>Ga0302309_10002695_pt1 | contig 14469 bp, 10 predicted proteins | sample III_Palsa_N1_1_FD_200453 | JGI IMG/M metagenome (GOLD analysis project Ga0302309, IMG submission 200453) | Peat permafrost microbial communities from Stordalen Mire near Abisko, Sweden - III_Palsa_N1_1 | ecosystem: Environmental > Terrestrial > Soil > Palsa > Peat permafrost | place: Sweden... | reverse complement strand
GTGAGCACTTTTGCAAACAGCGCCTCACTGGCCTGCGTGGAAAGGTTTGCGGTTCGCGCTGTTGGATGACCATGATCGGTGGCTGTACAACACATGGCGCGAAACCGCTCTCTCGCCAACCGCAGTGCGACCAGATATCCCGACCACGTCGCCGTGTCCTCTCCAGTTTGCTCACCAAGCTTCTTAATATTCCCTGCAAATCCGTCGAAGTCCGGGTCAACCACTGCATCCGGGCGAAACGTGGGAATCACTCGACCTCGCCATCCTGATTCGCGAATCGCTGCATGATATTCAAGGCCATCAAGTGCTGAATCTGTTGTTGCAAGAACGTCAAGATTGAAGCGCTCAAACAAGGCTCGCGGACGAAATCCAGGCTTCTGCAGTTCCGCCGAAATCCTATCGAAATAAAGGTCGGCCGTTGCGCCCGACAAGACCTCCTGCAGGTCGAACAGCTCCTGAAACGCATAGTCCAGCCACATCCGGGTGGGTGTTCCGCGAAACAGATAATAGTTTTCGGCGAACGTTCGCCAGACCTCGCGCGGAAAGCGAATCGTCTCCGCCCCAATCTCCAATGCCTCTAGAGAAACTCCCTGGCTGTACAGCATGCGATGCACATAATGGTCCGGCTGAATAAACAGCTTCGCGGGATCAGGAAATGCTTCATCGTTTGCAAACCAGGACGCCTGCGTATGCCCATGCGGACTAACAATCGGCAGCGCCCTTACACTGTCATACAGTCGGCGCGCCATTGCGCGCGTCGCGGGATCTGCAGGGAAAAGACGATCGTCATGAAGTAGTGGCATAGCCAGACATTTCCTAGCTCCGTCGGAGGCCCGGCGCATTGCATCTCATGACTCATGCGGGGTGGTCGCTCGGATTGATCACGAAACAGTGGACTTGTGAGGGCCCCATCAAGGAGACCCTCACCGCCCAGTTAGGTATGCCGTCTCTAAAACACGATGCGCGCGCCCAGTTGAACCTGCCTCGGCAAGCTATTCGCGTACGTTGCGGTAATGTAGCCGAAGTTGCTTGCAGTTGCACTCGAGATATTCGGTGCGGCGAAGACAGGGTGATTGAATGTGTTGAATGTCTCGAAGCGCAGCTGTAGATAGCTTGTTGACGTAAAGTTGAAGTTCTTCAGAATCGACGCATCCATGTTATTGAAGCCGTCCGCCCTCACCGACGAAATCGTCTGCGGCAGCGTGCGCAGATGATTCGAATACTGCCCATTGATAAACACGGTTCCGTCACACGCCCCCTCGCTCGGGCACGCGGTCGAACTGCCCGTAACAAATACCGCCGTGTTCAATGCCGGGCTTCCTGTCCCTCCGGAAACGACAGGCGAAGTATTCCGCGGGCTGCTCTTAATATCCGCAATCGTCTCTCCCGGCTGTAGCGGAATGTCCGCCGAGAACTCAATCGGTGGACCCGTCTGGAACTGATAGACGCCGTTGATTACGAATCCGCCTATCAACTCATCTGCCAGCCGGCTGCCTCCAAAGCTGTACATCTTGCCTCGGCCAAACGGCAACTCGTACGTCGCACCCGCCGTGAAGTGGTGCGTGTGATCAAACGGCGACACCCGCAAGGTCGGCTTCGCGTCCTGATCGTTTAAGAAGGTATCTGCCTCCAGAAGCTTCGAAAAACTGTAATTCGCAGTCAGCGTCAGTCCATGCCTAGCGCGCTGCTCAATGTGCACAATGACGCTGTTGAAATAGGATTGGCCGATCGTCTGGTTCTGTTCCGTCACTGCCGCATTGCAAAATTGAGGGAAGGGCACCAGAAGATTCGAAAACTTGGTCGTGGACCCGTTACACCCCGAACTATTTGGCAGCAGCCCCTTGAACGGATTCGCTACCGTCTTTCCATAGGCGCTCGCCAGCGACTCATCCAGGTAGGGCGCCGTAGTCAAATACTGCCGTTCCGTAGCATTCAAATTCTGCGATGCCACCGGCAGGTGAACACTGTGGTTGCCCACGTATAACACCTCGAACAGCGTCGAACTCGTGAGCGATTGCTGCGCGCCGAGGTTCCACCGCTCCGAGTAGGGATCATGCTGAACCGGTGCCAGGAAGTTAATCGCCTGGCCAAGAAACGTGCTCGCTCCCTGGCTCGATCCAACCGGCTGCTGGAACCCGCTCGGGAAAGGATTGCTCAACGTATTCGCAGGGGTAAGGTCTCCGTTTGTCGACGCAACATATTGCGTGGACGCGGTGAATCCCTCCTGGTTATTGATCGGTGTGGACGAATACGTTCCCGTCGCATTCAGGTTCGACACCGTCTCCGGCTGTACGAAAATCCCGAAGCCTCCGCGAATCACGGTCTTATTGTTGAACATCGGCGGCGTGTACGAGAACCCGATCCTTGGACTCAGAAATCCGCTGTTGGTCTGGAAGGGTGCGCCTTCATGCGGGCTTGGGAATGTCAGGCCGCCCACCGTGTTGATTGCGCTAACCGTGTAGGACTGCGGAGGCGATCCTGCACCCGACGTCACCGTCGTCGGTACGAATGCCGCCGACGCGGCTCCCGACACAGAAGTCAGCGCTGCCGTATTGAACCCATTCACCGTACGGCCGTACTTCTCGCCATAGGGTGTGTCGATATCGAATCGCAGCCCCAGATTCAGGGTGAAATGGTCGTTCACGCGCCAGTCGTCCTGCACAAAGCTGCCAATGTAGAACGAGCGATAATCCGCCTTTGCCGCCAGGTCATACTGCCCGACCGTCGGCAAGCCAAAATAGAAGTCCGCCAGGTCTCCACCAAAGTTCTGATTCGCGCCATTGGACCCCGATTCCACAAACGTTGGCGTAAAGTTGAACGCGCCTGATGAATTGCCGAAGCTTTGCACCCGCAGTCTGTACTCCCGCCCATCGAACCCAATCTTCAGTGTGTGTCGGCCGAAGATCTTCACCACGTCTGCAAATGCCTGGTAGCTGGTCGTCGGGTCCAGCGCCGAACTCGTATCACCAAGATTCGCGAATCCAGTCGTGCTTCCGCATGATCCTAAAGTCGATGACGTTGTGAAGTTGACGCAGGGCAGCTGCACCAACTCCGAAGATGTCTGAAGTTCGGCAGGAAAGCCCATGACCGTCGGCCCGTACGCCTGTGCCGGCGTTCCATGCACTTCGTCGAAGTACGTCCAGTTGAATCGTGCATCAAGGATCGTCGTCGAATTGACCGTAAACACGTCGTCGATCGTCGAACCCCAATTTTCGCGCAACAAGGTCGTTCCTGTTGAGTTATTGCCGAAGTAGTTGTTCTTCACCTGCGTGCGGTTGTTATGTCGGAAATCGAAAAATAAGTGGTTCCGCGAACTTAGATTGAAGTCCAGCCGCCCGAACTCGTTGTTGTACGTATCAATGCTCGGCGCATTGCTGATGTAGTTGCCCTGCCCATCCGCCGCCACTCCAGAGCCAGACGTATTCGGCAAAGGAAACAGCTTCAAATAGTTCGCTGCCACCGGGTTCAGCGCTCCCGCTGTCGGCAATTGGTTGTTGACGATTGGGCTGCGCGTGACTACCCCCGAAGAGAGTCCTGCCGTGAACGGATCGTACAACTGGTTTGGATCCGCTTTGCCCGTGTCGTTGCAATACGCCACGCCCGAGGCTTCGATCGTGTACGGTCCGCCCTTGTTGCTGTTACATGCGCCAAACAATGTCTGTGAAAAATCTCCGTTCCTCTCCGCCGCCGTCGGTACCGATAGCGTCGTCGTCGCTGGCTGCGAGTCCCTCAATCCCTCATAGGCGAAGAAGAAAAACAGCTTGTTCTTGCCGTTGAATACTTTGGGTATGATGACCGGCCCCCCGATGGTCCCCCCATATTGGTTGAAGTGCGTCACCGCCAACTTCGGTACAGGCACAGCCCTGTCGTTGAAGTAGGTGTTCGCATCCAGATTCGAGATTTGCGAGAACTCATAAGCCGTTCCGTGGAAGGAGTTCGTTCCGCTCTTTGTAATCTGGTTGATCACGCCACCGATTGTGTGTCCAAAACTCGCGTCCGTATCGAATGGGCGAATCGATACCTCCTGCACCGTATCCTGAGTCGGGCTATACGCAAGCGCGCCCAGCAAGGTGAGATCCGGCGCACCATCGAGCAACACTTCGCTGACCTGGTTCGGGGTTCCGCCCATGCTCCATGAATTGCCCGCGTTGTTATCGAAAGGGTGCACCAGTTGCGGCGCAGCAGTCGTAATCACGCCAACCGAAAGCTCCGTCAGCACCGCTGGCGTTCTTCCGTTCAATGGCAAGTCCGCCACCGATTCCGTCGAGATCACCTGCCCCACCGAGGCATTCGCCTGGTCAATCAGCGGCGCCGCGCTGGTCACCGTTACCGTCTGATCCTGGCGGCCCACCACCATTTGCATGTCGACGATCGGGTGCTCCTGCGCCTGGAGCGTGATCGCCTTGCGGGTCACCGTCTCAAAGCCTGCCATCGTGACCGTTACGGAATACTCCCCCGGCAGAAGGAACGGAACAACGTATTGTCCCTGGGCATCCGACTTAGTTTGGCTGACGGCCCCCGTGTGCACTTCGCGCATCACGACCTTGGCCCCGGGCACGACCGCGCCGCTTGGATCCGATATCGTACCGCTGATCGTCCCACGAAACTCCTGCGCCCAAAGCGCGCTCGTTGAACATGCCAACAACAACGCCATCACAGTCATGAAACGGCGCAAGCCAAAAATCCGTACACTTTTCATTCACTCGTCTCCGCGTTTTGGTGCATACCCAACGCTGAATTCCGGCTGAAGCCTTCGTGGCTGCAACCTGTCAGGAGAATATGGCAACGTTGCCAAACTTAGGCGAAATCCTATGCTATCGAAAGTGAAAACGTCAACGGAAATCTTTTCGCTGGTAATTCCGGCTCAGAACGCTCCGTAATTCGGGCGTGGGTGACTCTCTCCATGCCCCGCTTTCAGCAAGCTGCAACCGCAGGACGCACGCACTTTCAAGATTCCCGGAAGACTGGTTTTTACCGGCCGGTCCGCGTTCCCCTCAATTCGGCGCATCAGTTGCTCCACGCATAGTTGCGCCAATTGTTCCGTTGGCTGCGCCACTGCGGTCAACTCCGGTTCAACAAATTGCGCGAATTCCAGATCGTCGATCCCCACGAATCCGACCTTTCCAAGAGCAATACCGTGGTCGCGCAAGCTCCCGAGAATTGCAATACTCAACGTGTAGCTCAATGAAAGGATTGCCGTCGCGGGCGAGCGCTTTCGCCGCAGCGTCGCCGCGAGCTCCCGTCCCATCTGTTCTGGGTTGTGCAGCACGATGGTCTCCGAATTGCACCCCGCCGCATCCATTGCCTCTTGATGCCCCTTCAGCCGGCGCTGCAACGGCTGCAGCTTGTAAGGCGCCGTCACCGCGACAATCTGTTGGTGTTTATGCCACAACAAGTGCTCCGTGGCTTGCTGTCCCGCACCTCGATTGTCGAGCGTGATGGCATCCAGCTCGCTATGCAGGGGCCGGTCGAATGCAATCACCGGAGTCTCCTCAAGGATCCGCCTCACTTTATCCGCGCTCGTCTCCGCGGCCGGCACAAGAATAATCCCGTCCACCCTCGACCGCTTCAGCGACGCGAGCTGCTCTTCCTGCAGCCGCGCATCTTCCTGGTGCATCAGCAGCATCACGGTATAGCCACGCCGCTGCGCCTCCACCTGGATAATTCGAATAGCATTCCCAAAGAACACATTGTTTACATGCGGTACCAGCACCCCCAGCGTCTGGGTCCGTCCGCCGCGTAGCCCCCGCGCCAAATGATTTGGCTCATATCCCAGCCGCGATATCGCCTCTTCGATGCGTGCCGCCACCGCCGCGCTCACCGATTGGCCGCCGCGAACATACCGCGAAACCGTCGACGCACCTACGCCTGCGGCCAGGGCCACATCGATAACCGTTGCTCCCTTTTTCTCGCTCATCCCGCACGCATCCAATCAGCACGAAACTTTTCAGGACCGGAGCAAACTCGCACCCCATGCGCTGCACAAGTGGATTTGCCGACGGCACTGTGGCGACGTTGCCAAGTCCCGGCCAGAATATCATTCTGCAGTGCCACTCCTGCGCCTTTGAGCCGTTTGCGGCGGAATGAGGCCGACTTACGCGCCGGACCTGTGGGATGCCGGAGAGAGATCCGGGTAGGCTACCGATCGTTTAGGGGGCTACCGTGAAGTCGGCGATCTCGGGGGTTTGAGCGGCGTTGCCGCCGGCGTAAGCCTTGAACACACCTGGATCGATCATCCAATGATGGCCGTTGACGCTCCAGTAGGAGAGGTCGCGCGGCGTCAGCGTGAACTGCACCCGCTGGGTCGCGCCCGCTGCCAGACTCACGCGCTCGAAGCCCTTCAACTCCCTGGCAGGACGCTTGACCTTCGCGGAAGGGTCGCCGACATAGAGCTGCACCACATCAGAGCCGGCGCGCTTGCCGGTGTTGGTCACGTCGACCGAGACGGTAACGGTAGTCGTGTCGCCTTTTCCTTCGACGACGGCTTTGATGTGGCTATAGCCGAACGTCGTGTACGTTAGACCGAAACCGAAGGGGAAGAGCGGCTGCTGCTCGGGCGTAAGCTGCTCGCTGGTGTAGTAGCGATAGCCATTGAAGAGACCTTCGCTGTAGTTGACGGTGATGATGTCCTCAGGCTTCTTCGGCATCTCGGCCGGGTAATAGGTGTTGTGAACGGGGTCAGTTGCCCACGAGCGATCGAAGCTGAAGGGCAGCCGGCCTTCGGGCGAGCGTTCCCCGAACAGAACTTCCGCGAGAGCCGTGCCGCCGGCCTGGCCGGGATAGTAGTTATGCAGCAGCGCTGGAACCGAGCCGATCCACGGCATGGCGTCGACGGCGCCACCGGCGGTGATCACGACGATCGTATGTTTATTCACCGCGCTGACTGCACGAATCAAAGCGTCCTGTCCCCACGGCAGCTCGAAGGTGCGATCAAAGCCTTCGCTCTCGGTCGACCCGCTGAAGCCAACGCTGAGGACGACGGCGTCGGCCTCGGCAGCGATCTTAAGCGCAGCGGGGTCGATGAGATCCTGCTCGCGGCGAATGCCGAAGGCGATACTCTGTCCGCTGGAGAAGGGATGATAGAGGAGCGTGAAGTGAATAGGCTGACCGGCGTGCAGCGTCAGGGTGCCGGTCTTGGGTGCGTGCCCTTCGCGATGCGGCTGATCGAGTAGCTGCTTCCCATCGACCTCAAGCATAAAGCGATCTTCGCCGGGCGCGGCCGCTACGAACAGATACGGCCCATCTTCTTTTGGTGTGTAGACCCCGGTGTAGCGCACGGTTTGCGGCGTCTTGGCCGGCGGCCGGAACATCTCGTCGGTCCAGCTTGCGATGCGATGCGGCGAGCTCACTACGGACTTGCCCGTCGCGTCTTCGCCTTCAAAAATTTCTTCCTTGAGCTGCGTGAACTCGGTGTGGAAGAAGATGTCCTGGATGGACGGAATGCCGCGCGCGTAGAGAACATTTACCTTGCCGGCGAGGGAGTTGCTGAGCCCATTGAGAATGCTAACGGCCTGGAATGGCTCAACCGTTGAGCTGCCGCCGCCACCTGAAACTGCGGGCGACGCATCAGGACCGATCACTGCGATGGTATGGATGTGCGCGGCGTTGAGGGGCAGCAAGTCCCCTTCGTTCTTCAGCAGCGTGAGGCTCTCGCGCGCACCTTCGAGCGACACCTGCGCACCGTGCTGATTGTTCTGCGAAATGCTGGTGTCGAGTTGAGGACGATCAAGGAAGCCGAACATCATCGTCACGCGGAGCAGGCGTCGAACCTTGTCATCGAGCGTGGCTTCGGAAACGGCGCCGCTCTTGAGCGCAGCAGAAATGGTGTCCGCAGTCATCAGTTTCGCGTACGGCATCTCGAGATCGAGCCCGCCGTTGGCCGCTGCAACCCCATCGTACGTGGCATCCCAGTCAGACATGAGAAGGCCGTTGAAGCCCCAGTCCTTCTTAAGAATCTCGATGTTGAGAACCTTGTTCTGCGTGGAGTGTTCCCCGTTGACGAGGTTGTAACTGTCCATCACAGCGCAGACGTGAGCCTGCTGCACGGCCGCCTGGAAGGCAGGCAGGTAGAGCTCGCGGAGAGTACGCTCGTCGACCACGCTGTTGATGTTGTGGCGATCGTACTCGGAGTTATTCGCCGCGTAGTGCTTGACGGTAGCGCACACGCCCTGGCTCTGCACGCCATCGATGTAGCCGACGTCCATGTGCGCGGCGAGGTATGGATCTTCGCCGAAGTACTCGAAGTTGCGGCCGTTCATGGGAGCGCGGTAAATATTCACGCCGGGGGCGAGCAGAAAGTGAACGCCGCGAGCGCGAGCGTCCTGACCCAGCGCGACGCCTTCACGCTCCGCCAGCTTCGGATCCCACGTGGCCGCGAGCGCCACGCCAGCAGGATACGCTGTCGACTGTCCCCAGGTGCGCACGCCAAGTGGCCCGTCCGACATTTTGAGTTGCGGCAGACCAATGCTCGGCGCAGGGAACGTGTAAAAGTTTTCGGTACCGCCGATCAGTTGAATTTTTTCGGCGGTGGTGAGCTTGCCGAGCATCGCGTCGATGCGCTGTTCGATCGCTGGGCTGTCCGGGATTGGAGCCTGGCTGGGGGCCTGCGCGAAGCTGATGGGGGCGAGCGAAAAGGCGAGGACGGCGGCGGAGCACAGCGAAAGACGACGAGTCATGGGACAACTTTCCAGGGGTAATCGTAGGAAGTTGGCGACGAGGAGATGCATTCGCCGACATCGATCAAAAGCCTACATCAAGGGCGAAAATTTTGCGCGAAGGCTTCTCTCGGCTACCAGCAACGGCGGCGTAGGCTTAAGCTCGCGCATAGGATAAGGCGCGGGAGACCGCAGATGATCTTCGAGGATCGCGTGGATGCGGGTCGGCGTTTAGCGAAGCGGCTGGAAAGCTTCGCGCATCGACCGGACGTGGTCGTGCTAGGCGTGCCGCGCGGTGGAGTGGTCGTTGCCTATCAAGTAGCGGCCGCTCTCGGCGCCCCGCTGGATATATTTCTTTCGCGCAAGCTTGGCGTGCCCGGGCAGACTGAGTTGGCGTTCGGTGCCGTGTCGGCCAACGGAGAACGCTATCTGGATGAATACATCCTGCGCACTACCGGGATCACAAACGCACAGGTGGAGTGGATCACCGGTGAGGTGCGCAAGGAGCTGGACCGGCGGGCAAGTGTATATCGCGCAGACCGGCCGCTGCTGGACGTTCTCGGGAAGACCGTGATCCTGGTGGACGACGGCGTTGCTACCGGAGCCAGTGTCTACGCGGCGATCCAGGCGCTGCGCCAGATGCACCCGGCGCGGTTGGTGCTGGCCGTGCCGGTGGCGCCGGCGTCCGCGTGGCAGTGGCTCCGGACGGTGGTGGATGAGATTGTTTGTTTGGATCTGCCAGAGCCGTTTGCGGCGGTGGGAGAGTTCTACCGGAACTTTGCGCAGGTGGAAGACGCAGAGATGGTTCGCCTGCTGCAACGCGCGCACGCGATGCAAACGAACGGCCGATCGCGCTACTAGGGCAACGCGATCGGCCGCATGTTCTTCCGGGTCTGCTACTTCGCGGCTTGACGAGCGCCGGCTGCCTTGGCGTCGGCCTCGGTCATGAACTTGCCGTTCTTCGTCGTGCCGTATTCCTTGTCACCAGAGCCGTGGTAGACCTTCGTGTTGAGGTTCACCCAGACCAGGCCCTTGGACTTCGCGGAAGCGATGTCGCTTGCATTCGCAGGGGTTGGCGCGGCGGCTTTGGGTGCAGGCGCCTTCGCTGCTGGCATTGCCGCAGGAGTCCCCTTGGAATAAGGTGCCATCGCCGGTGGTGGCGCGCTCTTGCTGGCCATCGTCGGTGCCGGCGTAGGCGCTGGTTTCGTCGCGGGCGCTGACGCTGGAGTGGCGGCGGCGGCCTTGGCGGCGGCTTTCTTCTGTGCCGCGGTTTCCTTAGTGGTGGTCGTTGCCGCGGTCGTCGTCGGTGTCGCGGCTGCCTTGGCCGCAGCCTTCTTCTGTGCCGCGGTTTCCTTGGTGGTGGTGGTCGCGGTCGTCGCAGTGGTGGGCGTCGCTGCTGCTGCCTTGGCTGCCTTGGCGGCGGCCTTCTTCTGCGCCTTGGTTTCCGTGGTGGTGGGTGTGGTGGTAGTGGTGGTCTGCGCCTTGAGTGGCTGTGCGAAGGCGAGGCTGGCCGAGAGAAGTGAGCCCAGGGTAATCATCTTGATGAGGTTGGTCTTCATGGTGAGGGGAGCTCCTTAGGATTTGTTGGTGAGGGGCGAGCGGAGCTAGCAGGCTTCCGCTCGCCGAGATTGCCGGACACTGGGTTCGGCGAGATAGGTGGCCGGCGGGCTACTTGCCCTGGTTCGCGATCACGAGCTTGCTGATCTTGCTGTAGGTAGCGGCAGGAACGATGCCCTTGGTCTTGAGCTGGGTTTTATTGGCATACGGGCGTCCGGCGATGATCTTCGCGGCATATGTGTCGCCCACACCGGGAAGCGCCTTGAGTTGCTCAGCGGACGCGGTGTTAAGGTCCACCAGTCCCATGGAGGCAGCCGCGGAAGAAGGAGTTCCTGACTTAGACTGCTGGGCAACAGCGGGTAGAGCAGCAAACAATACCGACGAGGCGAGGATGAGGAGCGAAGAGGTGAGGCGATTGAACTTCATGCGTGTCTCCGTAGATGGCTTAACGGGCAACCGGGCGCTTGCGAACCCGGGGATGTAGGTTGGGCACGAACACCGAACGACTCTGCGGAAAGGCGGCATCAGTACATGGGAGAAGGTCGGCCGGTCTAGGCGTTCCGTTTGCCGAAGAAACTGGTGGCTTCGCCGATCAGGCTGCCGAGCCCGCCTGAGCTGGCGGGCGCGCCTGCCGCTGCTGCTTCGGGGGCTGCGCAGCCGATAGCGGAGCTAAGCATTCCCTGGAATTCCGCCGGTACGCACGACATGACGTGCGAAAGAACGACCTGCTCGACTTCGACAGCCTTATCCGGGCTCAGGCCGGTTTTCTGCACCAACAAATCAGTGATAGCGCTCATGGAGATCTCCTTTAGTGCCTTCGGTTGAAGCTGCGGTTAGGGCGGGATGAAGGATGAACGCTTCCTCCATCAGGTGGCGATGGACTTCTGAACACGCTGAACATGGATATTGCTAGACGGTCTCGGAGGTAGGAAGTCCAGCCTGGTAGAGCGATCGACGAACCCTCCTGCGCGTGCCCGTTGTGGGCCTGACTGCTAACGGCTCGGTAGAGAATCCTTACAACTCTTCGTGCTCTGAGGACAGGAAGATAACCACTTCGGCACTTCGCTGCGAGAAGCACTAGTATTCTCCACCTGACCGCGATCCGTCAAACAAAATTCCGACTAATTGGAGATGGCCGTGCCCGGTTGCCGCTCTGCCTTGACGCGGTCAAACACGCTGGCCAGCTTCTCCACGCCGCGATGAATCTCCTTCTCGTGCACCGCGGCGAACCCAATCTGCAGCGCCTCGGGAACGGTGGCCGTGTGACAGTAGCGGCTGAGAGGCACGACGTCGAGATCCACCAACGCGGCTCGCTGAGCGACCCTCTCGGCGGTGATGCCACAGTGGACCAGGCTGCCGACCAGACGGCCAGTGGTCTGCAGCCCGGCTTCGATCGTCGCGATCTCGAGATACTCGGCAAGATGTTGCTGCGCCGACTCGCGCAGAATCATGTACCGCTCCTGGTAGATCTTCCGCATCCGACGCAGATGCCGGCCCAGGTGTCCCTGTTCGATGAAGTCGCACAACACCGCCTGGTCCAGCAGCGATTGATGCCGGGTGGTCAGCGCCTTGGTGTAGGCAAAAACATCCACGAGATTGCGCGGCACCACTACATACCCCAGCCGCAGCGAAGGAAACATCACCTTGTTGAAGCTGCCGCAGAAGATGACCTTTCCCCCGTGGTCGAGCCCCTGCATCGCCGGAAGCGGCCGGCCGGAGAAGCGAAACTCGCTGTCGTAATCGTCCTCAAAGATGGGTGTGCCATACTTCTTTGCCCACGCCAGAAGCTGCAGGCGGCGCTGCAGACTCATCGTCATGCCAGCGGGATATTGATGGCCAGGCGTCACATAGACGAACCGGCAGTTGCGGAAATCAGCTTCGCGGGGAGCCGCGCCTTCGTCGTCCAGCCGCATCGACACGATGCGCGCACCAATGGCCCCAAAGACCGCGTACGCACCCTGGTAGCCAGGGTCTTCCATCAGCACCTTGTCCCCGGGATTGAGCAGCAGCCGCGCCGCAAGATCCAGACCCTCCTGCACACCCGAAACCACGATTACCTGCTCCGGCGCGCACTGAATCCCCCGCGACGAATGCGCGTAGTCCGCAATCGCCTGGCGCAACGGAAGATATCCCTGGGCCTCGCACCCCAGCAGATCGCGCGTGGTCGCCGAGCGAAGACGGCGACCCGTAAGCTGCGCCCATAACGTAGTCGGAAAAAGATCGAGCGCAGGAAGATTGGTGCGGAAGGCGCTGTTCTCCGGCTTCACCGGCAGCGTGAACGGGCGCACCCGGGTGGCATAGGCAGAAAGGTGCGGCCCTGCCGCTGCGCTGGCGCTCAGTTCCTGGTCAGTAACCCGCTGCGAAGGCAGAAGGTGCTCCGGCAGGATCTGCGAGACATAGGTGCCGGACCCGCGGCGGCCCTCGACATAGCCCTCCGCCTGCAGCTCGTCGAGCGCCGCCAGGATCGTGCCGCGCGACAACTGGTACTGGCGAGCGAACTCGCGGCTCGCTGGCAGCTTGGAACCCGGCATGATGCGGCCGTTCAGAATCTCCGCGCGCAGAGCATTGCGCAGCCAATGGAACGACGGCACGGCTTCCGGACGCGGCGGCAGAACGAGTTCAAAGCTTGAGGTGCGGCGTGTCATGCGTTCCCCTGCATTCGCGTTGGGTCGACCGAAACGCCCCGGGGCGAAGGATTGGCTTCAAAGTGGTCCGGTGGATTTTGCGTAAGTGGGCCTATCCAGCCGAACCAATTGGGATCATGCTAATCCGATGATCCCGTCCGGGTCTAGAGCACGCGTTGAGAATACGAGGGTTTGTACGTCGTCACGAAAATGGGAGGTAGGTATGAAGTTGACTGCGATGAGCTTGATTGGTTGCACAGGAGTAGTCGGTCTGGTCTTCGCGTGCGGCACGCTTGCACCCGGCGTCGCCATGGCGCAGACCCACAACACGCTGAACTTCGGACACGTGGATCAACAGTCCCCGTCCTCGAACGCCGAGCCCACCGTGGTCACGCCAGAGGTGCTCGCCGACATGATGGTGGTGCATGGGCACTACGCCGACGCCATCGAGGCCTATCAGAAAATACGGCCGCAGAATGCCCAGATCTATAACAAGATCGGCATCGCGTACCAGCGCATGGCCAGAGATCAAGAGGCGATCGAGAATTATGATCAGGCAACGAAGCTCGATCGAAAGTTCGCCGCGCCCTACAACAACCTCGGCACCGTCTACTTCCACCAGAACGACAACAAACGTGCGCAACAGCTCTATAAGAAGTCGATCAAGCTGGACGCAGCCACCGCGCCCTTCTGGAGCAACCTCGGCGCGGTCTACATGGCCGAACGCCAATATAGCAACGGAGCTGAGGCCTACGAGAAAGCGTTCCTGCTCGATCCCGACATCTTCCAGGAGATCGCGCTCAACGGCATAACCCAGACCGAATCGCCCGCAGAGCTCGCCAAAATTTACCTCACGTTTGCGGAGATCTATGCGCACGCTGGAATGAAGACGCAGGCAATCCTCTACTTGCACAAGGCGATCGACGAAGGATTCAAGGACCGGCAGCAGCTGCAGCAGGATCAGCAACTCGCTACGCTGCACGGCAACCCTGAATTTGAGTCGCTGCTGACTACGCCGCAAAAGCACTAGCCGGACGGTACGTCGCAATGACCAACGCCCTGTGCGTGGACCTCAAGCCGCGCACAGGGCATTTTTGCGTCAGGTAACTAGTTAGGGTAATAATATACTTGACACACAAGGCAATTTGGACTAGATTTGAGGGATGGAAACGCCTCACACACTTCAGCAAGCCATCATCTTCTTCTCCGATGCCGACCGCTGCTTTGAATACGCTGTCAACCTGCGCTGGCAGGATGGGGTTATTACTTGCCCCCGTTGCGGTTCGGATCGCAACTCCTTCGTACAGACGCGCAAGCTATGGCACTGCAAAGGATGCCGCAAACAGTTCACCATCAAAGTCGGAACAGTGATGGAAGATAGCCCCATCGGACTCGACAAATGGATGGGCGCGATGTGGATGCTGGCTAATTGCAAGAATGGCGTTAGCTCTTATGAGATTCACCGCGCTCTGGGGATCACACAGAAAACGGCTTGGTTCCTCCTGCATCGCATCCGCACTGCCATGAACGATACGACGGGCAAGATCGGTGGCAATGGCCCCGTAGAGATGGATGAGACGTTTGTAGGCGGCAAGGTAAAGAACATGCACAAGTCCAAGCGTCCTCTTGGCCCC
>Ga0302309_10002686_pt1 | contig 14488 bp, 17 predicted proteins | sample III_Palsa_N1_1_FD_200453 | JGI IMG/M metagenome (GOLD analysis project Ga0302309, IMG submission 200453) | Peat permafrost microbial communities from Stordalen Mire near Abisko, Sweden - III_Palsa_N1_1 | ecosystem: Environmental > Terrestrial > Soil > Palsa > Peat permafrost | place: Sweden... | reverse complement strand
TATGGCCAGGTCATGCAGGCATTTGCAACCTCCGGCGAAGTGAGTGCCGAAATCAGCCGGCAGCATATTTATGTACCGGCGCCGGTCATTGCGCCATCCATTGATGACGAGGCTATCAACGGCCGTAACCGCAGGCGGAAAAAACATCCCCGCACCAACAGCAGGTAAACCACTCATTTTAAATATTATGATCATTATTATCGGAAACCAGAAAGGGGGTGCCGGGAAAAGCACACTCACGCTTTTATTGGCCAATTACCTGACCCAGCTCAAAAAACGAAAGGTCATCGTCATCGACCTCGACTACCAGCTCTCCATATCGCAGAAATACGAAAAGGCCAAAGTGCTGGAGAACGAGGAACCCTACGAAGTGGTCGCAGCGCCGCTGGAGGATTATTCGGGTTTGTTGCCCATGATGAAGGCCGATCCCGAGGCATTGGTGCTGATCGACTTGCCGGGTAAACTGGACGATGATGGCTTATTGCCGGTGTTTAAAACAGCGGAACTGATTTTATGTCCTTTCGCCTATGACGAATTCAGCTTCGAATCGACGGTGTTGTTTGCCGTAGTGCTGAAAAAGATCAGCCCGGAATGTAACCTGCTGTTTATCCCTAACCGGGTCAAAGCCAATGTCAAATACGAAACGCAGGTCGACGTCGATGAGCAGTTAGCCAAGTTCGGCGCAGTCATGCCGCCCATTCCCGACCGTATCGACTTCCAGCGAACGAGCACTTTCCAGACACCCATATCGGTATTCCCCGTGATCCGCCCGGTGTTCGATGCTATTTATAAACAACATTTAAAGCTAAAAGTAAATGAGTGAATTGAAATCGCTGGCCGACCAACTGCGAAACAAGATCGCTAACAAGAATGCGCCGCAACCGGGCAAAACGGAGTCCAAAAAAAAGACGAAGCCGGATGAACCCATAGTCATTTTGGAAGCCTTGCGCGCCTACGACCTGGCGGATCACGACAGCATGATCCATGTGCGCTTTGAAAACCCGACGGCAGCTTTGCTGCACCACCTGAAAAGGGCCACCGGCATCGAAGTCAATAAAGTCGTTGGCTACGCGGTCAGGCAATTCCTCGAACAGCACCCCGAACTCAAAACCCTTGTCAAACAATACCTGCAAAAAATCGAACTATGAACTGGATACACTTTTTACTATGGCTGTCAGGAGCCTATTTCCTGTATTACCTGACCGTAATCCTTTTGGACACGGCGAAAAACAAAAGCCTGCAAAGCGCGGGTTCAAATGGTCACGAGCTGACCTTTTCCGAACATTCGGCGCCGCACGATGCGGCATTGCTGCTGCAGGAAACCGAAGCGCAATCCGCGCAAAATTTGGGCACACCCGCAATGATCGCCTCGGGCGGTGTGCCGCTGAAGGATGTCTTCAGCCTGGCGAGAAAGGAGGCCATCGTTTATCTCAAAGAAGTAAGCTTTAACTAATGAAGTATTTTACTGGTTTGCTGTTGTTGCTCATGGCGGTTACAGCAAACGCCCAGCCAGGCCTGGACGAAATGCAGCAGGCACAGCAATCGCTGCAACAATCCTTCTTTTCGGCTTTGGATTGCAGCTTAGTCATCGCCGCCATATTCGGCATTTTCGGGGCGGTGCGTATCTATCACAACTGGCAGATGGGCCACCCGAGGATCGACCAGGCGGTTGCTGCATGGTTTTTCGCCGCGCTCTTTATGGTGCTGGCAGGCGGCTTTCTTCAAGCCATATTCGGTATTTAAATACCACCCCTCATTATGAAGGCCCTCCGCCTTCCTATTCAATTTTTAGTCCCCCAATTTTTTTAATGAACAAAATGAAACGTCTTTGGGCCACCGCCGCGGTGATGGCCCTGGGCTCGGCTTCGGCCTTTGCCCAAAGTGGTGTAACCGGTCTGAACACCGCTACTTCCACCCTCAAAACCTATGTCGACCCGGCCAGCAACATCGCCCTGGTGATCGGCGGTATCGTCGGCATTGTCGGCGCGATCCGGGTCTACTCGAAATGGAATTCTGGAGACCAGGATATAAATAAAGAGCTGATGGGCTGGGGAGGTTCATGCGTCTTTTTAGTCGTATCGGCCCTCATTGTTAAGGCCTTCTTCGGCTTAAGCTAATGGCCAAAAAGTTTGCAGTATACAAGGGGCTTCAAAAACCCCTTATGTTTAAGGGCTTCCAGGGAAAATTCATTTACTGGGGCGTCGGCATCCTGTTAGGCGGCCTTGTCCTGGGCGCGATCACCATGGCGCTGGTCAATATGTGGCTCGGCGCATTGGTGCTGGCCGGCAGTATTACCGGCGGCCTGCTGTACCTGGCAGGCAAGCAAAAAAAAGGCCTGCATTCCAAGGCCCGTTCCCGCGAAATCTTCATTCATCCCGCTCACCTCAAAAAGATCAGTCTCTATGGCCGGAAAAACCGAGTTTAAATTACCCTATACTGCCATCGCCGATGACCTGCTGTATGGTGCCACCGGCGACTTTTCAGCGATCCTATCCATTATCAACCCGGTGGTTCAGTACGGCGCTTCCCCCGAAGCCTATGATGAGTACCATAACCTGCTGATTAATATCGTCAAACTATTGGGCGACGGCTATATCCTGCAAAAGCTGGATGTGTTTTGCAAAGCGGCTTATCCCAATAAACCAGCGACCGAGTTCCTGCAGCAGCAATATAACGCGCATTTCGCCGGGCGCACCTATGTAAAGATCGATACCTATATCGTGGTTACCCGGCAGGTAAAGAAGGGCGCTTTTTATGTGTATGACGCCAAAGCCCTGCGCGATTTCAGGCAGGTGATCGCTAAAATTACCGATGTCCTTACGGCTGCAAATATGCAGCCCAAAATGCTGGAAGAAAAGCAGATCAACACGTTGGTCATGCAAATGCTTGGCATGAGTTTCAGTACCAGTAATATCGTACTGGACAATATCGCGCCAACTGATACGGAATTATTGATGGGCGACCGCGCGGTGCGCAGCATCAGTTTAGTCAACATCGATTGTATCGAATTGCCGTCCGAGGTCGCGACGCACATCGAATGGAACGAAAAGGATACGTTGAAGGGCTTTCCGGTTGACTTTCTATCATTCCTGCTGAAAGTGCCCGGCTGCGATTGTATCGTTTACAACCAGGTCATCGAAATACCCGGCCAGACGGCGACGCTGCGCAAGCTGGAATTGAAGAAGAAAAGGCACTCCGGCATTCCTGACCCGGCCAACCTGACCTGTGTGGAAGACATCGACCTGTTATTAACCGATGTGGCGCGTGAAAACCAGTTGCTCGTCAATTGCCATTTCAATATCCTGGTCGCGGCGCCGAAGACGGATATTCAGAAAGCGGTCAACTTTATTGAAAGCGCGTTGTTCGGGCTTGGCATCATTGCCAATAAGAATGCCTACAACCAGTTGGAACTGTTCCGTACCGCGTTGCCGGGTAATGCCGTTGAACTCAAAAAATATGATTGGTTCCTAACGACCTGTGATGCAGCGTTGTGTTTCTTCTTTAAGGAGTCTTTGCCAAAAGATGAGCTATCCGATTTCCTGATCCGCTTCACTGACCGGCAGGGCATCCCCATCGCGATAGACCCGGCCGACCTGCCGATGCGTACCGGCAGGATCAATAACCGCAACAAATTTGTGCTAGGCCCCAGCGGTTCTGGTAAGTCATTCTTTATGAATGCTTTAGTGGAGCAATATATGCTTTACAACATGGATGTGGTCATCGTGGACGTCGGCCATTCCTATTCCGGGCTTTGCGCCTACTATAAAGGCAAATATATCACCTACAGCGAGGAAAAGCCGATCACGATGAACCCTTTTCAGGTGACCGAGGAAGAGTATAACATTGAAAAGAAAGATTTCCTGGTGACGCTGATCGCGCTCTTATGGAAAGGCGCGGATGGTGTATTTAATACGGTGGAGCGGGATGTAATCGCGCAGGTGATCAGCGCCTATTATCAATGCTACTTCAATAGCAATGATATTGCCGAACTTTCATTCAACGGCTTTTATGAATTTTCGCTCACTAAGATCCCGGAAATTAAACAGGCCGAACAGATACCCTTTGATTTGGATGAGTTCCGCTATGTGCTCAAGAAATTCTACCGCGGCGGGGAGTATGCTTCCATCCTGAACGAAGCAGCCGACGAATCCCTGTTCGGTGAACGCTTCATTGTCTATGAAATTGACAATTTGCAGGGGAACAAAATTTTGTTCCCGATCGTGACGCTCATTATCATGGATGTCTTCATCCAGAAGATGCGGCACCGCAAGCATCAGCGTAAAGCCCTGATTTTGGAGGAAGCCTGGCGTGCGCTGACCTCGCCGGTCATGGCAGGCTTTTTATTGTACCTGGTGAAAACGGTCCGCAAGTTTTGGGGTGAGTTGATCCCGGTTACCCAGGAACTGAATGACATGCTGGGCAACCCTACTTTAAAGGACAGCCTGATCAGCAATACTGATACAGTCATCCTGCTGGATCAAACCAAGTTTAAAGACAATTACCGCGAAATATCGGCCCTGCTTTCGATTACCGAAACCGAACGCAAAAAGATATTTACCATTAACCAATTAGAGAACAAGGAAAATCGTGGTCGCTTTAAGGAAGTCTATATCCGCAGGGGATCAGTCGGCGAAGTATATGGCGTAGAAGTGGCGCTTGCGCAATATTTGACCTTTTCAACCGAAAAACCGGAAAAATCCGCCGTCGAAATTTATACGAACCATTACGGCTCTTATCCGCAAGGCTTGCAGGCCTTTATGACGAATCTAAAAGCCAGCGGCAAAGCCCTGGGCGAATTCGTCCACCTCATCAACCAAAACGGTGAACCATTAACCATTTAATACATCTACTTATGTTTAAACTCAGCATCATTACTTTTCTGCCTTTGCTGCTACTCATGCAAAAGGCGCGGGCGCAGGAACTCGTCGTTGACCCGACCACCTCCGCCGCCATTTTGGTCAATGCAGGTGTGATCAATAGCCAGATGAATACGACCAATAACAACCTCAGCCTCATTTCCAAAGGCCAGTTAGCCGTAACCGGGCAATTAACCATTGCCAATACTTTGCAAAACGATATTTATAAAGGACTGAGCCAGGTCGCTTCGGTAATTAATAACCTGTACACCATCAAAGACATTGCCGAATGCGGCAGCGATATCATCAGCGACACAGAGCAGGCACTTTCCTATGCACAGTCCGACCCGGTACTACTTTTATTTGCCGAACAGGGTGCCCGCGACTTCGAAACGCGCTCAGTAGCACTCGCCGCTGATGTCAGCGCCTTTGTGCTCAAAGGCGGAAGTTCGAACCTCATGGATTCCGGCGAACGAGGCAAGTTGCTCAACCATATCGCTTCCGAATTGCACATCCTGCGGGGCATCGCTTACGGCATGGGCCGGGCGATGTACTGGGCAAAAATGAACGGCATCTTCCGTTCCCTCAATCCGTGGTCGACCTGGGTCAACGAAGACAGCCGCATCGCCAACGATGTCATTAACAATGCTAAATACCTCAAACAATGAAATGGATAGTATTGCTTTTCGCTTTTTGCTTGGGGCTTTCCGCCTATGCCCAACAGCAAACCATCGATGTAGTCGGTATGCACCAGCTCATCGACGAATCCAAGGACGAGCATACCCAGCAGGTGAATGCCAAAAATCAGCAGGCTGTTAATACAGCCAATGAAGCGGCAAATGAGACTTTGCTCACCAAGCTCAAGAACATGTATCGCACCTTGCAGCAACGCTACAATACCTTGGGCACATTGATTACGGTTGCCGATGTTGGTTTACAGGCCGAGCCGATGGTCAAACAGATCGTCAGCTACCAGGGGTTGATCGTACAGCAGGTCGAAAAGAACCCGGCGGTAGCCGTCCTCGGCGCCCAAACCGAGATCGAGTTTGTCGAAAAAGCAGAGGCGCTGTCCGGTTATGTGGCCGGCCTGATTTTGTCCTTTGGTGACGTCAACCAAATGAAGGCATCCGACCGGAAATTGTTGTTTGATTATGTCATCCGGCAATTAAGCGTCATACAGGAACTGTCGGGGAATATGCTCATCCTGCTGCAATACAATAACCTGGCCTCGGTGATTAAAGCCTTAAATCCTTTTCAATCCTGGATCGATGCCGATGTCGGCATGGCCAAAAATATTATTTCCAACGCAAAATATTTAAAATGAAAATCTTACTGCTTTTCGCTTTATGCTTTTGGCTTTCCGCTGCAAAAGCACAGGAATACGTTTTCGACCCATCTTACTTTGAATCCGCTACCTATAACGGCGTAGCGCGCAGCGGCGCAGAGGAAACGCATGACAAATACCTCGGCCAGATTAACAACAATGTAAACACCATCAACACCAATGTAAGTTCGGTGGTACTGGCGCAAACGATTATCTATAATGGCTTGGCCAATGTTAACTCGGCTTTAAAGGACGGGCTTGCGGTAAAGAATATGGCGGTGACCATCGATGATATGATCAATTATCTGAATCAATGCCTGGTCATGGCAAAGTCGCAGCCCGAGCTCTTACTGTTTGCGCAAAACATCGAACAACAAATGCAGGCCCGCGCGGTCGCGCTGGTCAGCGATGTGTCCGGCTATGTTTTGAAAGAAGGCGACAATGTGCTGGCTGATTATAACAGCCGCGACCAGTTGCTGCGCAAGGTGACCATGGAATTGCAGGTCATCGACGGTTTGGCTTACGGCGCTTACCGCGCCATGTACTGGGCCAAAGAACGCGGTATCATCGCCTCCCTCAATCCCTTTCAGGCCTGGATCAATAAAGATATGGGCATGGCCAATCAAATAATTCTTAACGCTAAATACCTAAAACAATGAAAAAGATACTCGCCCTTTTAGCTTTCGGCTTTCCACTTTTTGCTTTTTCGCAGGAAGTCGTTCAGGACAAAGCCATCGAAAACCAGGAGCAGCGCATGGTCTATGCGCAGTGGGACCAAAACGACTTTTACCCCAAATCGGGCTTCCTGGATACCAATCCTTATTACTGGCTGGTGTGGGGTCTGTTTGATCCCAATTATCATAAAACCGATCTGCGGCCATTATCCGCGACCGGCCCGCAGACCCAGCGGCTGGCGCTGGTCGCTGCGCAAAACAGTACGGACGGTAAATACAAATTGCAATCCGATACGCTGCGCAATACCGCGCTGTCGCAGATTGCCAACCAGTCGGGCCTGTTGTCGGATGCTGACCCCTTGTGGCTGCTGTATTACAGCCAGCAATTTCAGCCACTCTTAAATTATTCAGCCACAACATTGTTAAGTCCCTTATCACCGCAGGTCAGTTCTAAATTAGTTTCCGAAGGCACCTACAATTGGTATACGAATGAATTGTCAATGCTCAAACAGCGACTGAATGGTGCACGGACGACCGACCAGGACCGCGGTTCGCGGATCATGGCTTATTACCGCTTATTGCAGGAATACCAGCGGCTGGCCGGGGTATGGAGTATTCGTATCGCTACTGCGCAAAAAGATATTCAAATGACCACGCAGGCGCAACAAGTTAAAACGCAAACCATGACGCCGGTGCAGTGGACGCCTGCTTCGGATATACAAATCGCCAATAAGGTGCTAACCCATCTACAATAGCTATGAAGAAAAAATTGTTATTATTATTCCTTTGCCTGGCGATTGCCACGGCAAGTTTTGCCCAAAACACCATAGACACGGCCAATTATAAACAATCGGTCGAGTTCCTCCAGGGTGATGGCGTTTACGAAAGCGGCATGATGACCTTTTTAGGAGGGCTCAAACAATCGATCTGGGCGCACTTTAGTATGTTTATCACCGATGCCCAGGCATTAGCAGCTATTTTTATGATCATCTTTTTCGCCATCAAGTCATACGAGATGATGGTCGGTGACAAAAAGATGGAGATCATGCCGCTGCTTAGGCCATTTGGTTTGGCCATGGTGATCATTTGGTGGGGCGCGTTTGTCCAGGTCGTCGCCTACCCAACTGACCTCGTCGAGGCGCAAACCGACCAGATGTTTGAAAGCGAGCAGCAGAACGTGGAAGGGCTGCGCTTCCAGCGCGCGAACCTGATGCTGGCGGTCGCCAATTCGCTGATCACTTACGAAGCGCAAACCGAGGTCGCTGAAAAAGAAAGTGACACCTGGTATGGCCAGGCATGGGACTCGGTCACCAGCACCATTAAGCAGGGCATCTCCGATGTGGTGTCGCCGCTGCTGGAACTCAAAAACAGGTTACAGGTCGGTATGCAATTATTGGTCACGGAACTTTTGGAGTTCCTGGCCATATGGGTACTGCGAATAGCGGTGTACGTGATATTTATGATCCAGATCATCTATTCCTCTATCCTGATTATTCTCGGCCCATTCTCGGTTGCCGCCAGTATCCTGCCGGCTTTTCGTGACAGCTTCAGCACCTGGATCGCCCGGTTTGTATCCGTTAATCTATATTCAGGTATCGGCTACCTCATTATGTACCTGTGTGCACTAATGCAGGAATACGGTATGCAAAGCGAGATCAGCCGTTACCAGGTACTGGTCGGGCAGAACGGCACCACCGCCGACATCGAAAAACTGGCCTGGTTTGCAGGCAACGGCATTTTATCGTTTGGAACGGTCATTATCGTATTCCTGATCGGCGCCATCTGTATGTTTACCGTGCCGAGCATTTCGACCTGGATCATCAGCACTTCTGGTATTACTTCGGCAACCTCCAGCGCCAGCCGCGGTGCCGCAACTGTTTTCGCCGTAGGCCGCAAGGTAACCGGCAGTTTCATTTAATAGACAATCTTATGTTGATCAAAAATATTGAAACCAAAATCAGGCTCGCTACTTTTCTGGCAGGCGGGAGCTTTGTCGCTGCTGTCATTATTTCGGTCACGGCGCTGGCTTATGCCAGCCGGATGGCTGCTGACGCCCGGAAAAGTATTTACATCCTGGCAGGAAACATACCGATTACTGCGAACCAAACGGATATGCAAATGAACCGGCCGGTCGAATATAAGGCCGACATCGAGTTGTTTCATAGCTTATTCTTTTCGCTGACGCCCGACGACAAGTACATCGATTACCAGCTTCGGAAAGCCATGTATTTGGTCGACGAATCGGGTGTCCAGGAATTTAATGATTTGAAGGAGAACGGTTATTTCAACTCGATCTTATCTTCCAGTTCGGTGCTGACGCTGACCACCGATTCCATTTCGCTGGACGCGCAGCGCAAATACTTCCGCTATTATGGCAAGCTCAAGATCGACCGGCGCAGTTCGACCGTCGTCCGGTCACTCATTACCGAAGGCTACCTGAAAGATATCCCGCGCTCCGACAATAACCCGCATGGCGTACTGATCTGCGGCTGGAAAACCCTTGAAAATAAAGACTTATCAGATGTTCAGAAAAATACGCTCTAACCGCGATCCCAGGGATACGGTCTGGACCGAACTTCGGCGTGAGTTCGGCCCTCATTTTGGCAAAGCCAAAACGAGTTTGGCGGCAAATGCGAATAACCACTCCAAGTTTATTTTTTGGATGATGGTCATTAACATCGCCCTGTCAGCAATCCTGTCATTTACTGTTTTCCGGCATCCGGACGATGCGCCCCGAAAAAAGCAGCCGGTCAAAATCCTGGCACCTGTAAGCGATGGATTTAGCCAGGCGATGCAGGCCACCCAGGCGCTCAGCGAAATGCTGCACCTCAAAAAAGCCATCGACAGTCTTTCCGGCAAACAGCAGTTAACCGCACAGGACAGCGTCACCCTCGAAAAAGCGCTTGACCGCTTTCAGCAATTGAATAAACAATTTAATCCAAAACGATGAAGATTAATTTCAGACAACCCAAATACATCCTGCCGCTGCTCGCGCTCCCGTTTTTGTGCCTGTTCTTTTACGTCTGGCACAGCAGCGTCGGAAAAAGCAAGCAAACGGTCAAACAGCAGGCAGGTTTTAACAGTACGGTGGCCGATGTGTCGCCCGAAGTGAAAAAGCGCAGCCTCGAAGACAAGCTCGCCGCTTATCAGGACCGCTATAAAGAGGCGGACGGCGCATCGGCGGTTACACCGATCCCGTCAGAAACAGGCACGAACCCGGAAACGAATACCATGCGACAGAAACGCCAGCTCGATTCGATCGACAGCATGATGAAACGGCGCTTTACCAAGCCGGCGCTAATCCGCCAACAACCGTCTTCACAAGATGAGCAGATGGCACAAGCGCTAAATTCACTGTCGCAGCACCAGCGGCACGCTGAGGCGGCCGCGCCGGGTGTGACAAAGGCTGAAGACCCGATGGATCTGTTCAAAAAGCAAATGGCCTATATGGATAGCGTCCGTAAAGCCAGTGACCCAAATTACCAGAAACAATTGCAAGAGGCGAAGGTAAAAGCGGAAGCAAAAAAAGCAGACGACAAAACCCTTTCCGTGGTTAAGGCAACCCAGGCGCCGGATGCTTTCAATACGGTTATGCCCCAAAAGGAGCAGCAATTTATCACTGCTGTCATTGACGAAAATGTGACCGGTTATGCCGGGTCACGTATCAGGTTGCGCTTACTCGAAACCATTATGGCCGGCAACATCTTGATCCCGAAAGACACGTATTTATATGCCCTGATTTCCGGCTTTTCCGGGCAGCGCGTAGCGCTCACTATCAAAACCATCTTATATAACGGCCAATTATTGCCGGTCAAGCTGGCAGTATATGACCAGGATGGATTAGATGGCTTATATGTGCCCAATTCCCAGTTCCGCGATTTCACCAAAGACGCCAGCACCAATGTGATGCAAGGCGTGGATATTGAAAGTACGAGCACCAGTTACCTGATGAGTGCCGCGGATAAATTATTCGAATCCACCTCATCGGCTATCGCTTCCGCCATCCGTAAGGATAAAGCCAGGATCAAATATAATTCCTACGTCTATTTAATCGACACCAAAAATTTAAACCAGTAATGAAAAAGTTAATATTTCTTTTAGCCGTCATTGTATTAACGGCCTTTCACAGCTATGCCCAAACCACCGGCCTGAAAAAGGCAGATCTGCCCATCGTCTATTTGCCGGACAGCCTGTCCATACATTTTATCTCACCCGAACCCATCCAATACGTCGACATTTCCACAAAAAATATCATCGGCGACCTGCCGATCAAAAATGTATTGCGCATCCGTTACAAGGATACTCTAAAATCGAAAGATGCGGTGGTGACCATCGCCGGCGAAAAGTTTATCGCCCAATATCATATCCAATGGTCGCAGGCCGCTAATATCCTCGTCAAAAGTGAGATCGAGATCGGTCCGGCCGAAACGCGGCCGCTGGACATCGGGATTTCATTTTCGCAGCCCGAATTGCAGAAATTTGCCACCGAACTCTTTTGCAAACACCCGGAAGCCAACCTGGAACATGCCAATGCCTACGGCCTCAAGGCACGGTTAAACCATATTTACACGCTCGGTGATTACGTATTTTTAGATGTCAGCTATGACAACCACACAAAGCTGCATTATGATATTGATGAATTCCGCTTTAAGATCGACGATAAAAAAGTAACCAAAGCGACTACCGTACAATCGTTGGAGCTCAAGCCTGAATTTACTTTGTTTGACCAACCTGGTTTTAACCGACATTACCGTAACGTATTCGTCTTTAAAAAATTTACGATCCCTGATCATAAAGTGTTCCAAATCGAACTGAATGAAAAGCAACTATCCGGCCGGGTGATCACCCTCCAAATTCCTTATAAAGATATTTTGCAGGCAGACATCATCCCGTAGCAAATGCTATTGAGTAATTTGTTGCAATACTTTTTTGCCATTTTCATTCGCAGGGTTAAGCTGTACGGATCTTTGATACATCTTTATCGCCTCTGCCTTATGCCCGTTTTTTAATAGCACCTCGCCATAACTATCGTACGCATTCCAGTCATCCGGGTGCGCCTTGACATTCAGCTTAAAAATTTGAAGCGCATCCTCGCTGCGGCCGGCGGAAGCCAAACGGTAACCCCAATCATTCAGGTCGGCAGCAGGAACGTCGAAATTCGGATATCGCATTTTCAGGTCGGCCCAGGCTTTTTCTGCCTGGCTGAAACCCATCTGCCATGTTTTAACATGCAGGGCGCTAAACGGATCGGCCGATAAAACATCCGGCAGGTAACATTCCGCGACCTCGTCAAAAAACCGTTCCGGGAATGCGCCGGCCAGGTTAGTAAGGATAACAATCGACAAGCCATCATGCGGGTATACGATAAAGGCCGAACGACCGCCGCCCGACGCAAGAATGGCCGGGTGAGCATCACGCGCCCTGGTGACCCAGCCCAGCGCCCAAAGCGTGGGCGATCCATTATTGAACCTGCCCGGGGTCCAGAGCGTATCCAGCGAACGCTGGTGGAGCAGCTTCCCGTTTTGAAGGCTAATGAGCCAATTTGCCACGTCGGTTGCGGTACTGATCATGCCTGACGCGGTCCGGCGGAACAATGGAAAGTCAGCATAGGAATTGATCAATGTCTGCTGCGGCAATTGCTCGCCGTCAAGGCTCCATACATACGTGTAAGTCTGGGCCATGCCCGGTATAACATCCCTTGAACCGCCGAAACCGGTGCTCGTCATACCGGCTGGGCGGAATTGACCGTGCTCAAAATAACTGACAAATGGTTCACCGCTGACTTTATCGATGATCTTTCCCAGTAAGGCATAGTTGGTCTGGTTATAACGGTAGCGTTCGCCTGTAGGGAAGTCCATGGGCAAGGCCATGGTCTTTTTCCAGGCAACCTGCTCGCCGCCCAGTCCCTCCAGCCCGCCCGGCGCAGCATCCAGCACGTGGGCAATGTCGGGAATACCGGAAACATGGGTCAGCAATTGCCTGATGGTAACCTTTTGCCAGGCCGCCGGCAGCGAATCGAGATAGCGGGATACAGGGCTTGAAAGGTCGATTTTCTCTGCTGCTGCGAGCTGCATGATCGCTACACCGGTAAAAGCTTTCGTACAGGAATTGATATCAAATAGGGTTTGAGCGGTAACCGGCACGTTGTATTCCAGGTTAGCAGTACCATAGCATTTTGAAAAAACGATCTTTCCGTCTTTGACCACGGCTACCTGCAAGCCGGGGATCCTGCGCTCGCTCATTTCCCTCACGATTACGCTATCCGGATTTTCAGTTTGCGCGAAAACCTTACCGGACATGATGATTAAAACACTAAAAAGCGCGAAAAGTATTTTCATGGACTGGAATTTTAAAAGGGCGATGCAGGAATCGTACCCGCTATTTAACAGGCTCAAATATAGCTGATTATAAAGGATTTCGTGCAAACAATTGTACGCTTTCGATACACCTGCTGTATCATTCTGCTGCAATCATCCGCCCTAAATATTGACTGTTGTTTTATGGAAGAAACCCGCGAGCAGCAGCGGCTGCATGGATTTTTACAGTGCTGCATCTATGTGTCCATTGCGCTGGAATTTTGCGTTTTTGTTTACCGCAATGCGCCATTCTGGGGCGTATTCGGTCATGCGCTGGATAAATTGAGCCGGATAGCGATCTATCACGGGTTGTTATACAGTAAGCTGTCTAGTTTCCTGCTGATCTGCCTGGTCAGCATCGGCACGCTCGCAAAAAAGAAAACTGATTTAAACGGAAAGACTCAAATCATCTATCCGCTGTCCATTGGCCTGTTCCTGTTTTTTGGCAGCATCCTATATTGTAACCGGCCATCGGCAATCATATTGGCCTATACCAGCTGGTTTAACCTCGGCTACATGGTTTGCTCCGTTCTGGGTGCGATGATGATCAGTATATCAATGGATAACATTTCGAAGTTCATCCGCTCGGGACTCGGTAAAGATAAATGGAATGTGGAAGGCGAAAGCTTTATGCAGCCGGTCAAAGCCATTGACACCCCGTATTCGGTCAATATCCCGATGCAATTTTATTTCAAGCGTAAAATATGGAACGGCTACATCAACATCGTTAACCCCTTCCGCGGCACTATATTAATAGGTACACCCGGTTCAGGTAAATCTTTTGGCGTGGTGAATCCCTTTATCCGCCAGCTCATTGCCAAGGAATTTTGCTGCTGCGTTTATGATTATAAGTACCCCGATTTAGGTAAAGTCGCTTATTACCACTATTTGCTGGCCAAGCAAAAAGGCAAATGCAAAACACACGGTTTTCACGTCATCAACCTCAATGAACCGGAGAAAAGCCGTCGGATCAATCCCTGGCGGAGCGATTATCTAAAAACGCTGGCCGACGCTTCCGAAAGCGCCGAAGGCTTGGTGGAAGCCATGAAAAAGGGCGACAAATCCGGCGGCAGCGACCAGTTTTTTACCCAATCGGCCATTAACTTTTTAGCGGCCTGTATCTTCTTTTTCAGCAAATACCAGCAGGGTAAATACTCCAGCATGCCGCATGTGTTGTCTTTTCTGAATCACTCGTACGAAGATATTTTTAATACGCTGTTTGACGAACCGGAACTGGTATCGCTGTTATCACCTTTTAAAAGTGCTTTTACGGCCAAA
>Ga0302309_10002683_pt1 | contig 14493 bp, 15 predicted proteins | sample III_Palsa_N1_1_FD_200453 | JGI IMG/M metagenome (GOLD analysis project Ga0302309, IMG submission 200453) | Peat permafrost microbial communities from Stordalen Mire near Abisko, Sweden - III_Palsa_N1_1 | ecosystem: Environmental > Terrestrial > Soil > Palsa > Peat permafrost | place: Sweden... | reverse complement strand
TTTTCGCAACTGTTTGCATATTAACGACTATTCTGGGCCCTGTCGGCCGCGAGATTTTTCACCGCGATCGCCACACTCGGCCATTGACGTTTTTGCTACAGTTGCAGGTGTCAAGTTTGCAGGCCATTTGCATCGCGTTGCTGCCGTCGATCCGTCGCAATCAGCAGAATAACTAGGCGTCGGAACACACTTAGCAGATCAAAATTCGTAACGAACTTGCACCATTCGTGCGCCTGGCCGGCAGTGTGATCGTAAAGGTTTCAGTTTGCAAAACAGGAATTGTTAAGTGCGCTACCGCCACCAAACAATATGAAAATTGATCGACTCATTCTCCTGCTCCTAACTTTCTTTTGCACAGCAGCATTGGCTGGCACTCTGGAAAGTAGCGAGGGAAATTGGAACGCGCCATTGCATCACACTGCGTGGACGAACCGTGATGGCGCGCCGCCCAATATCTTTGGCATAACCCAAACCGGCGATGGCTGGTTATGGATTGGGACTCCAACAGGACTCTATCGATTTGACGGCATTCGATTCGAAAGAAAGGAAATGCTCTACGGAACAAAATTGCCTTCAAGTAACATAGCTTCGATGGGTACGATCAATGGGAATATGTGGTTGGGGTATCGCTTCGGCGGGTTGAGTTTGGTACAAAATGGAGTATTAATAACCTATACGGAATCCGACGGACTTCCTCAAGGAACTGTGCGTTCGCTTGATAAAGCCCCGGACGGCACATTATGGGTCGCTGGCAGCAACGGTGTCGCATTTTTCGATGGGCGTCGATGGACCCGTATGGGACCCGAGTCTGGCATTTCGTTCGACATGGCGTACGGCATTTTTTTTGACCATACGGGTTCCACCTGGGTATGGTTCATTAATGCCCTATATGTCCGGCGTCCGAGTGAACAACTATTCCACAAGGCTTTGGACATTGATGGAGCACATGACGTAGTCCATACGCCAAACGACGAACTCTGGATATCCACAAAGACAAATACATTAAAGAAATTCATTATCAGTAGGGGCAACCTTGTAAATCAGCCAGTAGGCGACGCCGTAGGCGGCATGGCTGGGGCGGGCGGGGTATATGTGGACAAGCGAAATACGGTTTGGGTCGACCGACGCGGGATTCTGGAAAAAATGTCGCCCAATTTGCCTTTACGTTCCCAACAAATTTTTTCGACGGAAACTGGATTAAGCGGTGAAGTCATTCTTATATCTTTCGAAGATAGAGAAGGAAATTTTTGGGCGGGAACATCGGGCGGCCTTGACCGGATTCGTCCAAATAAATTGACCCGCGTTTCCCTCCCTCCCGGTTTGTATTCTCCCCTGATTACACCAGGCGACGACAATTCGGTATGGATTGCTGCAAAAAACGAAGCTCATCTTCTAAAAATCAAGAAAGGTGGAGAGCGAACAGAATTCAAAGACAAAAATATCACTAGCAGTTATCGCGAGCCGGGGGGAGTAACATGGTTTGCGAGCGACCAGCGATTGTGGCGGCGGGAAGGGAATCGGGAGCAATTTTGGTCTTTACCCAAAGATCTCAATGGAAACGACGTACAAGCAATGACACGCGCCATCGGTGGTGGGCTATGGATATCCGTGGTCAGGCGCGGCCTTTATCTATTTCGAAACGGGCAGTGGTTGCACAACGGGGGAAGAGCGGATATTCCTGAAATGAAACCAGTTTCCCTGTTCACCGATCAACAAGATCGCGTCTGGATAGGGTTTACCGATAGCCATATTGCGCTGCTACAGGACAATCACGTCAAACTATTCGGAAAACAAGACGGATTGCAAATCGGAAATGTACTTAGCATGCAGGCGCGTTTCGGCACCTTCTGGGCCGGTGGAGAAAGCGGCATCACGTTCTTGGATAAAGATAAATTTGTCACCGTGATTGGGGCCGACGGGACACCTTTTCTTGGAGCTTCCGGTCTGGTGCAAACTTCCAAGGGAGAGCTTTGGGTACACGGGGCTGACGGGATCAGCAGAATTACTTCAGTCGAACTTCAGCACCTATTGCAAACCAAGGACGGCAAAGTGAAATATGAGCGCTTCACGTATCGGGACGGATTGGAGGGCATTGCTGCGCAGATACGTCCGATTCCAACACTCGTCGAAGCCATGGATGGCCGCTTGTGGTATGCGACCAGCACCGGCATCGGTTGGATAGATCCTGCGAACATTTTTCGAAATAGATTGGCGCCTCCTGTTGTAATTCGAAATGTTGTCGCAGATACGAAAAAATATGAGCCGGCTGCTAGCCTCGAATTTCCGGAGAATACGCGCAATGTGCGCATCGAATTTACAGCACTGAGCCTTACGATTCCCGAGAACGTTCAACTACGCTATAAATTAACCGGTGTCGACGGAGATTGGCAAGAGTCGAACGCACAACGAGAGGCAATATATTCCAATCTTCCACCTGGAAACTATACATTTCACGTGGTTGCCAGCAACGAAGATGGGGTATGGAACGAAAGGGGGGAGACGCTGGATTTCCAGATTCCTCCAACATTTATGCAAACACCATCATTTAGAATTTTGTGCGTGCTAGCTACAGGATTGCTGCTTTATCTGCTCTACCTGTGGCGTATCTCCTATATCACAGCGCGCGTAAGCGAGCGGCTGTATGAACGCCTGATGGAAAGAGAACGAATCGCCCGTTCACTGCACGATACACTATTGCAAGGTATGCAAGGCATTATTCTGCGCTTCCAGTCAGTCGCCCTTATGTTGCCTATACACTCACCGTTGCGCTCCACCATGGAGAAAGCGCTAGTCGGCGCTGACGAAATGATCACGGAAGGGCGAGATCAGGTCATGAATTTGCGAACCAGCCTCGGCGAAATTGATTCTCTTCCATCGGCATTGCAAGAAATTGGACTCTCCCTAAGTAACGAATTCAACATTAATTTTTCGATGGATATGGTAGGGGAAAGTCAAGACCTTCGATCTCTTGCCAAAGAAGAGATATATCGCATCGGGCGCGAAGCCTTGTTCAACGCGTGCCAACATTCCTTGGCAACAGAGATCAAGCTTACCTTAATCTTTGGGAAAGTAGAATTTCGTCTGCATGTTCAAGACAATGGTCGAGGAATTGATGAGTCGGTTCTGAAAGCCGGCCACCGCATGGGGCATTGGGGTCTCACAGGCATGATGGAACGAGCTAAAGTAATCGGTGGAAACTTGCACATCGAAAGCAACCCCGAGAAGGGCACGGAAATTATTTTCACCGTGTGCGTTGGACTCGTCTATCGAAAGATCCATCTGCATCCCTGGCTGCACCTGAAATACATTGCGCTTTACGGACGAGGACCGCATCACAATGGAAATGTCGTGCGGAAAGATTTGGAATTATCTTGATTTTATACGACGACTGCCCGGGAACCGACGCAAGCGTACGCGTTTTCCTTGGACTCATCGCCGGGTATTAAAGGCGCGATAATTTCTATCGAACCACGCCTAGCGATGGCGACATGACTATTCTTTTTTAGCATCGAATTGTTTGATACCAGATCGAATGGCATCCTGAAAGCATTTTTCATCAATGACTCTGTTTTAGCGACCATTGAAACGAATATTTCCCTGGCCCGGCAACAAAAATGCTAGCGAAGATCGTAAACAGTAGCCAGCCGACCTGGCCTTGGGCGATGCCCCAGTCTGAATGCACGCATAACATAGCCACCAGCAGAAGGAACAGAATCGGTAGGCACGCCAAGCGTGCAAAATAACCAACAGCAACCATCAAAGGACATAGCACTTCCGCAAAAATCGCCAGTGACAGGGTAATGCCTTTCCCCATGTGGAATGGATCCTCGATATTCTGTACCTGGCTGCTATATTGCAATAATTTGGGCAACCCGTGTACATACAGCAGCAGAAAGGCACCCGCTAGCCTGAGCAGCAGCAAGCCTCCGTCAGGAGAACTTTGCCGGAGCGGGTGGCTGGCCTCATTCTCGGTCAGCTCACGTACTCCCGGTTGCGGTTTGATGCAGGGGTTCATGAAAACATTCCCGCCACGACAAATCCCGCACTCATGGCTACCACCAGCAGCGCACCCACAGGCGTAGGCGGTGCGGGGGAAGGAATATCTTGCCAGCGGCAGAAGGCACCGATTGCCAGTCCGAGCAGGGATCCAATTGCGAGTTCCATGTTATTTCCTTTCCAAGGCATGCCCGGCGCATAGGCCTTTGTTTTTGGCAGCATGCAACTTACTGTAGTGGTCAACCAGCCAATAGCCGCAACTCATCATCAATACAAGAAGCGCCCCGCTCAGTACTGGCGGCGAAGGCACGGGGATATGAGTCAGGCGGCAGCCAATGCCCACCACAAAGGACAACAGCAAACCAACAGCGATCTTGAAGTAAGGCATGGTAGTTTCCTCCTCCTGCTTTAATGAATCAAAACGCAAAGCAACTACAGCCTAGCGAACCGCAGAATCCGCTGCTGGCGTGCTCGATTTACGCCCAACATCATGGGCATGTGCATGCATGGTACAAGCGCCTTTGCGCTGTACCTCAAGCATCAGGAAGCGCCGGAAACTCAACCAAACGCCGTCCAAACAATTTCGCGTCCAGCGAATACGCTCCTGGCCCAAGCAAGGCCAGGGCCAGTGTGCTACAAATGATAGTCGCCAGCGGCACCAGCAGCGCCACGCTGCACCCGAGTAAGTCGAAACCAGTGGTGAGCGCTGCCAGCACAGCGACAGCCGGAGTCAACACGCCGAGGAAAAGCAAAGTCGCAAATAGCACACACAGGAAACCGATCCACTGGGGCAAGCGGCCGGAATCGAACCAACCGATCTCTAATAGCTGCACAGACACTGCTATTCGCAGCAGTATCAGGCCAACACCCGGAGCCCTCGAGGGAAACATAAAAAAAAGCCTTTGCATACCGCCGCCCCATGACAGCTGGGCACCTGGCGCCCAGACAAATCCTTTTGAGACCCTGACTAGCGTCAATTTGCTCATGATGCAAGTGCGCGCCGATTTGAGGCCTTGAAGCTCGATACAGTGTATGCAGCCAGCTCGATCTCGGCATCGCCTGATATTGGGAGACAGGAATCACCAATTAGGGTGATTGGCTGACTCGCAATTCAAGTCTTGCGGGAGCGATGCCATGGTATGGATTTCAGGCTGGCAAACTCAGGTGCCGCATCAATCTGGCGATGTGCGCGCGCCAACCGTGCTCTTCAAATCCATCCATGGCAGACAGCTTGAGCGGTACCTCGAGAGCCACTTCCGTGCCGATGTTGAAACCACTCCAAATATGCAGTCTGCCGCGTACCGTCCTTGCCCGCTCGCGCATCAGCATCAGGCCACGGTGCCCGGAATACGCAGCCAAGTTTATCGCTACTGGATCAAAACCGATTCCATCATCGCGCACATACAAGCCGAAACGATCGTAAGTAAAGATCAGTTCCATTTCCACATTATTTGCTTTTGCATGGCAAAAAGCATTGAAGAGGGCCTCCCGGCCTATGCGGTATATTTCATGGCGCGTCGCTGCGTCCGGCTCTTCATCGTCGCCACACACTATCAAGGAGAATTTAGCGTGTACTCCTTCTGACAACGCCAAACCCAGCTCGGCGAACAACTGCTCCAGTTCGCCACGGAATTTCAGCGAAAGTTGCCATCCCATGGATTGCGCGCGACCTCGCGCCAAAAGACCATCCGCTGCCTTAAGAGCAATTTCCATTTGCCTACTAAATTCGCTCGTTTCATACATGCAGTCCGCCGCGACCTGTAAGCGCAGCACCAGACTTTGCACATCCTGCATGAGAGCTTCGTGAGCCGATTTGGCGATTCGCTCGTTTTCTGCAAGCCTGGCAAGCTGCCGCTGGGTGACCAAGCGACGTCGGCGCATGGTCTTGACAAAATGCAAGATTAGACTGAATAGCAGGCCACAGCATGTCAACCAAAATACTGTAGGTAATGTGACGCTTACGGGCATTTCGAAGAGGCTGTCGGAACAAATGGTTTCATTCTCCGCGGGCCCCGTTAGCGCGCAACACTCGAAAGGGGGATTGACAATACAGGTCAGATTTCGCCGCAGGAAGAGCGTAAAAATACAGTTTGCATTATCCTAACGTACGATTAAGATATAAAACCGGCTTCCACTCTGCAATTGAAGGCTGGATGAAGCACCCGTGGTATTGCAGCGCGGAAAATATCGACGCTGGGGAGAGCAGCAACGCCGGTAAGGTGATGTGTCGTTCAGCAAGAACAGGAGAGCTGGCCCGGAACGAATATGAACTTTACCGGCATAGCTCAAAACTGTTTTATGCGGCAAAGAGGAACTTTGTACATGCATTCAGGGGAAGCAACCATGGAAACCAGTCGACCAAACCTGCCGATCACCATTCTGTCTGTCGATGACCACCCTGTGTTTCGGCAAGGCATTGCCAGCGTTATCGAATGCCAGGAAGATATGCGCCTGGTTGGTGAAGCCGCCAACGGGCAGGAGGCGCTAGAATGTTTTCGCAGACTCCGGCCCGACATTACCCTAATGGACATACAGATGCCGGTAATGAATGGTATAGATGCTACCAGTGCCATCCGCAAGGAATTCCCTCGGGCGCGTGTGATTGCCCTGACCACCTTTGAAGGCGACGTGCGCGCCTTGCGCGCAATCAAAGCGGGCGCAGTGGGGTATCTGCTCAAAGGCATGCTCAGGAAGGATCTTCTTGAGACCGTGCGCAGTGTCAACCAGGGTCGCCGATGCATACCGTCGGCATTGGCGATGGAACTGGTGGCACATGTCGAAAGCGACGCTCTTAGCAACCGTGAAATAGAAGTACTGCAGCATATCGCGTCCGGCGAATCCAACAAGCGCATTGCGGTGGCACTGGATATTTCGGAAGAGACGGTGAAGGCGCATGTGAAGAACATCCTCTCGAAGCTGGACGCAAACGACAGGACTCATGCGGCGGTGTTGGGCATAGAACGCGGCATCATCGATTTAAGCTGGTACGGGTCTAATTCCGGTAGGGCTTGAACTGCATAATACCTCCATGTCAGAATTGATTGGCCACTCAAGTGGAGAAAATCAACATTTGGGAAATTATTTCCCCGGCTCTTTCGTTTTCGCGCAATTGCAATCCTTCCATTCATAAATGTCTAAGCATTGATTATCCATTTGCGCGAATTTTTACTGCAGGGTCGCCAAATAAGCCGAGACCGCACTCATCTCGTCTTGATTGATCTTCACGGCAACTGCTTTCATTTCGGACGCCAGTGGATTGTTGAATTTGATGGCATCTCGATAAACACGCAATTGCTCCATAGTATATTTGGCAGGTTGGGAAGCAATACGTGGAAACGCTGCTTGCCCTTGACCCTGAGCGCCGTGGCAGGTGAGACAGGCTGGAGCTCCGGCCGAGCTACCTTTGGTAAAAATTGAGCGCCCTTTGGCTTCCAGCGGTGCATCGACCGAGGGCTGCCGCTTGGCCTTCTGTGCGCCGAAATAGGCTCCTAGCGCTCGCATGTCCGATAGTTGCAACGATCCGGAAATTCCTTTCATCAGATCGTTTGGTCGCTCACCGCTTTTGAAATTTCCCAGCTGCAGTACTATGTAATCTGGGCTTTGTCCCGCGAGATTTGGATAAAGCTCAGCGTTCGCGGTGTTCCCATCGGGACCATGACATGCGCCACATGAAGGGGACAACTGCGCGCCGCGCTTTATCTGAGCGGCATTGTCATCCGTTCCTGTCGCAGCGGCCACTGTTATGGACTGCAACGAAAGCATATAGATGAGAAATACAATGGATAAAAAACGATCGATGAATTTCAGTTTCATAGTATTCCCGGAGTTCTAAGAGACTACCCTTTTACGTGTACGCAAGCGAACCTCACCAACAAAATTTCAATTCAACTCCCAGATAGTTCGCGTCACGCCCACCCGCCTGCCGAATAGAATCGCCCACTTGAAAATGTACTGCCTCAATCGCGCCATTCAAATTATTTGAAATTTTGTCTTCCGCTCTTAGCTGGGTGTAAATCCCCGTCCACAGATTTCCATGGCCCGCCGTATTGGGAACGGCCATAAGCCCTTGTCCATATACAGCATCGCTAGTGGTTTCGCGCCATTGAAAACCCACGGCTCCAATAACGGTAAACACGCTGCTTGGAGTGAGCGTAATCGAAGGCTTCAAATGAATGATATTGGTATCGCCGGAATAGCTCGCCAATGTGAAATAATAGCCATTCGGAAACAAGGGATTAAACGTCCCGAGCGATCCGCCTTCCACATGCCGGTTTCCCGATGCGATATCAAACTGTAATCCGGCTCGCGGATTCCACGAATAATTAGAAAGCGTATATCCGAAAACCGACCCAAGTGCCCACGCCGAAATTGAATCGTTGCCAATGCTACCTGTCTGATTCATTACCTCAACGTCCCAATCGAAACCATTGATTTTTCCGCCGTAGTGCAAATCGATTACGTCACGCCGTTCCGCGCCAGCTACACTTATGAACACGGCTTGGTCGCGATCAAACTGCGCGTAATAGACAGAAAGGCTGCCAGGACCAACATTTTTTCTCTCGATACGAAGACCGTTAAAGCGGAAATGTCGATCGGAAATATCGTCAAATTCGCTGGTGTCGCGATATTGGACTGGTTGAGATGCGAACCCGATAAGGCGCCAGTCCCCGCTTTCCCAATCCGCCCAGATGGCATCGAATGACTGGCGAACATTTGGCCCGTCACGCACGGAAACAAACCGCTGCAAGTCAAACGCCATTTGCTGCCGTCCAACACGCCATTTGAGGGTGCCCTGGTCAAATACTTCCGTAACCACAACAAATGCTTGCTCCAAATTCAGCGGACTTTCATCCACTGGACTCGTCATGTCTTTTTGGAATGCGCGTGCATCAAATAGCTGAGTGAATACTTGGACTTGACTTCCTAGATGCAGATCGGCATGAACCTCAGCACGCTGAATCAAGTAGGTGTCTGGGCGCACCGAACCGATGCCAAAAGATGCTGTGTTATTGATTTCCAAGCGCTCCCGCAAGCTAAAGCCCAGGGATAGGTAATAATTTGGGTCGTCATTCAGTGAGATGTATTTGAGGCTATCGAATGGCTCTCGCACCAAACACGGGCTCGCCAAAACGCTCCAATCTTCCTCCCAGCGATTGAAATTCGGGACTGGCCTTTTTTCCGAACAAACATTTGCAGAACCGGGATCACTCGACTGATCGAATTCAGCGGCAAGCGGTTCGCGTGAAGCGATCAAGCAAGATGCTGCGACGAGCGTCAAAAATTTAAACGCGGTGCCATTCCAATCTGTCCGAGTATCGCTACCTAATCGCATCGTGGATCTCAGCAATGTATCCACCTGGGAATTCGACTATTGCGCTATTGCCAGTATTTGTCTTGTATGCCGGCGACAATATCTTGCAACCAAGTCCAAGCGCGCGCTCCAACGTTGCAGACAAATCTCGAACTTCGTAGCCAGTGATCTCACGGCCAAACGGATACGGCAGTTTTCCGTCTGAAACGAAAATCTTCATTTTTCCGAAACCTGACTCAAGTCGTATGACGCGAATTTTTTCACCGATCCGACCAATTTGCCCGCCGTCCGCTTGCTGTTCATCGGATACCACTTTGCCACCAGAAAATTTCAAAAAGTCACGCACCAATTTGTCTGCCGCCAGACGTGAGACATAGACACGGTTGTCTGGAATGCTTTCAAGGGGAGCATAGACAGGAACCTGAGTATGCCAATAGAGTTGCATCTTGAGTCCACCTGGCCATTCAATCAATGCATCTTTCCCGATTGGATCATCAAATGATTCGACCCTAATATCCGCACCGGCTGCAATTGCAGACTTAACCGCAGCGCCCATATCCGACACAAGATATCCTGTCCTTTCTTCGCCAAATGGGTAGGGAATCGGAGTCTGAAAAGCGAAGACCGACACCATGCCGACTGGCGTTTGAATGTATTGCGAGGCGGTTTTGCTGGCAGTCGGAGTAACCGTGAATACCGCTCGTGGCGATGCCTTTCCACTAAATGTTGAGACGAAACTGTTCACAAAAGCGTCGATATCCGCTTCCGACACGTAGACATGCGTCGTATCGTATTGCGGCCCGACAAAGACTTGTGTTTGTGCCATCCGGTCAGACGCCTGTGCTGCGACTGAAAAACCAGGCGTCGCCATGCCGCCGATGAGCATCATCGCAACGCTAACTGACGCGATATTACGGAAATTTGAGAGCATTGTCATATTTAGAATCCCAAGAAAGATATCCATTAAAATGTGCAAAGAATTTGACGAAAATTCTGTGTGCCTGCGTAACAATCCATGTGCTTACGTCTATCTGGCTTCTCTATTCTTGCGCCAATGCATTGCCGCCATTTTTACATGCTCCCTTAGCCGTGTAATCCCCCTAAATAGTTAGTGAGTCATAACCGATATTGGGCTGGCTACAAAATTAACGCACATGCAATATTCGCTTCATATGATCAGCGAATGCTACGCAATTTTATTCGACTTATCTGGAGCAACCTGATGCGCAGCGAAGCCTGCTTTCAGTTGATTTGACGCTGAACCATTTACTAATTGATCGATTTGTCGCAACCGTTGGCCTATTCCGAGCGTTGGGCTGTACGTAGTCACGTCCACGTCAAAAGGAAGACGATGTGCCGGGTAGCAACAAAGCATAATTTTTTGAGGATTACTATCTTGTTCTGTTGCGACTAACTCACGTTTGACTGGAAAGCCGGAAGCTCACGTGCCACATATTCGAAAAAATTCGATGTTGGAGCTTAAGGTTGGTATTTTCGTCCCGAACATCGCCTGCATAGAATAGATTATCCGGTAAGGTCGTCATTAATGTAGAGCATGTATTCCTGTCATTTCTGACGCAGCTATCACACAATTTGTGGGAATACAGTATGAAATTTCATTTCTGCATTTGGATCGCCAATGCTGCCGCCGGCTTGGCCTGTGCGATATCACCTGTCGCAATTTCAGCCGAAACGATCGGCAATGCGGCGAGCGTCACCCCCGCATGGGCATACCCAATAAGCTCACCTCCAAAGCCCAGCACCCCATCAGATATTGGCCAAAAGAGACGTGTGCCGAATAGTCCGGTCGAACTGACTCAAGCCCAAACGGTTGACCGCTTCGCGGCACCAGACTGGCATCCAGAAGAACATCCGTCCATGCCTGATGTGGTTGCACATGGTCTTTCCCCCAAAGTGTACGCTTGCGCTTATTGTCATCTGCCAAATGGCGCCGGCCGCTCTGAGAATGCAAGCCTAGCGGGCCTGTCAGCAGCGTATATCGTGCAACAGGTTGCCGATATGAAAAGTGGCGCCAGAAGAAGCTCCGCACCAGCCATGATCGAAGCGATGACCGATGAGTCGAAAGCGGTAACAGATTCCGAAGTACAAATTGCCGCTGAATATTTTACGAAGCTAAAACCGAAGAACGGCTGGATAAAAGTGGTCGAAGCGGATACCGTACCGAAAACCGAGGTTATTCCGGTCAATGTGCTTGTTCCGGCCAAGGTCGGAGGCACCGAACCCATCGGCGATCGCATTATCGAGATACCGACTAACCCCGCGCTGACAGTTTTGCGGGACTCTCAATCTGGATATATCGCCTATGTTCCCAAGGGCAGCCTTGTCCGCGGTAAGGAACTGGTAACCACCGGAGGCACTGGCAAAACCATTGCTTGCGCCACCTGCCACGGTAACGGGTTACTCGGAGTCGGCAATATCCCTTTGCTGGCGGGACGATCGCCTAGCTATATCTTTAGGCAACTATATGACATCAAGGCGGGTGTCCGTATGAGCACGGCGACAGCTTTGATGAAAGCACCTGTCGCAAACCTCACTGAAACCGACATGGTTTCAATTGCTGCCTATATTGCTTCGCTCGGTCAATCGACTTCAAAGTTGTAATCGATGAAAGTTTCTTCCTTAATTGGCTTCATCACTGCAATTTTTCTTCTCCATGGGACGGCGGACGCCGCAGGCATGAGCATTGGGTCAAGTGCCTTCGTCGATGGTGAAATTGTGTCCAGCTTGTATGCGGGAACTGCTGGAGATTGCGGTGGTGGCGGCATTTCTCCAAACGTGTCATGGTCCGATCTACCGAGCGGGACGAGATCGATGGTCGTCGTGTTGTTTGATATTGACGGCGCAAACGGCTTGGGCGTATCGCACTGGGTCGCCTACAACATTGATGCCGCGCGCGGGCAGTTAAAGCAAGGTGAAGGTAAAGTGACCGGCGATACGGTGACGGTTGGCGCGAACCAGGCGGGAGAAAATGCCTATCGCGGAATGTGCCCGCCTGTGGGAGACGTTGCTCATCACTATATTCTAACTGTGATTGCTACGGATATCGAACCCGGTTCCTTGCCAGCAAACTTGGGACGGCTTGATTTGTGGACTGCATTGAAGAACCATGCGTTGCGGGCTCAAAGCCTGGTCGGGCGATATGCTCGTTGATCTCGTAATCTTTGCAATCGCCTACATTGAAGAAGGGAAGCCGCATGAGTAACACCGAGGAAATCAAGACAGCGAACCAGCGTCTGGAAGTTGTTGCAGAAAATGGATTGCTCCATCGCCGCTCCTTCTTGACCAAGGGTTTGATATTCGCCGGATCTGCGGTGGGCACGGGTGTCATCCAAAGCAATGTTGCGGCAGCGCCGCTTGGGAATCCAGAATGGAGCCTGCAAACCGGTAATCCAACACCTTTGTACCAGACCCCATCAAAGTTTGCGGCGAACGTGGTACGCACCAATGCCAATCCGGATAGCATCCCTAAGCCAACTCAGGCCCGTACCCCACATCAATTGATGGAAGGCGCGATCACGCCAAACGGTCTGCATTTCTCGATCGTGCATGCCGGCATTCCTGAAATCGATCCGGCCCAGCATAAGCTCATGATTCACGGATTGGTAAAACGGCCATTGATTTTCACATTGGACGACTTGATGCGTTATCCGATGGTATCGCGCGTGACGTTTATTGAATGTGGCGGTAATAGCGTGTCGCTTTTTTCACCGGAACCGATCCAAGCCGACGCCCAAGCACTGCACGGGTTGGTGTCTTGCGCCGAATGGACAGGGGTGAAGCTGTCGACGCTGCTGGAAGAAACAGGCGTTGATCCCAAAGCGAAATGGTTTGTGGCCGAAGGCGCGGATGCCTCCGGTTTGGATCGCAGCGTACCGCTTGCCAAGGCGTTTGATGACGCCCTGATCGCCTTCTATCAAAACGGAGAACCTCTTATGCCGGGCAATGGCTACCCCATGAGGCTGCTCGTGCCGGGGTACGAGGGTAATATGAACGTCAAATATCTGCGCCGTATCGAGCTTGTTGCTGAGCCAGCCATGAGTTATTACGAAGCGAAGGTATACACAGCGCCGCTGCCCAATGGAAAGGCGTATCAGTTTTTCTTCGTGTCCGAAGTCAAGTCCTTCATCACGTGGCCATCCTACGGCTTTAAAGTCCGCGGGCCCGGCTTGTATCAAATATCAGGCCTCGCTTATTCCGGCGTGGGGCGCATCAAAAAGGTCATGGTCTCTGCCGACGGCGGTAAAAGCTGGGGACAGGCTGCACTGCAAGATCCCGTGCTGAGCAAGGCCTTTACACGTTTCCGCATGCCGTGGCGTTGGGATGGTTCGCCGGCGATCATCCAAAGTCGCGCTTACGATGAATTTGGTAATGCCCAACCCACGCGCGCGCAGTTTGTGGCGGCTCGCGGTCAATACGACACGGTGCCATCGGTAACTGCTTTTCAAAACCATCATTTCAACGCGGTGGTTAGCTGGGGTATCGACAGCAACGGCGAGGTGAAACATGTCTACGTATAAGCTGGCAATGGCTTTGGCTGCTGTGATAACGGTCACGACTTTGCCGGTCGTGGCGGCAGACGATACGCCTAATCTAGGCAGCCCAATCAGCCAGGAAGAAATTTCGGGCTGGGATATTACAGTGTTTCCAAATGGAAAGGGACTGCCGGTTGGCAACGGTACGGCCGCCCAGGGAAGTGAAATCTATGCCGCCAAATGCATTGCCTGTCACGGCGATAAAGGGCAGGGCGGGCTTGGGCCAACATTGATTAGCGATCGCAAACGGCAGGGTATTGATGAAGCCGGGGAGACGATTGCGAATTATTGGCCTTTTTCGACCTCCGTTTTTGATTACATTCGACGAGCGATGCCGTGGCAATCGCCAAAATCGTTGACAAATGAAGAGGCTTACGCGCTTACTGCGTTTATTTTGGAGGAAAATAAGCTGATACCGCCTGGTACGGTTGTGGACGCAAATTCTCTGCCCAAGGTAAGGATGCCGAACCGGGCTGGGTTCGTACTGCGATTTCCTAAACTAACACCGCCAATTGCGACAAGTAAATAGCAAATTCTCTGCCTGGTAGAACGAATTCGGTTCATGACACGCCAACGCAGTCACATTTTAATAACAGCTAGAAATCCACGTCCTAAGGACGTGGTCATCGCCTA
>Ga0302309_10002678_pt1 | contig 14510 bp, 9 predicted proteins | sample III_Palsa_N1_1_FD_200453 | JGI IMG/M metagenome (GOLD analysis project Ga0302309, IMG submission 200453) | Peat permafrost microbial communities from Stordalen Mire near Abisko, Sweden - III_Palsa_N1_1 | ecosystem: Environmental > Terrestrial > Soil > Palsa > Peat permafrost | place: Sweden... | reverse complement strand
TGTCGCCTCTGAGTTCCCGCATCCGATCTTGAATTTCCTGCTGATCCTTGAGGGCCGCATGCACGTCATCCGTCATTGGGACTGTATGCGGTACGCCCGTCTTTGTATCCGGCAAGGTGATCAGGCGTAGCTTGAAGTTGATGTCGGACCAAGTGAGTGCGTACTGATTACCTTTCCGCATACCTGTTTGAGAGCCGACAGTGATTTCATTCGGATGCTCTCGCAGTTCCAGGCGGGTCATCTCGTAGTCTACTGGTGTTTCCGCAATCCACCGTGCTAAGACAGCACGGAGCTTGTCCTCTTCGGTATCACTCATCCAACGTGGATAGCCGAGAGTCACGGCAAAGTGGGAGACATCGCGGCATGGATTGGATTCAAGCAGCTTCCGCTCCCTCGCATAGGTGTAGACGGCAGAAAGCGTGGACTTGTAGCGATTCAGGGTCGCAGCAGCCAGGCCGAGGGATATAAGCCAATCCTTGATTTCGTGAGACTCCAAGGAAACTGCCGAGCGGTCGCCAAACGCTTCCTTGATGGCTCCGACCCGTTGCGGGGGATTCACCTGGTCCTTGGGGCGTTCGGGATTGTTCGGGTTCTGAATATGCGCGAGGTACTGATCGCAGAGGTTGCTAAGCAAAAGGCTGTTGGCTCGATGTTGCTTGAGCTCCTTCTTTTCGGCCAACGTGAGGAGAGGCTCCGCTGCGCTGGAGGGAAGAGAAGCGACCCCCTCTTTGTGACGTAGCCCTTTGGCTGTCTCCAGCCAGACAACTGCAGCTTCGTGGTCCAAGAAGTTCTTGCGAACGCGGCTTCCATCGGCCTTGTATTGAGCCTCCCACGTACCCCGATCAGGACGGAACTTGATGCCTCGAACCTCTTTCGGCTTCCTTGCCATCGCGCACCTCCACCATCATCATAAAGTTCTTGGTGGCACTTTGGTGGCACTTTTGTACCGATAATTCTGCACTCGCGTGCAGGTCATTGCGAGTCTGCATATGATAGAAACATATATAAATGTGTATCTTGCACTGTTTGATGCGACTCGTTGCAAGTCCCTGCAACCCCCAAAAATCGCCCTCTCAAGGCGAAGAGTCCGGGTTCGAGCCCCGGTAACGCTACCAAATATCCCGACCCCGGTTATTGATATCCTTCATTTGCGACGCCTAGAATTTGTACCCGAAACCAATCGACAGGATGGGGTAAAACCTCAATGCTGAGAGGTCGTCGCGATACTTGCTCTTTTGGGCTGCAAGGTCTTCCTGAAAGGTAGGGTTGCTGCCAACGGTCTGGCAGGCCTCGCCAAATTCATCGCAGGTAGAACCGACGAAGCCGAGGTCAACGTGCGGATAGCCGACGTAGGCGAAGCCTATTTCCACCGGAACGCTGAAGTGCTTGTTAGCTTTTCTCGGGACAATGTTTCCCCAGCCAAACCCAAACGTAGGAGCTGCTGTGCTGCCAAGTTTGAGAGTCGCAGAGGCGTGAATTGGGTCCGTTGCGCTGCTGTAATAGGTGTTGCCGTTGAGCGTGAAGCTTTGGTTCGGATTGACGGCAGCGCTGCCTGTGAGTTGATTGCCGTTATACGCAATGAACCCGGCGCTCAGGCGGAAAGATCCGTTGAACGGGTACCAGTCCAGGCTGCCCCCTCCCGACGCGAGTTGGATGTCGCCGCCGTAGGTAATGTAGTCTTCCGTGATCGTGGCGTTGTACCGGAAAAAATATCCGGTCCCGCGCAAATTGAACTTCCGCCCCAAAGGCGTCGCAACGTCAAACCCGATGCCGCCTGCTCCGATCTTCACGTCGACACCAACCGCAGAAAAAGCCTTCGTCGCTGTTTCGCGAGCAGGAGCGGCGTGACCTGGTGCGTCGTCCAATGGCTTGGTCGCGGAGGACGGGTCCAGTGTTGCGACGGAAGACGAAGAGGATTCCGAACTAGCTGCGGGGGTGACAAGCGTAGCGACATCGGTCGGCACGGAAGTCTGCGCGAGAAGGGAAGGGCTTAGAACGAAAGAGAGAGCGAGCGCTGAAAGATACGACTTATTGAAGTTCACTTATTATCCATTCGTGGTGTGACAGTCTCACATCTGCGAGAGTTGGTAGTTGAAGTTCTTAAGCGCCACGGTCATCTGTTTGCTGACACCGTTAACCTGGACGGTGGATACATGATTGACTCCAGCCGAAAGTTTGGAAAATTGCACGGCAAGCGTCACAGCATCCTTCGGATCGCTCAAATAAGTCGCTACCTGGAGCGATAAAATCGCCTTCGACGCTTCGTTGAATACGAGAGTCATCGAGTCGCCCGGCTTGATATAGTTCCTGATCACCAGCGTGACTGTGCCGGGCGTCCCGCCCAATTGAATCGAGATATTGCCCTGTTGGTAAGCCTGCTGCAATAACTGCGGGTCGGGCGGTGCATATTGCTTTACCAACCCCGCAACGTTCTGGCCATACTGCTGAAACTCATCGGTCTTTCTTGCGACAATCCTCTGCTTCAATCTGCCCCCCGAAGGAGGAGGCGCGGAGGTAGACCCTAATTCAATCTTTTGCTGCTGTCCGTCGGGGCCAATGCTGACCTGGTAACTTACCGTCTTCTTGACCTCACCTTTCAAGCTGATCACTTGTTGCTCCTGCCAGGTGTAGCGAGCGAGGGCCTGTTTGTTCGCCGCGGCAGCCTGTTTCACCGCGTCCACTTTCTTCACTAATTCCGGACTTTGTGCATAGGCGTTCGACAGAGAAAATACCAGGCCACACGCGACGGTCGCGAGCGTGACTGCCGAAATCGTGGATGTGAGATGACCCTTCATGTTTTCCCCTTTATAAACAAGCGTTCTGCAACGTCGGGCGGCGATGCCCAACGGATCGTGATTTCTTCGGAACACGATTCAAGTGCTAACCCTACGCCTCGGTCAGCAGCACGACTACTGACAAAACTGACAGTCTGTCTGAGGTAATCCTGACTAAACCCATCATTCCCGCTTTGCGCGAACCTGTCGTTCCCATCGTTAATCGAAATCGGCAATCGACGCGGCCTTATCGCACCGTAAACGTGTGCGTCCCGCTCCCAATCGTCTCTGCCTTCTCCCCCGGCAACTCGACCGTCGCCGAAGTGTTCGCCGGAATCGTCACCGTAAACCGCCGCTCACTCTGCTTCCAGTCAGACACCACCGTCCCATACGCCGAGTCGTACTCCACATGCAGCTCCGGCAGTGCCGCATCGAAGTGCGGACGAATCACCAGGTGATGAAATCCCGGGCCGCCCGCATCCGTATCAATCCCCGCGGCTCGCCGATACACCCAAGCCATCACCGACCCGAACGCATAGTGGTTATACGAGTTCATCCCCGGATCCCCCGTATCTCCATTCCACCGCTCCCACCATGTCGTCGCATCCTTCTTCACCATGTAGCCCCATGATGGATACGTCTCCGATAGCAACAACTTAAACGCCAGGTCCGTCCGCTGATTCTCATCCAGCACAAACAGCAGGAATGGCGTTCCCAGAAATCCCGTCGTCAAATGATCGCCATGCGCATGGATGTTTTTCGTCAACCGGTCCACCATGCCCGCACGCAAGGAATCCGGCGCGATCCCCGTAAACAGCGTCGCCAGATACCCCGTCTGCGTATCCCCCGCAACGCTGCCATCGTCCTTCACAAACGCCATCCGATAAGCCGCCGCAATCTTCTCATACTGCGCCTGATACTTCGCGGCATCCTCCGGCCGATGCAGCGCCGTCGCCATCTCCGCCATCTCCCGAGCCACCAGCGCCCAGTACGCCGTATCGATCAGCGCGCTCGGTGTGCCTTGGTCCGGAGCCAGCCAGTCGCTGTAATCGTTGCCAACCGCCTTGTGCCGAATAAAGTCAGGATTGTTGCTCGCAATAAAATCCATCCACCGCTGCATTGCCGGCCACGCACGCTCCGCCACCCCAATGTCCCCATACTGCAACCACGCAGCGTAAGGAATAAAGGCGCCCGCATCTCCCCACCCAGGCGCACCCGGGCCATCTCCCAACAAGTTCGGCGAAACGTCCGTGAACGCACCCTGCGCCGTCTGCGCGTCCACCACATCATTCATGAACTTGTGCGTGAACGCATCCGTATCAAAGTTGTACGACCCCGTCCGCCAGAACACCCCCGCATCGCCCATCCATCCCAGCCGCTCATCGCGCTGCGGACAATCAGTAGGAATCGACACGAAATTTCCGCGCTGCCCCCACGCCCCCAACTGGTTCATCTTGTTTAGCGTCGCGCTAGAACTCGTGAGCCGAACCGTAGGCGGCTCCGCCAAACTGTCGTACACCAACCCGTCAATCGTCGACAGCGTAGGCGCCGCCGCCAGCTCTCCTCCTAAACTCGAAATCTCCACATACCGAAAACCGTGAAACGTAAACGCAGGCGTCCAGGTCTCTTCGCCGTTCCCCGAAAGCACGTACGTATCCGTCGCATCCGCATTGCGCAGATTCGTCGTGTAAATACTTCCATCCGGATTCAGCCGCTCCGCATACCGCAGCTTCACCACAACCCCGCGAGGCCCGCGCACATGCAGCCGCACATTCCCCACCATGTTCTGCCCCATATCAAACACGGCAGGATGCGCCCCATTCGCCGGATCGAGCGCTACAGGATGAACCGTCAGCGTCGTCTGTATCGACAGGTCTGGTTGTGCCGTCACCGCCATCCCGCTATCCGGCGGCGTCGCCCTCTCCGCAGGCGTCCACTTCGACGCATCGAAACCCGTCGCGCTCCATCCAGCTGTCTCCAGCCGCGCGTCATACGACTCGCCGCCATAGATTTCCCCAAACGTAACCGGCGTCGCCGCCGTCTGCCACGACGGATTCGTCGCGATCACCTGGTGGCTGCCATCCGCCAACGTCACGTCCAGCTGCGCACGCAAAAGATTTGGCCCCGGATACTCCCGATATCCCGCCCACGTCATCGGCGAGCTGTACCACCCGCCGCCCAGCACCACCCCAAGCGTGTTCTCCCCGCGCTGCAGCAGGGAAGTCACGTCATACGTCTGATACAGCACCCGCTTATGAAAGTCCGTCCATCCAGGACTCAGCAGCGTCTCCGGCGCCACACGCTTGCCATCCAGAAACGCTTCGTACGCTCCCAGCGCCGTAATACTTAGCCGAGCCGACCGCACGCCCGCCTCCACACGAAAATCCTTCCGCAGCAGGGAAGCGTCCGTCGCAACGCGATCCGGCCCCGCCACCTCCGCCGCCCGATCCGTCCCGAGGGCAAACTTCGCAGACATCGGACCCGCAACCGCCGCAGCCTGCCACGCCTCGCCCGATCCGGCCCGCGCCTGCCACTGTTCGCCGCTGACAATCCGCTCTTCCTCTCCGTTCGCCTTGGTCACATGAATCGACGCAGCCACGGCAGAAGCCGCAGTCTTCCCCGGCGAACTCGTGCGCGGCGACGTAACCTTCAGCAGAATTTCGTTGTCCCCTGCATGCAGCAACCCGGCAAGCTCTTCACGATCAAACGCACCCCACTCATCGTGATGCCCCGTGATCGTCCCATTCACGCTCGCGGTGACCTGCCCGCGCGCCATCACATGCAAGCTTGCCGCCTCTGGCTTCCCATCCAGATGCAATTCATAGCGAAACTCCGCCGGCGTAGCAGACGGCACGTGCCGCGCATCCGAACCCGGAAGCCATAGCCATCGAATCGCCTTCATCTCCCGCTCGTCCGCAGGATCACGCCGCGTAATCCAATCGGCCTTCCAGTCGCCCGCGCTCATCATCCCCGTCTCAAACCAAGCAGCCGCCGACACCGTCTCCTTGCCCTTGCTATCCCACACCATCACCTTCCACAAGTAGCGCTGCTGCGACTGCAGCGCCGCACCCCCATACAAAATATTCACCGACTCCGACGACGCAACGCGCCCCGAATCCCACACCGCCTTACCCGAACGCAGACGGTCCGCATCCGTCGCCACCAAGATCTCGTAGCCGGACTGCATCCAGTTCGCAGTCTTCGCATCGCTCTGCCACGAGAAAACCGGCCGCGCCGTATCAACACCTAACGGATTCTCGAGCGCATTCGTCCTCAAGTGCACCGGCGCCGCGTGAGCGCACCCTGCAAACGCAAAAACCAACGCCGCAACCTTCGAAATGTTCCCAGTGAATCCAGTCATACGAGTAGCCATCCTATTCATTCGTTCGTATCTCCTGCACTTGAGCAACAGGCGTCGTCAATTCCTTCGCCTTCACATAATTGCCATACCCCACCACAATCGTCGAGCTCACCAGCAGAAATAGCCCGCTCGCCACCAGCACCTTCGTCCGCCGGCTCGTCCCTCTCCACTCCCGCAGCGCCACTCCCCACAGCGCCCCGCACAAAAACGCATACCCAATACTCGAACTCGGCGCCCCATGAAGAATCGCCCCCAGGTGCGGAACCAGCAGACCCGCCAACACCAGCGCGCCACAATCCACGCCGCAAATCCCTGGATAAGCCAATACACCTCCCACGACCATCGTCGAATCCCGCGGAACGGTATAAAGTTCGTAGCGGACGCGAACCCGCCAATCCATTGGTAGATCACGCCAAGTAGCGGATTCGGTCCCAAGCGCCCTCATTCTGCTTTAAAAAGGAGTGGCTCTCCCTGATCGCGTACCATCCTATCTGACCCAAGATGCAGTTGGAAATATAATCTCTATTGAAGTCACTCCACCCGCTCAAGGGGGCACCCTGCGCATCTCGCTCTTCATCGCCTGCTATAACGACACGCTCTTCCTCCGCACCGGCCCGTTGTCCCTGCGCTTCACAAAAATCGCCACCAAATTCGCGAGATCTTTCACCGCGAAATGCATCTCCCCAACCATGGCGACCGCCTCGAAGATTTAGCCGACGCCGCACGTCCCCTACGCGTCCTCCTTAGGGGAGCCTGCTACGAAGTCTGCCCCGTAAAAATCAACATCCCCGAAGTCCTCATCCATCTCCGCAACAAGGTCGTCGAACAAAACACCGCAGGCCTTACCGGAGCCTTCGCGTTCGCGACTGGCGCATCGCTCGAGGCCTTCCCGCCGACCCCCTCAAAGCCCTCGCCGAAAGTGGATACATCGACGCCATCACCCGCGATCGCAGCGCCAGAAATTCCAACGTCGGCAGCCAGTACGCCTAGACGCTCCCAGGTGCAGCAGTCCTAAACCAACTCCCCACGTTGACGCGCCCCAGCGCCCCTGCGAAACTCCCCCTATGCCCTACAGCGGAAAAGTAGAACTAGCCAGCGAGCGCAAGCTTCGCAGCCGCAACACGCCTCTCTACCGCGCCGCGCACTGGCCCATCTGGATATGGGTGTTCTTCCTCGCCCCCGGCCCTCTCACCTTCAGCCTCTTCGCCAGCGGCTTTCACCCCGTCAACCTTCTCTGGCTAGCCGCCGTACTCATCGCCACCGGCATCGCCGCCCTCCGCGGCAGTCTTCCCGGCGCCGAACCCCGCCCCTACATCCTTCGCTTCGACGAAGACAAGCCCAACCCTCTCTACCGCCGCGTCTGCTACACCTTCGCCTGGAACGCCGTCCTCAGCTTCGCTCTCCTCAACCTCGCCGGCCTCGCCATCGCAGTCGTCACCGGCCGCTGGTACCTCAAGCAGATCTATCACTACGCCTACGCCCCCCTCTGCCTCTTAATCCTTCTCCTCGGAGCCCTCGGCAAACTCCCTCGCGTCAAACCTTCCACCCTCGGCGAGGGCACGGAGCGCCGCTACTTCTACGGCTCCGTATGGGCCGTCACCATCGGCCAGGCCATCCTCATGCTGCTCTGGAAACTCCTCCCCCACACCCGCTCCGCCGACGCCCTCAAGCTCCTCGTCTTCCTCGCCACCCTAACCCTCGTAGGTCTCGCCGCAACGAAAGGCAAACTCCCCCGCACTCGCCCCATCCTCCCCGGCGAATCCATGGTCGCCGACTAGCCTTAAATTCCCTACAACCACCAAACCCGGCGTACCATCAAAGCCGATATGGCCTTCCTCAATCGCCGTCTGAACTCGCCGCCCGATGCCACGCCTCTCCTCAAGCTCACCATCGATGGCGCCGAGACAGAAGCCCCCCAAGGCTCTCTCCTCATTGACGCGATCAACGAAACCAGCACCCGCTCCACCGCGCTCCCGCAAGTCTGCTACCACCCGCAGCTAGGCCCCATCGGCACCTGCGACACCTGCATGGTCGAGGTCAACGGCAAACTAACCCGCGCCTGCACCTGCGAAATCACCGCCGGCCTCAACGTAGAAACTCAAACCAAAGCAGCCGACGCCGCGCAGCGCGAAGCCTACGATCGCATCCTCGTCAACCATCAGCTCTACTGCACTGTCTGCGACAACAACAACGAGAACTGCACCGTCCACAACACCTGTGCTGACCTCGACGTAAAGCACCAGGCCGTCCCCTACAAAAAGAAGCCCTACGAGCAGGACCGCACCAACCCCTTCTATCGCTACGATCCCGACCAATGCATCCTCTGCGGCCGATGCGTCGAAGCCTGCCAAAACGTCCAGGTCAACGAAACCCTCACCATCGACTGGACCTCCGAGCACCCCCGCGTCCTCTGGGATGGCGGCCACGACATCGCCGGCTCCTCTTGCGTTTCCTGCGGCCACTGCGTCACGGTCTGCCCCTGCAACGCGCTCATGGAAAAATCCATGCTCGGTCGCGCCGGCTACTTCACCAACCTCTCTCCTGAAACCCTCGACGACATGATCGAAGTCGTCAAAGATATCGAGCCGCAAATCGGCTACGGCCCCATCCTCTCCCTCTCGGAACTCGAAGCCGACATGCGCGAGCTCCGCGTCAAGAAAACCAAAACCGTCTGCACCTATTGTGGAGTAGGCTGCAGCTTCGACATCTGGACCCGCGACCGCCACATCCTCAAAATCGAGCCCGGCCCCGGTCCCGCCAACGGGATCTCCACCTGCATCAAAGGCAAGTTCGCCTGGGAGTACATCAACTCCGACGACCGCCTCACCAAGCCCCTCATCCGCCAGGGCGATCGCTTCGTCGAGTCCACCTGGGAAGAAGCCCTCACCCTCATCGCCTCCAAGTTCTCCGAAATCAAAACCAAGCACGGCCCTGACGCCCTGGCCTTCATCGCCTCTTCCAAGTGCACCAACGAAGAGAGCTATCTGATGCAGAAGTTAGCCCGCGCCGTCATCGGCACCAACAACATCGACAACTGTTCGCGCTACTGCCAAACCCCCGCCACCATGGGCCTCTCGCGCACCGTCAAGTATGGCGGCGACGCCGGCTCCATCGCCGACATCGAGAAAGCCGGCCTCGTCCTCATCGTCGGTTCCAACACAGCCGAGTCCCACCCCGTCCTCGCCACCCGCGTCAAACGCTCCCACAAACTTCACGGCCAGCGCCTCATCGTCGCCGACCTCCGCAAGCACGAGATGGCCGAGCGAGCCGACCTCTTCGTTCGCCCCAACCCCTCCACCGACCCCGTCTGGATTAACGCGGTAGCGAAGTATCTCCTCGACCACAACCTCGCCAAAATGGACTTCGTCGAGAAGTGGGTCAACAACCTCGACGCCTACAAAGAATCGCTCGCGCCCTTCACCCTCGACTACGCCGAACGCATCACCAATATCCCCGCCGCCGACATCGAAACCATCGCCCAGGAAATCGCCAAGGCCGACGGCACCTGCATCCTCTGGGCCATGGGCGTCACCCAGCACTGCGGCGGATCCGATACCTCCACCGCCATCTCCAACCTCCTCCTGCTCTCCGGCAATTACATGCGCGAAGGCGCCGGAGCCTATCCCCTCCGCGGCCACAACAACGTCCAGGGTGCCAGCGACTTCGGCTCCATGCCCAACCTTTTTCCCGGCTACCAATCCGTAAACGATGGAACCATCCGCGCCAAGTTCGAAGCCGCCTGGGAAGTCAGTCTCCCCACCAGCATCGGCCTCGACAATCGCATGATGATGGACGCCATCCACAAGGGCAAACTCCACAGCCTCTACATCAAGGGCGAAGACACCATCACCTCCGACGCCAATGCCAACGAAGTCGAACGCGCCCTCCGCATGCTCGACTTCCTCGTCGTTCAGGACGTCAACCTCTCCATCACCGCGCAATATGCAAACGTGATTCTCCCAGCCTCTCCCTCGCTCGAAAAGGAAGGCACCTTTACCAACACTGAGCGCAGAATCCAGCGCATCTACAAAGCGCTCGAGCCTCTCGGCGAATCCAAGCCAGACTGGGAGATCATTCAGCTCATCGCCCAACGCCTCGGCGCCAACTGGTGCTACACGCATCCTTCCGAGATCATGGCCGAAGTCGCCAGCCTAACGCCCCTCTTCGCCGGCGTGACCTACGAACGCCTCGAAGGCTACCGCTCCCTGCAGTGGCCCGTCGCGAAAGATGGAAAAGACTCGCCCGTCCTCTTCCTCGAAAAATTTCCTTTCGACGACGGCAAAGCAAAGTTCTATCCCATCGAGTGGATCGAACCCTCTGAGCAACCCACCGCCGAGTTCGACCTCCACCTCAACAACGGCCGTCTCCTCGAACACTTCGAGCAGGGAAGCATGACCTATCGCACCGCCGGCATCAAGCGCATGACCCCCCGCACCTTCGTCGAGGTCTCGCATGAGCTCGCCGAAGAGCGCGGTGTCACCGACGGCAGCTACGTCCAACTCCGCTCCCCCTACGGCCAAGTCAAAGTCCAGGTCCTCGTCACCGACCGCGTCCACGGCAAAGAACTCTACATGCCGATGAACTCCGTCCTCGAGCCCGTCAACAAGATGACCAGCAGCCACCTCGACCGCGCCACCCACACGCCAGCCTTCAAAGAACTCTCCGTCCAAATGACGGTCCTCAACGAGCAAGGCCCCAACCCTCTCCCGCGCGAGAACTTCCGCTGGGGACACCGCACCCCGCAAGAAGGCGTCGAAGTAGAAAACAAGTGGCAGCGGTCCGACTACTACGTCCCCGGAACCAAGCCGCGCGACGAGCTCATCCAGATCAAGACCACCACCGTCTAGCCACAGCAACACCCGCAAGCAGGAGACGCACGATGGCAAACCCAATTCACTTCTCACCAAAGGTAGACCCGCAAACGGAACTGCAACGGCGTCTCAAAGCTGCTCCAGAACAACATGCGGAGGCGTTGCTCGTCCTCTTCGACCTAATCGAAGAGGCACACGATCAGGGCCTCCTCGACCTGCTCCACGGCGCCGTCGGCAGCAAGAACGCCATCGCCGGCAAGCTCGCCTACTACGCCAAGCAGCCCATGAGCACCCAGGCCATCCGCAACCTCCTCATCCTCGGCGAACTCCTCGGCAGCTTCGACCCCACCGTCCTCGCACAGACCAAAACCGAAGTCCTCGATCGCCGCAAGGATCCCCCCTCCCTCTGGCGCCTCTTCCGCCAGGCCGCCAGTGCCGACGGCCGCCGAGGCATGGGCATGTTCCTCGCCTTCGTCTGCGGAGCAGGGAAGTCAGCCCAAACCTCCGACACCTGGCCTCCAGGTCCGGGGCCAGCTTAGCTGACTGATCACTCAGCTAACCCCCCGATTTGCGTCCCGAAACAGGGCTAAACATGTCGCTAAGTACCCGAAACCTGGCTAAGTAGCGCAGAAATGCTCCCAAAATACGAGGTCGAAACCCCAAAAATGGTAAAACGTTCGCACGTCACCGCAGTACACCTATTCCTCGGCGCGTTCCTGATCACCGCGCCGTTAGCCCGTCCGCAAACAGCACAAAACACTGCCCCCACACCACCCACCGTGGAGCGGGACCACGTCGGCGACGCCACCGATGACCCCGGACCGCTGGCCACCGGCCTCTCACCCGCATTGAAGCCCGCAGACATCCGTCGCGCCATGAAGCAGGTGGCCGACTGGCAACTGCGCGTCGCAGAGCCTAACTTCAACTCACAATGGACTTTTGCCGCGTTATACGACGGCTTGATCGCAGCCTCAGCCGCCACCGGAGATCCGCGCTACCGCCAAGCCGTCCTCAATTACGCAACCCGCCAGCAATGGAAACTCCTCGACGACCGTTTCCCCCACGCAGACGATATGGCCCTCGGCCAGGCATACCTCGACCTCTACCTCATCGACCGGCCGAAACGTCGAAAGCCCGAGCGCATCGCCGACACCAAAGCGATTCTCGACAGACTGGTCGAGCGTCCAGATGATCCATCCAAAGAACTTTGGTGGTGGTGTGATGCGCTTTTCATGGCCCCGCCAGTTCTTACCCGCATGAGCGTCGCAACCAACGACCCGAACTACCGACAGTTCATGGAACGCGAATGGGCGATCACGACCAAAAGTCTCTACGACCCAACTCATCATCTCTACTTCCGTGATGCTCGGTACCTCACGAAAACAGAGCGTAATGGAAAGCCGCTCTTCTGGTCGCGTGGCAATGGCTGGGTGATGGGCGCGCTCGCCCAGGTGCTCGAAACCATGCCACCGACCGATCCGCGGAGGCCAGAGTTCGAGCAGCAGCTTCGCGAGATGGCTGCGGAAGTGGCCTCCATCCAGGGTCAGGACGGCTTGTGGCGGTCTGGCCTCCTCGACCCCGATTCGTATCCTCTTCCCGAGATTTCCGGATCTGCTTTCTTCACCTACGCCATCGCCTACGGCATCAATGAGCACATTCTCGATCGAAGCAAGTATCTCCCGGTGATTCAGCGCTCGTGGAGTGGAATGTTAGGTCACATCTATGCCGACGGACGGCTAGGTTCCATCCAGCCCATCGACGGTCAGCCGGGCATGTTCAAGCCCTCTGCAAGCTATGTGTACGGGGTCGGAGGATTTCTGCTTGCCGGATCCGAACTTGAAAGGCTCGCGCGCAATAAGTGAGGGGTAACCTCGCAGTTTCTCCAGTGCCAACGGTCGCGCTCCGGCCCCACCGAGCCTGCGACTTGCAGGGGAATGAGAATGCAACGAAGGCGCGCCTGGAACGTGCCATTCCTATGATTCACTCAAGATTATTCGGGAAATTTTGGAGGCGCGGGTCGGGATCGAACCGACGCATAAAGGTTTTGCAGACCTCTCCCTTACCACTTGGGTACCGCGCCCTGGGCAGATAAACAGCCCCAAACCCACACTCCGAAACACACCGAACCGTCGTGTGCAGTAAAAACTTCGAGCCGTAAGTGGTTGATATGAGGTTGTTGGAGCGGGAGACCGGGGTCGAACCGGCGACATCTTCCTTGGCAAGGAAGCACTCTACCACTGAGCTACTCCCGCCCTGCCAACCATAAGTATAGCCAGCCCTCACCCCTTTTGCAACGCAACTATTCCACCCCCGCTGGCGCCCCACCGCCACGGGCGGTCTCGATGCGGCGGCTAGATACCTCTAGGCGGCCGCTTCGCACAATATGTGGCGTGATCGTAATCAGCAGTGCCCCCGAGCTCTTCTGGGAGTCCTGATTCGTGCCCTGAAATCCAGGCAGATCGTTTAGACCAGGCAAGCCAGTTAGAGCTTTCATCTCAGAGGAGCTAACGAGCGTTGCCAACATCGCAGTCTGGCCCGCCGGGATGGTGATCGTCGAGGTCAGCTCGCGATTGTCCAATATCGGGATGTTATTGATGCTGCTGCCGGCGAGTGCCTCCACGTTCATCTTTAGGGCCAATGAAACAGAATTGTTGCGAAGTATCTGTGGCTTTAACTTCAAAGTGAAGCCGAGGTCCTCGTACTGGAATTGCGGGACAGATACTGAATTGGCCCCGAGATATTGTGACAGGAGCGAGCTAACACTGGTTCCGTTGATATTCAGACCCGTCAGTGAGGATGCAAGGCTGCTGCTGACGCCGGAGCTATATGTCCCTGTCACTACTGGATATCGAGAGCCCACGCGAAACGTTGCATCCTGCTTGTTGGTCGCGCGTATCTGTGCCGAATCAAGTATGCTCACATCGGTTGAATTCAACGCCAGGTTGACGCTTGCATCCGAGCCTAAAAAGAGGCCGGCAAGCGTAAGACCTCCGCCAAATACCCCCAGAAGGTTCGTATACTGAACCGCGGTGACAGCTCCCGACGCAACGAGAAATCCTACCTCCGTAATGAGGTTTTGCAGTGGAGTTCCGTTCAGTGTGAGGAGACCAGCGGCGACCGCCTGATTGATCAGTGCCTGGTTTGCAGACACCAGGGATTGAGCCTGAGCGGCAACGCTGAAAACGCCCGCGGAGTTTGGAAGAATCACGCCAACATTGTTGTTGAACGATTTGTCGAGTTCATAGAGCGACACGTCGAAGAGGACTTCCGGATTGCCGTCCAGCATGTCGTCGTATACGGCATTGACCTCGCGAAGGACCTGCTCGTTTCCGCGCAGCAGTAAAAAGCCCCCGGTGGAGCTCGCGGTCACCTCCTTGATATCGAAGATGTTTCGCGCAACATTGGCGAGCTCTTGCATCTCGTCGTTGGTTCGACCTGGAAGATACACGGTCTCCTCTACCAACGGCATCAACGCATCACGATTCTCCTGTGTATCCCGTGCGATGAGCACCGAAGTTGGCTGGACGGGAACAGCGAAAACTTTTGCGACGATTCCAAGAGTTC
>Ga0302309_10002675_pt1 | contig 14529 bp, 7 predicted proteins | sample III_Palsa_N1_1_FD_200453 | JGI IMG/M metagenome (GOLD analysis project Ga0302309, IMG submission 200453) | Peat permafrost microbial communities from Stordalen Mire near Abisko, Sweden - III_Palsa_N1_1 | ecosystem: Environmental > Terrestrial > Soil > Palsa > Peat permafrost | place: Sweden... | reverse complement strand
TAGAGGCCCATTTCTAAATTTTCCCGCGACCTGGTAGCCACGCAAGGAGACGATACCCCTATCAGCTGGCTGCACCGCAGCGAAAGATATGGGGAAAAACTGGCCACGCCGGACGTCAGCGTAGCCGATCTCATCGGGGATATAGACCCCATCAAAGCCGCCAATCTGCGACTTAACTTCGCCGACGAGCAGGTGATCCACTTCGGTATCATCCCTAAGAGCAACCGTGGTATTTTCGTGATTAACGAGATCCCGGACTTGCAAGCCCGCATCCAGGTCTCTCTGTTTAATATCCTGGAAGAAGGCGACATCCAGATCCGTGGCTTTAAGTTGCGGATGCCGCTGGACATGCTGTTCGTCTTCACGGCTAACCCTGAAGACTATACGAACCGGGGATCGATCGTGACACCGTTGAAGGACAGGATCGAGAGCCAGATATTGACCCATTATCCCAGGAACCTCGAGACGGCGCTGGCCATTACCGAGCAGGAGGCGGACATCCACGAAGAGCAGAAAGGCAGGGTGATCGTCAGCGACATCGTCAAACGTCTGATCGAACAGGTGTCTTTCGAGGCCCGGACCAGCGAATATGTGGATAAGAAGAGCGGCGTCTCCGCCCGTCTGACCATTGCGGCTTTTGAAAATGCGGTCAGCGCGGCCGAACGCAGGGCTATCCTCAACAATGAGAAGGAGACTCAGGTCTGGATGAGCGACCTGGTAGGCATCGTGCCCAGCATTACCGGAAAGATCGAGCTGGTGTATGAAGGGGAACAGGAAGGACCGTACCAGGTGGCGTTCAACCTGCTGGAAAAGTCGTTCAGATCACAATTCGTCAACTATTTTCCCAACCCCGATCAGTTGAAGAAGAGGAAGGCGGATACCAGGGATGACAATCCTTTCCGTCCGGTGACGCATTGGTTCGACAAAGGCAATCATATCAACCTCTTTTTCAATACCCCCGATGCGGAAAAGGTCCAGCAGTTGTACAAGGTGGACGGTCTGCATGCACTGGTGAAAAAATACTTCAAGCATACGAACGAACGGGAGGCTGCCCTGTTGATGGAATTCGTCCTGCACGGGCTGGCAGCCTATTCCCTGATCAGCAAAAAAGTGGTGGAAGGAAAGATCGAGTTCAAGGACCTGATCGGCTCGATGGTGAACCTGGGGTCTTCAGGCGGCAGCTTCGGCAATGAAGATGATGATGCGGAGGGGGATGATTTTAATTAGGCCCGCCCTCGCTCCGGCGAGGCGCCTTTGCCGCTAAATGATATTGACTTCTCGTTCGAGCGTCACGCCGAATTTTTCCTGCACGCTGCGGAGGATCTGTTCGCTGAGGTTGTAGATCTCGCTGCCTGTGGCATGGCCATAATTGACGAGGACGAGGGCCTGGCGGATGTGGACACCGGCGTCGCCGTGGCGGTAGCCTTTCCAGCCGCATTGCTCGATCAGCCAGCCGGCGGCCAGTTTGGTGGTGCCGGGGGCGGATGCGGAACCGGGGGCGGATGCCGAGCTTATGCCAGTGCCTATGCCGCCCGGTGAGGCCTCAGGATAGCCGACGATGCCGGGAAACTGTTTTTGCAAGTATTCAAAATGAATACTCTGGATGGATGGGTTCTTGAAGAAGCTGCCGGCATTACCGATCTGCGCCGGGTCGGGCAGTTTGGATGTGCGGATGTTGACGACCGCCTGCGATATGGCCTGAATGCTGAGCTCCTGTACGCCCATCCTTTCCAGTTCTTCCTGAATGGCGCCATATGCCGTGTGAAAAACGGGTATCTTGTTTAACCGGAAAGTGACGCTGAGAATGATAAAACGGCCTTTAGATGCCCCTTTGAAAATACTGTCCCGGTAGCCGAAATGGCAGTCGTTCAACGTAAAAGTATAGACCTTACCCTCTTCCAGGTTCCAGGCCGTCAGCTCATGAAATACATCTTTGATCTCCACCCCATAAGCGCCGATATTCTGCATAGGGGCCGCCCCTACGCTGCCCGGGATAAGAGATAGATTTTCCACGCCGGCCCAGTTCCGGCTAAGGCAATATTGTACAAAGCCATGCCAGCTCTCCCCTGCCCCTGCCCGGACGTATACATATTGCTCATCTTCGTCGACCAGATCGATCCCCGTCAACTCATTTTTGAGCACCAGGCCATCTATATCCTTGGTAAGCAATATATTACTTCCTCCCCCCAGTACAAAAACGCTTTCTGCCCCGGCCTTCGCCTCTTCCAGCAGGCCAGCCAGCTGATCCTCACCGGAAAAAACAGCAAAATAGCGGGCCATGACATCGATGCCAAAAGTATTGTACTTCTTCAGGGAAAAATGTTCTGTCCTACCCATTACAATATTTTACGCGCAATTATACGTTATTAATTCAATTGATTATATTTTAGCCTGGCAACTTATATATGGAAAAAATACTATTCGGCAGTTTACTCCTTTTATCCCTGACCACGACTTTTACGGCAACCGCTCAGCAGGACAATCCTTTGATCGTATCCGGCAATTTATTGCAACAAGGCATCACCCTACATGATTCCGGCGCCTATTCGAAAGCCATCGCAGTCTTTTCAGCCATCGACAGGAATGATACCAATTATGTAAGAGCATTGTATAATATCGGGCTTGCTTATTATGCCGACAGCCAGTACACAAAATCCACCTTGTATAGTCAGCAGGCGCTAAGGCTGCATGATGACCGGGAGATGGAACCCGAATTGTATAATCACTACGGCAATTCGTTAAACGCCACGAATGATGATCAGCGGGCGCTGGAGGTCTTTGACTCTGCAATAGCAAAGTATCCGGCCTATTCACTGCTGTACCTGAACAAGGCCGCCGTGTTGATGAAGCTGCATCGTTATCCTGAGGCTGAGAGGATACTGCAGCATACCCTCGTGATGGACCCCTATTCCTATAGTTCACATTTCAAGCTCGGGCTGTGCGCCATCAATGAAGGCAAATTGATCCAGGCGATATTCTGCCTGGCCGGCTACCTGCTAATGACTCCGGAGGGAAGGTATCATTCGAATTGTCTCTCACTGCTGAATGCCATCTCGCACAATACGGACGAGATCCAAAAACTGGTCAATGACCGGAAAGAAGCAACATCGGATAACTATCAATTGCTGGAACAGATCGTTCAGTCAAAGATTGCCCTGGATAAAAGCTATAAACCGATCATCCAGCTGGATGATCCCATCTCGAGACAGATACAGGTTATTTTTGAAAAGATGGAATACGATGCGGCGGACAGTGATTTCTACACACAATATTATATGCCCTTTTTTAAGGCCTGCTATAGCGGGGACCAGTTCGAAGTCTTTATCAATCATATCTTTTTGTCGGCCGCTAATATTCCCATCATACAAGAGTACAATAAGAAACATAAAAAGGAGCTGGCTGATCTTACAGACAAGGTTGTCGCCTATTTTAGCCTTATCCGCCGTACCCGCGAGCTCAATTACAGCAAACGGGACTCTTCCAGCAGTCCGATATGGAGCGTTTCGAATGGCGAAAGAGGGCACGGGAAACGGACAAAGGAAGATCAGGAAGTCGGGCCATGGGAGTACTATTACAGCGCCGGAAATATCAAGGCTAAGGGTTTGTTCAATGACCAGGGGAAAAAAGAAGGCGCCTGGACCTATTATTATTTCGATGGCACGGTGAAAGGAAAAGAGATCTACCAGGACGGCAAGCAAATTGGCGAGGAAACCTATTATTTTTCCAATGGGAGCATTTCATCGCATTCCTGGTATAAAGACGGCGCCCCTGACGGTGAGTCCATCTCCTATTTCCTTGTGGGCACGCCCAAAGCCATTACCCACTATCGGGCCGGCAAGGAAGACGGCATCAAAACAGGTTTTTTCGATAATGGAGATACCAGCTTTACGGAGACGTACAGCGCCGGCGTTCTGAACGGGCCGGCGAAGACCTGGCATCAGAACAGGAAGATCGAGAATATCTATCAATACGTCAATGGTAAGTTGGAAGGCCCTTACGAGAAATACTATGACAATGGCCAGTTGTCCACGAAGGGTAATTACAGCCTGGACAAGCTGGAAGGGATCTGGAATTACTATTACCCGAACGGGCAGCTGAAAGTCGCACAGAATTTCATCCATGACCAGCAGGAGGGCGAACATAAGGAATTCTATGACAATGGTGTTATCAAGAACGATTATCTCATCAAACATGGCAAGATCCAGGGGGATTCGCGCAATTATGATGACGACGGAAAATTGGCCTCCATCTTTCACTATGAGAATGACATCTTACAAAGGACGCAATATTTTGATAAGACAGGCGCGTCATTAGGACAGGTGCAGCGTGACCATAAACTCTTGCAGCTGACAACATACATGCCCGATGGAACAAAAACTTCACAGGCTACCTACAATGAAAAGGGCGATGTTACAGGCACGAAAACCTTTTATCTGCCTTCCGGAGCCCTGGACGAAACAGACGAATTCGTCGACGGAAATTTACAAGGGCCGGTTGTTTCCTATTACCCCGATGGAACAAAAAAATTAGAAAATAATTATACCGGCGGAAAATTAGACGGCGCCCACAAATACTATTACAGCGACGGCCGGCTGTCTAACCAGGGATGGTACCAGAATGATGACGCCTGCGGATACTGGCTGTATTATAATCATCTGGGTGCGCTGACCGATAGTGTCTATTATAAGGGAGGGAGCATCAGCGGGTTCAAAGAAACCTATCAGGCCAACGGGAAGAAAGAATATGAAACAAGGTACAGGTCCGGGTGGCTGCAGCAATGGGTGCAGTTCGACAGCACCGGCAGGGTTTTGCAGAATATGAACTTCCAGGATGGCACCGGCAAAGTACATCTCGTATATCCTGACGGCAAGATCTGGATCGAAGGCCGGTATATCCGGGGAAAGCTCGACGGACCTTATACCACATGGTACCCGGATGGCAAAAAACTGGCCGGGGAATACTATAAAAAGGGCTTACAGGATAGCAGCTATAAGGCTTATTATCATTCAGGACAGGTGTCAACGGATGGCCACTACAGCTATGACAATAAATCGGGCCGATGGAACTACTACTATCCGGATGGCAAGCTCAAATCTACCGAGGAATACATGGATGGTAAGCTCAACGGGAAACAGACCTATTATTTCGAAAACGGAAAAGTAGAAGAGGAAACGACCTATAAAAATGGCGACAAAACAGGCCCTTTTTCACAGTTCGATCCCGATGGCACACTGCTGTATGAATTGATATGGAAGGAGGACCGGCTTATAAGCTATACCTGGCTGGATAAGAACGGCGTTAAGAAACCGGCAACACCGGTTGTCGCGGAATCCGCAAAAATAAAGACCTGGTTTCCCAATGGGAACGTAGCGGCCGAGATAGAATATAAGGATGGATTCCTCGATGGGCAATATAAGCTGTATTTTACCAATGGCCGGTTGCGATTTGCGGATAGCCTGAAATATGGCGATATAGAAGGCCGGTATGTTGTTTATTACGACAATGGCCAGATAAAAGACGATTATCTTTACTTGCATAGCAACATGAATGGCCCTTACACAGAGTATAATGAAAAAGGCGTCCTTACCGAAAAAGGGTACTTTTATGACGGGTCAGCGCATGGGGTCACCGAGTTGTATGATGACAACGGTCATAGCAAGGAAAAAGATTTTTATTACTATGGTAACTTATTATCGATAAAATGAAGTGTTGTATCCGTCTTTTTTACTGCCTGTTTGCCGTCAGCCTGTACTTTTCATCCCGGGCGCAATCCCCGGACGTGATCCGGCAAAAATATCCCGGCGAAAATGCGGTAGTGCTGAATCATTCGATCGCCTATAAGATCAACCTTCAAGGCGGTCAGCCGGTCGTTCAAAGCGATGAAACGCACCAGATCATGTATCTGTCCGCCAGTGCCGGCGCCTATCTCAGCAAATATAGTTTTACGCACAGCGGTTTCCACGAACTGCAGCAGTATACCGCCTATACCCGTACGGCAAGCGATAAAAAAGTGAAGGTGGACAATTTTACGACGACCGATAGTAAGTCGGATGGTATCTTCTATGATGATGTAAAGGAAACCTCTTTCGATTTCCCCGACGTAACGCCAGGCGCGGTGGGCAACCTCGAATTATCCATCTTACACAAAGACCCGCATCTGTTGTCGCCTTTTTATTTTACCCGCGCCATTCCGGTTGTCAATTCCGCCTTAAAGATCACTTTCCCAAAGGAGATGTCCCTGAAATACATGGTGAAGGGTGATCATGCCGATAAGGTGGTTTTCTCCAGTGAAGAGAGACATGGAGAGATCACCTATACTTTCCAGGTCAAAGACCTGGAGGCGGAAAAGTCCTATGCCGATGCTCCCGATGAAGACTGGTATGCGACCAAGGTCATCTTTTATATCGAAAAATACCGGGATGAAACCGGACAGACCATCAATTATCTATCCAGTCCGGATGACTTGTATCGCCTGTATCGGGGCTATTTAAAAAATATCAATAAAGCCATCAGCCCGGAACTTAGGCAGTTGGTGGATTCCCTGTGCCGGAATACAAATACGGACGAGGAAAAAGCAAGGAAGATCTATGGGTGGGTACAACAGAACATCAAATATATCGCTTTCGAACAGGGCACGGAAGGTTTTATTCCCAGGGATGCGAACCTGATCTGCGACCGGCGTTTCGGGGATTGCAAGGATATGAGCAGCATCCTGACCTTCATGTTGCGGACGGCCGGCGTACAGGCCTATTATACCTGGATCGGGACAAGGGATCTCCCCTATACCTATACAGAAACACCGCTACCGATCACAGATAACCATATGATCTGTACGATCAGGCTGGGTGACAAATATATTTTCCTCGATGGCACTGACCCGACCTGTGTGTTCGGGATGCCGACGGAGTTTATTCAGGACAAACAGGCCCTGGTAGCCATCGATGACAGCAGCTATAAGATATTAACGGTACCTGTCATGCCAAAGGAGACGAACCGGTTGACCGATTCAACCTGGTTGGAATTAACCGATCAGGGCCTGAAGGGAAAGATCCGCGTGGATCTTACCGGCTATTATTCGATGCGTCTCCAGGGTATACTGGCGTCCATGAATGAAAAAGATTATGATAATTACATGAAAAACCGGTTTTTCAGGGGCTCCAACAAATTCCATCTCGATTCTTTTCAGGTGATCAATCTCAATGACAAAGGCCATATCCGGTTAACGGCCAGCTTTACGTTGCAGGATTATGCCAAATACATCGATAATGAATGGTATCTGAACCTGAACCTATTCAAATTCTATGTCCATGACGAGATCGACTATCCTAAACGAAAGATGCCGATCGAATACAATTTCCTGGACCAACGCAACTATGTCATCGCCCTGAAGATCCCTGGCGGTTATAAGGTCAGCTATCTGCCTGCCGCTAAGTCTTATCACAATGCCGTCTGGGGCTTCGATCTCGGGTATGACCAAAAGGGTGACGAGCTTATCCTCAGGCAGGAATTCGACAATGATCACCTGATGTTACAGGCCGATCAATTCGCCGACTGGAATAAAGTGCTTGAAAACCTGTTTCCCCTCTATAAAGAAACTGTAACCCTATCCAAAAAATAAATGGCCGATTTATGAGAAGAATATTTTCCCTGCTGCTGGCAATGACGGCTATCGGCTGGATGACTGTCGTGGCGCAGACGGGGCAGCCGACGCAACCGGCTATCAAGCTGGAAGTATGGAATCCCACCCCTTCCCTGCATTCTATCGATCCCAGATATGCCAAAGAATCCGCCGTCATCCTGCTGGACCAAAGAAGAGTGGAATATGCAGACCAGGCAAAGGGCGACATGGTCATGTACAAGACCTTGCATCGTATCGTCAGGCTGAATGACGACAAAGGCATAGAATCCTTTAATAAGATATACCTGGGTGTGACCGACAACAGTGATATCGTAGATATCCGCGCCAGGACCATCCTTCCGAACGGGAAGATCATCGAGATAGACAAGCAGAACATCAAAGACCATAAGGAAGAAGACGGAAATATGTATAAGATCTTCGCGATGGAAGGCCTTGAAAAGGGTGCTGAAGTAGAATATTATTACACCTTCAGGCGGCCGGCTGTGTTTTTTGGCCGCGAACAGCTGCAGGGAGGGTTTCCGGTGCTAAGCTGCCGCCTGGAAATCCTTGCCCCTCAAAGACTGCATTTTCAATTAAAAGGCTACAATTGCACAGTAACGGCTGCCGATACGGTATTAAATGACAAAAGGGTATTTACCACAGAGCTTGATACCATCAGCGGTGTGGAAGACGAAAAGTATGCCGCATACGAAGCCGGCCTGCAAAGGATAGAGTATAAGCTGTCCTATAATACAGCAGTGAGTAACGGCAATGTACGGCTGTTCACCTGGAATGAGCTGGCCAAAAGGATCTATACAGCGTATGCCACGTTCAATGAAAAAGAGCTGAAGAGCACCGACGAATTGATCCGCCATAATGGCTGGGGCCAGCTGGGGTCAGAGCCGGCGAAAATCATAGCCGTAGAAAACTTCCTGAAAAAAAAGATTGCTACCCGTGACGACATCAATTCCGATGATGCGGAAAACATAGAGTGGATCCTGAAGAACAGCATTGCCAGTAACCGCGGCATCTTACGATTGTATGGCGCTATTTATAAAAAACTGGCGATTGAATCGCAGATAGTGATGACATGCGACCGCAGCAAATCGGTCATCGATAAAAGCTTCGAGAATTGGAACAGCACTTCCGAATTCCTGCTGTATTTCCCGGCAGAAAAAAAATTCCTGGCGCCTACCCTGACCGAGACAAGGTATCCCTGGATCAACCCACTCTGGGGCGCGACAGATGCGCTTTTCTGTAAGACGACTACCATCGGAACATTTACAACGGCCATAGCAGAGATCAGGCCCGTTCCGCTCGAGGACTATACGACGTCCTTCAATACGATCGATTCCAAGCTCAGACTGAATGCCAGCCTCGATACGCTGCTCGTGGATATGCGGCAGGGGTATGGCGGATATGGCGCCGGCAATTATCGCGCTGCCTATACACTGAGCAACCCCGAAGAACAACGGACCTTTATCAAGGACCTGGTGAAATTCGGCACGAATTCGGAGAATATTGTCAGCAGCAATATTGAAAATGGGGATTTCGAAAGTTATAGCGACAATAAGCCCTTTACGCTGACTGCCACGGTAAAAGCCAGCGAATTGCTGGAAAACGCGGGAAATAAGCTGCTGGTGAAGATCGGCGAGATCATCGGTCCGCAGTCGGAATTGTACCAGGAAAAGCCGCGGCAGTTTCCGGTTATGATGCCCTATCCCCATACGGAGGAAAGAACGATCGAGCTGGTTATCCCTGATGGCTATACGGTAAAGAATCCCAATGACCTGACTATCCACAATGACCATACAGAGAATGGAGAGATCGTTATGGGGTTTTCCTCCGACTATAAAATAGAAGGCAATCTGCTGAAGGTTCACGTGATGGAACAATACCGGAGAGTATCCTATCCATTGGGGGATTATGACGTTTTCAAGAAGGTGATCAATACAGCGGCAGATTTTAATAAGATCGTACTGGTGCTGGAAAAAAAGCAATAAATTAGAGGAAACTTCTCCTTTATGCATTCGCGTCGCGATTTCTTGCACAAACTGACCGGCTCTGCCGTTACTTTTTCTCTTACGCCAGCCATCCTGCCCGCCGCCGCCTTGTCTACGGCTACGTCATCCGCCGGCTGCACTGGCACCGACGGTCCCGTCCTGCGGGTAGCGATATTGGGCCTGGGCAGCTATGGCTCCCGGGTCGCCGATGCGATGAAGGCGTGCACCAGGGCCAAATTAGTAGGCCTCATCAGTGGCACCCCCGCTAAGATCCCGGTCTGGCAGGCCAAGTACAATATCCCGGCTAAAAACTGTTACAACTACGAGAATTTCGACCAGATCAAAAACAATCCCGATATCGATGCGGTATATGTCATTACACCGAATGCTACCCACAAAGACTTTGTGATCCGCGCGGCCAAAGCCGGCAAGCAGGTCATCTGCGAAAAACCGATGGCCCTCACCGCGGCCGAGTCCCGGGAGATGATCGATGCCTGCAAGGCGGCCGGCGTCCATCTGCTGGTAGGATACAGGATGCACTTCGAGCCCAAGACGCTGGAGGTGATCCGGATGCGAAAAGCGGGGGAGCTGGGCAAGATCCGATTTTTCCAGGGGCTGTCAGGGTTCAACAGTGGCGATCCCAATCAATGGCGGCGCAATCCAAAGCTGTCCGGCGGAGGATCCCTGATGGATATCGGCATTTATTCCGTCAATGGAGCCCGCTATATGGTGGGAGAAGAGCCCAGCTGGGTCACGGCACAGGAAACGAAGACAGACCCGGCAAGATTCGTTCAGGGCATCGACGAGACTATCCAGTTCCAACTGGGCTTTCCCAGCGGAGCTGTGGCCTCCTGTCTCTCGACCTACAACATGGATAACCTCGACAGATTCTTCCTGGACGGAACGGCAGGTTATGCCGAACTCCTCCCTGCCACAGGGTATGGACCCACCAAGGGGCATACCAATAAAGGTGAGCTGACACAGCCCGATACCGTACACCAGACCGTCCAGATGGACGAGATGTCCGGCATCCTCCTGCAAGGCCACAAGCCGGTGGTGCCGGTCGACGGAGAAGAGGCGCTGAAGGATGCGCTCGTCGTCGATGCGATCTATGAGGCCGCCCGCACGGGACAGAAGGTTCTAGTCCGATCTTAAACTCTTCACCGGATTGGCCAATGCCGCCCGGATAGCCTGCCAGCTAACGGTCAGCAACGCCAGCAGCAGCGCGCCGCAGCCGGTGACCGCAAAAATCCACCAGGTAATAGATGCCCGGTAGGGATAGTTCTGAAGCCAGCCGTGCATGACATACCATCCTACGGGGACAGAGACCAGGCAGGCAATCACGACCAGCTGAATAAAGTCTTTCGACAGCATCCCCCACAGATTGGTCACGGAAGCCCCCAGCACCTTGCGGATGCCGATCTCCCGGGTCCGCTGCTCGGCCACAAAGGAAGCCAGTCCAAACAGTCCGATACTGCTGATAAAAACGGCCAGCACCGTGAAGAAAACCGCCAATTTACCGACCCGTTCTTCTGCCGCAAATTTCGCCGTGTATTCATTGTCCGCAAACAGGTAGTCGAAAGGTACTGCGGGTAGGCTTTTCTTAAAAGCCGCTTCGACCTTTGCCACGGACTCATGCGCGCTCCTGTTGGGGTTCAGCCGGAAGAGCATCCAGTTGACATTCTCATAATCCATGAAATAAAACGTCTGCCGCACATTGTCATAAGGCGATTCCATCAGCATATCTTTGACGACGCCGATAACGGTGAACTTTCTGGCATCCGGTCCGCTGCCCCACCTGATGATGGTGCCGACGGGGTTTTTCAGCCCCATGAATTTCACTGCCGCTTCATTGAGGATCGTGGAGGAGGAATCCGTTGCAAACGAAAACTGCCGCGAGAAATCCCTGCCCTCTTTCATCGTCCAGCCGACTGTCTTGCCAAATTCATGCGTCACCCAGACAGTGCCAAAATCTGCGTCTACACGGGGATCATAACCGGGCCATTGAAATCCGTCGTTGCTGGCCCAGACACTGGTAACGGGGCTGGACGATTCAGCCATCTCCGCAATAGCCCCCGTCTTCTTCAGCTCATCCCGCAATACATCGAATTTCCCGTAATAGTCATGGGATTTCATGCTGACCATCATCAGGCCGTTCCTGTTGTACCCTATCGGCCTATCCCTGGAAAAAAGGATCTGCCTGTAGACAACGATCGTTCCGACGATGAGTGTTATTGATATGGTGAACTGCAACACCACCAGGGCTTTGCGGGGAATAGCTGCCAGGCGGCCTACTTTAAAGGCTCCCTTCAACACCTTGACAGGCCGGAAGGAGGACAGATACAAGGCGGGATAACTACCGGCGACGATGGCGGTTATCGTGGCGAAGGCCAATCCCAACAGCCAGAAGACCGGGTTGGTCCATGGCATGGTCATATTTTTATCGGCCACCTGGTTGAACCAGGGCAAGACAATCTGCACTATACCCAGGGACAGCACGAATGCCAGCATGACAACCAACAACGATTCGCTATAGAACTGCCCGATCAGCTGTGACCGCAGACTGCCGATCGATTTACGAATGCCTACCTCCTTTGCCCGCCGCTCCGAACGGGCGGTGCTCAGGTTCATGAAATTGATACAGGCCAGCAGCAGGACGAATATGCCAACGGTACCGAATAACCGAACATACTCTATGAGGCCGCCTGTCTGCCGGCCGTCCGCGTCCCAATGGGAACGCAAATGCCAATCGCGCATAGGAAACAGGAAGATCACGGTATTCAGCTTCTTATCCTCCGGTGCGACATGCGCCTGTTTGAACCCGGCAATTTTTTGATTGACGACGTCGAGATCGGCATGATCGGCCAACTGGACAAAGGTCTGAAAGCCGTTGTTGTCCCATCCATCTTTCTGAGCCAGGATCCAGGTCTCCGTAGTGATATACAGCTGCCAGGGAGCGATGAAGGCGACGTTGTGGAACTCGCTGTTATAGGGCAGGTCTTCATATACGCCGGTCACCTTGACATCGAACCGGTTGCCAATCTGCATGTTCTTTCCAAGCGGATCGATGTTGCCGAAAAAGGCCTTTGCGGTCGAGGTGGAGAGCATAATGGAATGCGGGTCGTTCAGCGCGTCGAAGCCGCCTTTCAGCATCCTGAGGGACAGCATGGCAGGCGCTTCCTTATCCATATAGACGCCATTGATGGAAAGGCGCCTCTCCTCCGTCGCAAGGATCTTCTCCCCGGGCCACGAGGACATGACGATATATTTGAAGTCGTTGCTATAGTTGTTGCGTAATCCGGGTCCTATCGGGAAAGGCATCGACTGTTGGGCATCCCGCTGCCCATTTCTGGACTGGATCTGCATCACCCGGGCAATACGATCATAGTGCGTATGATAGTGATTGAAGGATAATTCATCGTTGATCCAGAGGCCGATCAGGAGGGCCACGGCCATGCCGGCAGCCAGGCCGCCGATGTTGATCACGGAGGAGGATTTACTCCGGAAGAGGTTGCGCCAGGCAACGATAAAATAGTTTTTCAGCATACTGGTTGGCCACCAAAGAGGTGCCAAAATCGCAATTTACTTCTAATCAATAACTTGGGTGTTTCAATCGCCGCTTTGCTTGTCCGCTTTCGGACGCTGGTTGTCCGGTTGGCGCGGGCCGGCGGGTGGGGCTTGCGGGCGCTACAGCGCATCGACATCGGGGAGAATGACGACACTGCGGAATTTCCTGTCGTTGTGGAGGATGGCGGTCTGCTGCCGGATCACATGCTTGGCAAAAGAAATGGTGTGTCCATCCTTCGGCAATTTGAGCATCAGTTCCATCAGATACTGATTGCGGATGCGGGCAACAACGGGTTCCGCGGGGCCGATGAGATAGGCAGGAAATTCCTTTTTAAGGCTCATGGCAAAAAGGTTGGCCGCATCCGTGACGATGTTCTTGTCGCGATGCCGAAAGGTCACCTGGATGACACGGGCATAAGGCGGATAGCCGAATTGCTGACGGAAGGGCAGCTCGTTCCGGAAGAACAGCCGGTAATCATGCGCCTTGACATAACCCAGTATGGGGTGAGCGGTATCGGCGACCTGGATCAGCACCTTCCCTTCCCCATCCTTGCGGCCGGCACGGCCACTCACCTGCTCCATTAACTGGAAAGCCCTTTCGTTCGCGCGGAATTCGGCAAAGTGGATGATGCTGTCGGCATCAAGGATGCCCACGAGGTTCACGTGTTCGAAGTCAAGTCCTTTGACGACCATTTGCGTCCCCACCAGGATATCGATCCTTTGCTGTTCGAATTGCTGGATCAGCGTGTCATGGGCTGTCTTGCCTCTTACACTGTCGATGTCCATGCGGGCAATGCGGGCTTTGGGAAAGACTTCTTCCAGATGTTCCTCTATTCGTTCGGTGCCGAAATTGCGCTGGACAAAGCGATGGTTGCCACAGGCAGCGCAGGTTGTGACGGGTGGATATACGGTACCGCAATAATGACAGTGCAGTTTATTGGTCAGCTTATGAAAGTTCAGCGATACATCACAGTTGCGGCATTGCGGTATCCAGCCGCAGACTTCGCAGACCTGGTAAGGCGAGTAACCACGGCGATTCTGAAAAAGGATGACTTGCCGGCCTGCAGCCAGAGATTTTTCGATCTCGGCGTGCAAAGCAGGGCTGAGGATCGGTTTGCCATGATCACGGCTGCCGGTCAGGGGATCATCGGATGATGACCGTTTGTCCTCCTGCAGCGGTTCGTCGGGGGAAAGCGTACCAGGAGAAAAAAGATCGCGCGGGGGACCGGAGGGGATGGGTACGGCACGGCGCTGATGAGAAGGAGAGCGGGCACCGCCCATCCGCAGCAGTTTAGTATCGATGATAGAAATTTCGGGTAGCGGCACATTCCCATAACGCTC
>Ga0302309_10002674_pt1 | contig 14530 bp, 11 predicted proteins | sample III_Palsa_N1_1_FD_200453 | JGI IMG/M metagenome (GOLD analysis project Ga0302309, IMG submission 200453) | Peat permafrost microbial communities from Stordalen Mire near Abisko, Sweden - III_Palsa_N1_1 | ecosystem: Environmental > Terrestrial > Soil > Palsa > Peat permafrost | place: Sweden... | reverse complement strand
AACTCGGTGTACAACGGCGAGTGGCGAATGGACGAAACCGCCGACAGCCTGATGCGGCTTGGAAAAATAGAAGAGTTTATCATTGTCGCCATCGACAATACCAAAGACCGCTGGGTAGAGTATTCCGGCACGCCGGAAGGAATGAACTATGTAAATTTCATTGTACATAATTTAAAGCCATTTATTGATACGCATTTTCGCACCAAAGCAGACCGGGCCAATACTGCGGCGATAGGTTCGTCAATGGGCGGGCTCATTTCATTTTATATGGTTTGGCTGCATCACGAAGTATTTTCAAAAGCGGCCTGCCTATCCAGCGGCTTTGCTTATGACGACGGCCATATAGTGGACAAAGTAGCGTCGTCATCCAAAAAAATACCGGGAACAAGGCTTTATCTCGATTGCGGTGACCACGACATCGATAAAGTATTTCTCCCGGATAATAACCGAATGGATTTGATATTGACCAGGCGGCATCCCGAAGTAAAACTGCTATACAAAGTGTTTAAAGGCGACGCCCACAACGAATATTTCTGGGCGAGAAGACTGGATATACCGCTGGTATACCTGTTCGGAAAGGGTACAGGGAACTAATATGGCAATTACCTGCAAGGCGGCCGTTACCGACGGCATGGGCAATTTCAAAATTGAAAACATTGTTGTGCAAGGCCCTAAGGACGATGAAGTTTTAATAAAAGTTAAGGCCGCCGGCCTTTGCCATACGGATCATGATTCGTTAAGCTGGGGCAAGCCTTTGATAATTGGTCATGAAGGCGCCGGTATTGTGGCGGAGGTCGGGCGGAATGTAACAGGCCTCTTGCCCGGCGATAAAGTAATTCTGAACTGGGCAATGCATTGCGGCCAATGTTTTCAATGCCTTGAAGGCAACGAGCATTTGTGCGAGGTGGCGTCGCCCGTTGCGGCAGGTGGCAATGGTTATACCCCGGGACATGCCGACCCTATGGGAACCACCATAGATGGCCAACCTGTTTTGCGTTCGTTTAATATCGGCACCCTTGCTGAATATACATTGGTTAAGGCTGGCGCGGTTGTTAAAAACAATTCGGAAAAAATGTCGTTCCCGGCGGCGAGCATTATCAGCTGCGGCGTAATGACGGGCTACGGATCGGTAGTCAATGCCGCCAAAGTTAAAGCAGGTTCGTCGGTTGTGGTGCTTGGCACCGGAGGCGTAGGGCTAAATGTTATACAAGGGGCAAAGATTGCCAAAGCCGGTTCTATTATTGCCGTGGATGTTAACCCTGTGCGGTTATGGATGGCAAAAAAGTTTGGGGCCACGCATACGCTGCTGGCCGATAAAAATGATACCGGACTTTTACAAGCAGCCCGCGAAGTGAAAGAACTGACCGGTGGCCGCGGCGCCGACTATGCATTTGAATGTACGGCCATTCCGGAATTGGGAGCAGCACCCCTCGCCATGGTGCGCAACGCAGGAACAGCGGTACAGGTAAGCGGAATTGAGCAGGATATTACCATTGATATGAGGCTATTCGAGTGGGACAAGATTTACATTAACCCGCTTTACGGCAAGTGCCGGCCCGAAATAGATTTTCCTGAAATAATAAAGCACTATGAAAATGGCTCGTTGCTGCTTGAACAAATGATTACCAACACATATACTTTACACAACCTGGATAAAGCCTTTGATGATATGCTGAAAGGCAAAAACGCGAAGGGCGTTATCGTTTTCGATTAATTATATCATGCCGAGATTTAAAACATTAGAATTTTCAAACCCCGATTATGAAACTAACAATTTACGATTTATAACTTTAAAAACACCAAACCTGAAGGGGCGTGGCGATATTTGCGTTTATGTACCTCCCGGCACTTATTCGCTTGATGCATTGCCTATAGTAATACTTTTGCACGGGGTTTACGGAAGCGCATGGAGTTGGCCCTTTAGTGCTGGTGTGCATCTGACTGTGGATGCGCTGATCAAAAAAAGAGAGTTGCCTCCAATGATCCTGGCTATGCCCTCGGACGGTTTGTGGGGCGACGGTTCGGGTTTTCTGCCGCATGGAGGTTACGATTTTGAAAGGTGGATTGTCGAAGATGTACCCGATGCCCTTTACGAAGGGATAAAGGGTGCGACAAGGGAGTCGCCGTTGTTTATAGCGGGCCTGTCAATGGGGGGATTCGGAGCGTTGCGCATAGGCGCTAAATATGCGCCGAAATTCAGAGCGATTGCCGGCCACTCATCGATAACCAGTCTGCCCCAGATCAAGTTTTTTGTTGAGGAATCGCTAAAAAACTATGCGCAGAATGTGATCGCTGATGAAGATGTGTTCGAAACATTTTTGCATCACCGCCATGATCTTCCTCCAGTTCGTTTTGATTGCGGCACAAGCGACCTTTTGATCAACTATAACCGGGCATTGCATAAAAAAATGGAGAATGCGGGGATGCTGCATCATTATGAAGAGCACCCCGGCGGCCATGACTGGCCGTATTGGTCGCGGCACATAGTGGAGACGCTTAAATTTTTTGCGGCTAATTTATAAGCGCCCAAGCGACGTCGCCCTCATTTTGAATAAACAGTTCTTGTGCTGGTGCTATGTTTTGCCCGTCCAAGCGGTATATACATCATCACTCCCGTGATGATCAATAAAATAGAAAAAAGAATAAACGTCTTCCAGTATTCAGGCAGGCCTTTTTGTTTTTTATTAGCTCGCATTGCTGTATTGGTTATTGTATATGAAAAATGGCGGGGCATATTTTATTAACTGTACGTTACAAAAATGTCGAATGCGACAGCCCTCATTCAATTAATTTTCGAAAGCCCGGTCCTGTCAGGGAAATAGTGAAATCGCCGCTATCGTAACAATTAGGTTACACGACAATAAAAATAGCTGTTTGCTGCAAAAAAATGCGGTCGGCAAATGAATTTACCTAATGGGAAAAACTATTTTCCATGTTCATGCGTTATCTCTTATATAAATGCATCTCGCATTTATAATTGTGATAAGGTTTAGGTTGAAAGCCCCCAAGCAGCGAGTGTAAGGGGGCTTTTATTTTGTTCGCCGGCCTGGCGAAATCAAAAAAATAATTCATCCGAATGCCGCAAACAAAATGCATCAATTTTTATTTATCAGGGAAAGAGTTGGCTGGAATTAAGCGCATATTTGCATGCGCGAATTTTGTTGTGCGCACGCGATCAAAAGTTAAAAAGGAGGCTAAAATGGCCTTTGACCATGCTTGAACTGAAAAAAGAACTACACCGCCTATGTGTTGAATATGCGGAAAAAAGGGCAGCTGCAGCGCGGCTGGCACTAAACGAAGCCTTACAAGCTTCAACTGATGAGACAAAAAGCAGCGCCGGCGACAAATACGAAACAACCCGTGAAATGATGCAGCAGGAGGCTGAAATGAACCAGACCCAATTGAACGAAGCCAACAAACTTAAGCTCGCGTTGAGTAACATTAATACGGGAAGTATCGACAAAAAGGCGGGTAACGGCAGTATGGTACTAACGGATAAGGCCAATTTCTATATTTCCATTAGCGCCGGAGCGCTCAAAGTAAATGATATGGATTTCTTTGCGATTTCGCCCGTATCACCGATAGGCTTAAAGTTGACCGGATTAACCGAAGGAAGCGAATTCAACCTAAACGACAAATTTTATGTTGTAAAAAATGTGTTTTAGACTATTTTTTTAAAACAAATACCAGTAATTTGTATTTTGTAACAGTTATCATCAAATATCTGTTATATTTGGCGATAACAAAGAAGGCAGGCAAAACGGGTTTGTCCTTATAAATTTAACTTAATGAACATATTTGCAGGAAGTCTTCCTTACTCATTGGGGGAAGCTGATTTAAAAGCGCTATTTGAAGCGTACGGAGAAGTAAGTTCCGTGAAATTAATTAACGACAGAGAAACTGGAAGAAGCAAAGGATTCGGCTTTGTTGAAATGCCCGATGATGAAGGCGCTCAAAATGCAATCACTGCTCTAAACGGATCGAATGTTAAAGGAAGGACAATTGCTGTAAGCCAGGCTGAAGAGAAAAAATCAACTGGTGGTGGCGGCGGCGGCCGGAGTGGTGGCGGCTATGGTGGCAACCGCGGTGGCGGCGGCGGTTATGGCGGAAGCCGTGGCGGCAGCGGCGGCGGCGGTGGTTATGGCGGCAGCCGTGGCGGCGGCGGCGGCAGTCGTTACTAAAAAAAATATACTATAATAATAAAACAGGCCTTATCATAATGGTAAGGCCCGTTGTTGTTTATTACCATAACGGCTGCTTTCTTAAAGCGGCTTTTTTTTGACCCAATTAAAATCTTTGGGCAATTCCGCCCTTCTATTTATTGGCTTTTTGGCCTTTCTTAGCGCCTGAATCAGGTTTAGCCGGGCTGCCGTTGCCGGTAGAATCCTTGGTGGCCGACTCATTGTTAGCTGCGTTACTTGCACCTGTTGCCTTGCTAACTTTTACCGGCGACCCATCCCTGATCTCGTCTGTCGCCACTTTTACAACCTGGTCGCCTGGTTTTAGGTCGCCATAGACTTCCGTCATATCCTTCGTTTGAAGCCCCTTTTGTACATCCACCCACTTAGCGCGGTTATTTACAACCTTTATCACGAACACTTTTTCAGTGGATATATCCAATGCCGTCTTTGGTATTAAAAGCGCGCTGTCCCTGTCCGGGATGGGCACGTTCACATCGGCATACATATTTGGCAATAACTTATTGTTGTCGTTATAAATATCCATTTCCAGCTGCTCTGCCCTTAACCTTTCGTCGATCGAACCAGATAAGCGGTGGACCGTCGCGGTAAATTTTTCACCCTGTAATTCCCGTACGGTAAAGCTAACTACATCCTTACCGTTTAAGCCGCCCGTAAAATTCTCAGGTACTGAAATCACCAGGCGCAAGTGTTTATGATCTTCGAGCACGAGCAGGGGCTGCGTTGTTCCGCTGCCGGGCCCTACATACGCGCCCAGGTTTATATTACGCAGCGTTATCACCCCATCAAAGGGGGCCCGGATCTGCAAGTACTGCAGATTGGCTTCCACTTCCTGGTATTGTGAGCGCGCAGCTTCAACATTCGCTGAGTCGGATTGCATTTTTGACTGTGCCTGCTCCAGGTCATTTGGCGATACCGTACCAGGAGTCTTGCTGGTGGTATACAGCCTGTCGTAGGTAGCCTTATCGGCAATATATACTGCCTTATTCTGCTGTATTCTTGATTTTGCCTCCGCTAGCTGCGAATTAATTTCAGGCGCCTCCAGCACCACCAGCAGCTGTCCCTTATGCACCTGCGATCCGATGTCGACCAGCAACGTTTTTACATAACTGCTTATTTTGGCATATATATTAGTTTCCAGGTAGGGCGTAAGCTCACCCGGGATAGTAATACTTGATGTCAGCTTGCCTTTCTTCACCGTCACAAGCTGAACGGCAGGGGTATCGATGGCGTTTTCCTGCTGTACGGTTATCTGCTGGTCTTCCTTCTCTTGTTTGCTCGGGCCGCAAGCGGTAAAGAATGCTAAACCGGCAAAGACGGATGCGAGGGAGATAATTGAACTATTTCTTTTTCTTGTGATCTTCATGTTTTTCGTTATGATGCAATGGGACAAAAAATTTGCTTGCGTTATCTTCAGGGTCGAGGGATGGGGATTGTGTGGATGCTTTGCCCTGTACCCAGGCGAACACCAGCGGCAGCATAAACAATGCGGCGAATGTGGATGCAAATAACCCGCCAATTACAGCACGACCTAAGGGCGAGGTTTGATCTCCCCCTTCACCTAAACCCGACGCCATCGGGATCATTCCCACGATCATTGCAAGGCTGGTCATTAAAATCGGGCGCAACCTTAATGTCACCGCTTCCCGGGCAGATTTTAGCGCATCGCCATTATGCATCCGCAACTCTTCGGCATTGGTGATCAAAAGCACAGAGTTGGATATAGACACCCCGACGGACATGATCATGCCCATATAGGATTGAAGGTTCAATGTAGCGCCGGTGATCTTTACCAGCAACAGAGACCCGAACAGTACGGCGGGTATGGTACTTAATACAACAAGCGCCACCTTAAACGACTGGAAGTTGGCTGTAAGCATCAGGTAAATTACCAATATAGCTACAAGAAGCCCGGTTTGCAAACTGTTGAGGGTATCGGTAAGCGTCAAAGGCATACCCCGGAGGTCCATTGTTAGTCCATGGGGAAGTTTGCCCAGGGATGCTATAGCCTTTTGAACGTCGTGGGTTGCGGTGCCCAAATCCATTTTGTACAGATTTGCCGTGACAGAAAGCGTGGGAACCGAGCCAATGTCGTCGTTTTCACCATAACTCGTATCTGGTTTTATGGAGGCAACGTCGCCCAGCACCGGACGCTGTTCATTCGGCTTAACCGGTATTTCCCTAATATTATCCACGCTTGCCATCTGGTATTCAGGTACTTCAACCTGAACCAGATAGCTTAATCCTACTTTGCTATCGATCCAAAGATTTTTTTGCGTTAGGCGTGATGACGAAGTGGCGGCAGTGAGCGTACGTGAAACATCCCCGATACTTACCCCCAGTTCAGCCGCACGAACACGGTCAATATCTACATCGATGGATGGATATTTATAGGATTGTGCAATCTGAATGTCGCGGAGGTACGGAATTTTATTCAACGCATTTATGATCTTGAATCCGTAAATCACATTCTGTTTCTTGTTCTTGCCGGTTAAAGCAACCTCGATCGGCGTTGGTGATCCCTGTGCAAGGATCTTATTTGTAAGTTCAATGGGTTCAAACGACATTTTTACGTTGGGTTGCCCCTTTCTCATGGTGTCGCGGAAGCGTTCTTCCAGGTCTTCCAGGTCAACGTGATAGCCCTCGCGCAATTGCACCTGCATTACCGCCTCCTGGGGGCCTGCCATAAACATATAGATGGGGTTGGTTGAAAACGACGACGGGTGCGTTGCCACCACACACGAAGTTATTTCAATATTTTCTTTGCCAACCAGCTTTTCGAGCATATGCAAGGCATTAATGGTGATCACTTCCGTGCGCTCCAACCTTGTCCCGTCTGGAGCGCGCAAACGTACCTGGAAGGTGCCGGAGTTAACATTGGGCAACACGTCGTGCCCGATAATGGCAAACATTAAAAACGCCAGGCCAAATGCAACTACGAGATAAATGCAAACATAAAGTTTCCGGTGCGGCATCATATGGTCGATCCTGGCCAAAAACCACAACCTGAACTTATCAAACCTCGAAACATCCTTTCCTTTCTTTCCTTCGGTAGCCTGCTTAACGGCCTTTTCTTTTTGGTCCCACTCATCACCCTCGTCATCCATTGCATAACCGTCTTTATGACTTTTGTCCTCGTGTTCGTTGATGAGCAGCCAGTTGGACATTACCGGCACAAAGGTTTGCGCAAGCAGGTAAGAAATGATCATCGCAAAGCCGATAGCCAGCGCAAGCGGGAGGAATAAGCCGCCGGGGATACCCGTCATGGTAAAAGCCGGCGCGAATACTGCGAGGATACAAAACAAGATCAATAATTTCGGGAACGCGATTTCCTTACAGGCGTCCCAGATTGCCAGCGCCTTGGGTTTCCCCATATCGAAATGCTGGTGTATATTTTCAATCGTTACCGTAGATTCGTCAACCAGGATACCAATCGCAAGCGACAAACCACTCAAGGTCATGATATTAATGGTTTGATGAAAAAGGCTTAGAAAAAACACACTGGAAATAACACAGGTTGGGATGGTAAGGATAACGATCAAAGCCCCCCTCCTATCGCCCAAAAACAAAAGCACCATTAAACCGGTTAGCACCGCGCCTATTGCTCCTTCTTCGGCAAGGCTCTTTACTGCGTTGATCACATATACCGACTGGTCGAATACAAATGAAAGTTTCACGTCAGACGGCACCAGGGCCTGGAAGCGCGGGAGTGCTTTTTTAAGCCCCTGCACTACATCCCAGGTAGAAGCGGAGGCGGATTTGGTGATGGGCAGATAGACCGAACGTTTCCCGTTTATTAAGGTGTATCCCGCGGTTACGTCGGCGCCATCTTCAATGGTAGCCACGTCGCGCATAAAAACCGTTTGCACGCCATTTTGATAAAGCGGAATGTTTCCGAAATCGCTTATATTTTTTATGGTCGCATTACTCGGCGCAATGTAGTTATAGTCGCCTATGCGTACGTTTCCCGCCGGGGTATTTTGGTTATTGTCGGCTAAGGCCTGCACCAGCTGGTCGGGGGTTAAATTATGCTGGCGCAGCAACTGCGGATCGGCCCTGATCAGGATGGTTCGCTGATTACCTCCAAATGGGGCCGGCGCAACAAGCCCCGGAACCGTAGTAAAAGACGCCCTGACGTACACGGATGCCAAGTCCAGGAGTTCATTGTTGCTTCGGGTGGCGCTGCTTAATACCAACTGGCCTACCGGCAAGGTGGATGCGTCAAAACGCATAATAAACGGTGGCTGCGAGCCATTCGGAAATCCGGCCTGCGCCCTGTTGGTGTAAGCCGTCAGCTCCGCCTGCGCCTGGGCCATATTGGTTCCTTCGTAAAAGGTAATCTTGATAAGCGTTAACCCCTGGATATTTTTGGTCTCGATAGATTTTACGCCCGACACGAACAGGATAAGATTAACATACTGCTTCCCGAAATAGGCTTCCATCTGGTCGGGGGTAAAACCGCCGTATGGATGCGACACATAAATAACCGGCAGATCCAGATCAGGAAAAATATCGATCTTGATCGTCCTTACCGCATTTATGCCAAAGAAAAATAAACCGGCCACAATCACCAGTACAGTAATTGGTTTTTGCAGCGCACCTTTTATCAGGCCCATTATTGAATTTGTTAAAGATTATTAATAAAAATCCCGAAATCGCCTGTGGCAGCGGCCTTGTATAATAGCGCCTGCCAAACATTGTTCCGGGCAACGTAATTGTCAACTTCAGCCTGGTTTACCTGGTAAAGGGCCTGGGTATAATCCACTATATTAGCAAGGCCGTTTTTGTATTGTGCTGATTTTTGAGTGTACACATCGTTTGCTGCCTTAACTTCAATAGGCACCTGGTTAAAGTTTTTCATGGCATTGCTTATCCTGGTTTCGGCTAAGATCTGCTGATCCTGTAACTGCTGGCTGACCAGGTCATAGTCGTCCTTTGCCTCGGCAGAAGTAAATTTTTGAGCCTTGACCTGGTAATGTACTCTAAATGGCGTGGTTAAGTCCCAGGTGACGCCAACACCCAGCAAATAGTTATAAACAGTTGGCTTTACGCCCGAGATGTAGTCATCAGTATAATCGGCGCTATTTGTTTCGTACCCGCTGTTGAACCCGCTGCCCCTCCCCTGGAAGAGGCCGAACAAGGTAAACGTAGGGTAGCTGAACGTACTTAAATATTTAGCCTGCTCATCGCTTTGTTTGATCCTGTTTTCGTAAAAACGCAAAGTAGGATGATCCTGTAACGTGAGGCTGGATTGCGGATCAGGGTTGGCCGGCGGCTTGGTATTGAAGGTGCTGTCGAGCACAAAGTCCTTTGGCGCGGCGGTAATGTATTGCGCCAGGATATTTGCCTGCTCGGATTCCGTTTCCTGCGCGTTTGTTAAAGCAACCTTGGCACTCGCCACTTGTGCATTGGCTTGCGACGAATCAACGCCGGGATTTAATCCGCTTTTCACCCGCGCCATTACAACTTTTAACACATCCAGGGTACGGTTCAGGTTATCCTGTTGTGCCTTGCTCAACTGTTGTGCGGCAAGCAAATTCAGGTAAGCCCCTGCCACGCGGACCTCGTGCTGGAAACGTTCCTGCGCAAGGTCAGTTTCATTAAGGTTTACCGTACGCTGCTGCACCTTTACCTTTTCCACTGCCCTTCCAAATTCGAAAAAATTCCAGTTCACATTGGCCAGGTAAAGTGAGCCAAAACCTGCCGACCAGTTTGTGGCGCCATTTAATGGCCCTGATGCAGCAGTGCCATAGCCACCATAGCCGTAAAGCGGCCCAATCTGCGAATTTACCGTGCCATAATCCTGCTGCCCGGATAACGTTAGATCCGGCAGGTATTCTGTTTTAGTCTCTGTTAAATATGCTTGTGACGCATTCAACTGATTTATGCGTGCTTTGATGGTACCGTAATTGGCAAGCGCCATTTGTTCCGCTTCCTTAAGCGTTAAAACATTTTGGCCATGAGCTTTAAAAACCAACAAAACACCGAGAAAACAGAGGATAATATATTTCAGTGTGATGTTTTGCATAAGTGTAGAATTGACACCGCAAAATTAGAATTATAAAATGTATGAATAAAATGAATTAAATTTGTTACAATCATTAGGAAAAGTAATATAAAACAGGAAAAATTGTTTTTACTTATGATTAATTTTTAATTTATGTATAATGAATATTGCCCTGCATCATTTTAAACTGGTTGACACCATTTCTAAAGAAGGCACTTTAACCAAAGCTGCCGAAACCCTGCACTTAACACAATCAGCATTAAGCCACCAGCTCAAAGAGTTGGAACGGGAACTGGATGTTGAAGTATTTAGCCGTAAGGGGAAAAGACTTCACCTGTCCGAACAAGGCTACCGTTTCTTGCGCAGTTCGGAGAAGATCCTGGCCGAATTACGGTCGCTGGAAGAAGACATTAACAATTATAAAAACGGAAAAACAAGTAAGTTAAGCATTAGCATGCAGTGTTACACGGCCTATCATTGGCTTCCGGGAATCATTAAGTATTATAAAAAACGCTGGCCGGACATTAATATCCAGATTCTTTCCGACGCTACGCGCCGCCCACTGGAATACCTGATGAACGGCGACTTAGACATCGGCATTATACGGACACAAATGGTGAACACCAAAATTCGGTATGAACCTATTTTTGAAGATAGCCTGGTGGCGATTATCAATAAGGACCATCCTTTGGCGAAGAAAAGTGTCATTGAAATAGCAGATTTCAAAGATCAGGAATTGATTTTACCGTTATATGACCCATCCTACCAGGATACGCCCGTGATCGAATCGCTGATACAGGCGCAGCAGGTAAAGCCAAAAACATTGCACCGCATTCATTATACCGATGCTTCCATTGAGATGGTAAGCGCGGGATTAGGCATTACCGTAATGGCCGACTGGATTGTTGAGCCCTACCTCAAAGACCGGAACATTGTAACGCGGCCCCTGCATCACAGCGTTGGCAAACGTTCGTGGTACGCAGCAACCTGTAAGCAAACGCCTGCCATTCAAAACTTTTTAGAGTGCCTGAAAATGTATTTTTCGGGTGCAGACATGAATGTGGAAGAAACTGAAAGCGAACCAATTGTAATTCAGCACACTTTAGGAAAATCTTCGTCACCTATAGCGGCTTCGAAATACGGAAGGATGGCGTCCAATTATAGCTCCGTTGGTGACACGCGGAATTATCAATATTAGTCGGAAAGTCCGGAAGTCCGAAAGACGCTGCGACCGATGTTTCGGTAGAAAATAACGTTAGTTATATGGAAGTCCGAAAGTCTGTAATCCCGATAGCTATCGGGACCGGAAGACGCTGCGACTAACGTCCGCCAGCTGGCAGATAACTTTAGTTATACAGAAGTCTAAAATAAATGGCTTTAGGTTTCGGCCAAAATAACTCTTAGAAGTGCATTTTAACCACAGAGATCGCAAAGAACGCACAGAGAACACGGAGAAAAAACTGGTAAACTATAAAGGCTCTGTGGCCTCTGTGCCTCCTCCGTGGACTTCGTGGTAAAACTTTTAGACTTTAGTTATACAAAAGAGATCAAATGATCGCTTCGAAACGAAATTGGTTGCCTAATAATAAAAGCGGCATGCGGAATAAACTTTTGGCTGCGATTTTTGCTGTTTTATTTCTTCACATCTCAGTTAGCGCACAAACGGCAAACAAACCTTTCCCCCAGCATATCAAATATCTTACCGGGACCATACTCCCGGCGCTGCCACAAATCAACTTAGACAGCGAAGTAGAGCGTTTTTATGACCAATGGAAAAAACGTTTCATCAAAAACGTGCCGGGGAAACCTGAAAGCTTTGTCTGGTTTGATGAGAAAAATAAAAAACAATGCGTTTCCGAGGGCCAGGGCTACGGCATGGTTATCGTGGCTTTAATGGGCGGTTATGATCCGCAAGCAAAAAACACCTACGACCGTCTTTTCCGGTATTACAAGGCGCGTCCCTCGGGTCGCGGCAAGTATTTGATGGCCTGGGCTCAAAACGACGATGGAAAAGATGTGGACAATACCTCAGCAACAGACGGCGATATGGACATCGCATATTCCTTACTGCTTGCCCATCGGCAATGGGGCGACAAGGCGGGAATAGATTATCTCGTGGCTGCAAAAAGCATGATCAACGCCATTATGGAATATGAGATCAATCATCAAACCTGGTCGGTTCTACTAAGCGACGCGGTTGAACACGACAGCAAAGATTATTTCGACATGCGTTCTTCAGATTTTATGCCATCGTATTTCAAAGCCTTCGGAGGCGTTACCAACGACGATCGCTGGATGAAAGCAACGGATTCAAATTATCAACTTTTTTTGGCTATGGAAGAAAAATACAGCTCCGAAGCCGGCCTGGTGCCCGATTTTATTGTGGGGATAAATAAACAACCGAAGCCGGCGTCGCCCCATTTTCTGGAATCGCCTTATGACGGCTATTACAACTATAACGCTTGCCGCGTGCCCTGGCGGACAGCTACTGACTACCTGCTCACCGGCGATAAAAGGGCAAAAACCATTACTGACAGGATAAACCGCTGGATAAGAGAAACCACCAATAACGACACCTATAACCTGTCTGCCGGTTACACCCTCGCCGGGAATGACATGAAGGGCCGGTATTTTGAAGCGCTCAGCTTTAGTGCACCGTTCGCGGTTTCGGCCATGGTTGATCAAAAAAACCAGGCATGGCTAACCCATCTGTGGACTTACCTGACTGGCTTTAAGCTGAAGGATTTCGACTACTACGATAATACGATCAAATTGCTGGATATGATTATTCTTTCGGGGAATTACTGGGAGGTGAATTAAGTCAAAAGTCTTGAGTCCTAAGTCTTAAGTCGGATCCCGGTTTTCTGAATTGGAACTCAGGTGTAAATGTAAAGTCTTAACTAACAGGGTGCCTGGTGCCGAGTCATTCGTCCTTAGTCGCAAACTCAAGGCGATTTCCTGGCCTTCCGACTTAAGACTTTCGACTTTCGACTTAAGACTTTCGACTTAAGAACAGCCCGTCATTTAATGATTGATATATCACTAAGCCTGGTGGTCGATCGACAGCAGATTTCCCGCCGGATCTTTGAACCAGGCAACTTGCGTTCCGCCGGGAGCTGTCCAGATATTATTTTCATCCTGGTCTAAAAAGTCGTATTTTTCAAAGACTATCCCTTGTCCCTTTAACAAGTCCACCGTTTCCCTGATATCCGGAACACTCCAGCCTAAAATGGTATGCCGCTGCGGCTGCAGGTGATCGGCAGATACAAAGCTTACCCGCAACGAGGCATAATTCATTTCAAATTCAATTCCGTAATCGTCTTCGCTTAATAATTTGAAGCCCAGTGTTTCGCCGTAAAATTTTTTTGCGGCAGCCGCATCGGCAGCGGGTACAAAAGCCTTAACTCTTTTATCTGTGAGCATGATATTTGTTTTTATTCAAATGTACAATCCGGTCAGCCCCGAAAGTTGTAAAAAACGACTATATTTAAAATAAAATCCCCCGCTATGAAAACGGATTTCAGCCCCTTTTGCTCAGCACTTTATTTTTCAAAAGGTACTGCCTCTGTCTTCTATTCTTCGGATATCACACCGCTGCATTCGCACAATACCCTGCAATTGGTGTTCGATATAAATGGGAGTTTTTTATTTAGGACGGCTGATACCAACTGGAAAAAGTACAGAAGCCTTATCATCAGGGAGGACGTTACACATCAGCTGAACACCAACGGTGGCCTGCAACTCATCATCTATTTGGATGCTTCCGGGAGTCTTGCAAAACAGATTTCCCACCAATACCTGCGGGAAGCCGCGTTTTGTGATCCGGGGGTTGAATTGTCGCCATTTGAGGAAGTTCTCTTTCAAAGAAACATAGTTGATCCCAAGCCCGGATCGATCGACTTGCTGGTTGAATTACTCCTAAGTAAGCTCACAAACGTAAGGGATACGGGTATGACCGATGAAAGAATAGCGTCCGTTTTGCGTCAAATCAAACAAACCGATTGCCGCTTATTGTCTATCGGCTACCTGGCGGACAGAGCCTGCATTTCTCCATCGCGGTTTCGGACGCAGTTCAAACAACAGGTAGGCATTCCCATTCATCAATATATAATCCGGCAGCGCATTTTTTCGGCTATCACGGCTATTATAAATGGGTCGACCATTCAGCAGGCGGCGTTTGAGGCAGGCTTTAACGACAGCAGCCATTTCAATAAACTGATGATAAAAGTTTGCGGGATCAATCCCTCAGATTTTGTAAAGGAAAATCAAAACGGGTTTACCATTCAGGGCGACCAGTCATTTGCCCTGGAAACGCGCTCACCGG
>Ga0302309_10002672_pt1 | contig 14541 bp, 13 predicted proteins | sample III_Palsa_N1_1_FD_200453 | JGI IMG/M metagenome (GOLD analysis project Ga0302309, IMG submission 200453) | Peat permafrost microbial communities from Stordalen Mire near Abisko, Sweden - III_Palsa_N1_1 | ecosystem: Environmental > Terrestrial > Soil > Palsa > Peat permafrost | place: Sweden... | reverse complement strand
CTCATGAGCATTATCCACACTATAGCTCACCCCATTTAGCATCCACTGCTCAACGTACAGATTTATTATTTATTAATGGCAATCATTTTGAAAAGTTAGGGCTAATACAGCAAGAAGATATTTCAAGAAATGTTGCCTCACCCATTCATCATATGTATGGTCTTGGTGTAGCATCATCCACCACTCATTTACAAGTTACTAGTGCTAGCAGCTCCACATTGACGCCCATTCTACACAGCCATCGTTCAAGTAAAAGGAAAGAAAGGGCGTGGGAAATGGATCAGCAGCCTGAAGAAACCACGTCTTCATCATCTTTAGCCATAGCTGATACCAGCAAGAACCTATCTTTGTTCAGGAGTCAAAATTGAACCTGATGATGGATAATAGAACCTCGTTTAACATAACAAACATTATAAACCGTAAAGGTATTATTTATGTGAAATAATGATCTAGAATACAAGGTTATCTCCAACAATAGGACCGATGATGTGGTTACAAATGCCCCCTCTCAACACTGCAGTGGTGACACTGTATCGTCGAAAACAATGTACCCATGCTCACTCATCTTTATATATGGAGCTGTGTGTTCCCAAACAAAACAGTGGTGTTTATTACTTTGATATGTCATAATGAGCACAAATTTTAGCCTAGGGGGCTGTACAATGGATGACAATCGTAAGAAGGCTTTATCTGCTGCATTAACGCAAATTGACAGACAATTTGGTAAAGGTGCCATCATGCGCATGGGTGATGCGGTGGTGGAGCGGAATTTGGATGTGATCTCAACGGGTTCGTTGGGATTGGACATTGCATTGGGTGTGGGTGGTTTGCCACGCGGACGTGTGATTGAGATTTATGGACCGGAATCATCGGGTAAGACCACATTAACATTACAAGTGATTGCAGAAGCACAAAAATTAGGTGGAACTTGCGCATTTGTGGATGCAGAACATGCGTTGGATCCGATTTATGCTGAAAAATTAGGCGTGAAGGTGGAAGATTTATTGGTGTCGCAACCAGACACTGGCGAACAAGCCTTAGAAATCACCGATATGTTAGTACGTTCAAGCGCCGTGGATGTGGTGGTGATCGATTCCGTGGCGGCCTTAACACCGAAAGCAGAAATTGAAGGCGACATGGGCGACAGCCATATGGGCCTACAAGCCCGCTTGATGTCACAAGCTTTGCGTAAACTCACTGGGAATATTAAACGTTCCAATACATTGGTGATCTTTATTAACCAAATTCGCATGAAAATTGGTGTGATGTTTGGTAGCCCTGAAACCACCACCGGTGGTAATGCTTTAAAATTCTACGCCTCTGTTCGTTTAGACATTCGTCGCATTGGTGCCATTAAACGTGGTGAAGAAATTGTTGGTAGCGAAACGCGTGTGAAAGTCGTGAAAAATAAAGTGGCCGCACCGTTTAAACAAGTGGAATTTGCCATTATGTATGGTGAAGGCATTTGTCGCACCAGTGAAATTATTGATATGAGCGTGGAATTAAATCTGATTGAAAAATCGGGCTCTTGGTATAGTTATCAAGGTACGAAGATTGGTCAAGGTAAAGAAAACGTACGCCAATATTTAATGGAACATCCTGAAATCACGAAGGTATTGGAAGCCAAAATCCGTGAAGAATCACTTATCGCTCCAGGCAAAGTCGGTGGTGCGAGGATTATGGATGATGAAGCAGCTGAATTGGACTTGGTGGAGTAATCGCATAAAAGGGATGTGCATGTGTCTGAAGTGACTCATCAACAAGTACGCAAAACTGCGCTGAGATTGCTAACAGGGCGAGAATACTCGCCCTATCAATTGATGGAGAAATTGCTAGTCAAATTTTTTGCCACGGACATTGTGCTGGGCGTGATTAAAGAATTAAACCAGCAAAATTTGGTGAATGAAGAGCGTTTTATCGAAGCGTATATACATTCCCGGCGTGAACGTGGTTATGGACCACGTAAAATTGCACAAGAACTACATTTCAAACATCGTATTAATAAAGAAAACGTGCAAGCAGGGTTAGAATTACATCATCCCATTTGGGTTGAGTCCGGTGTGCGTTTATTACGCAAACGATTTAAAACAACGCCTCCTTTCTCTGACGCCGTATCACAACGATTATGGCAGACAACAGAATATCGCTTTTTAAACAACCATGGTTTCCCCAGTGAACTCATTGAAAAAATTTTTACCCAATATGTTTTAGAGTGCAAAAATGATGAAAAACTTAACAACACAACAAATTCGTGATGCCTTTACGCAATATTTTGCCAAGCAGCAGCATCAAATTGTGCCCAGTAGTGCGTTAATCCCAGGCAATGATCCGACTTTATTATTTACCAATGCCGGCATGGTGCAATTTAAAGATGTTTTTTTGGGTGATGAAAAACGTGCGTATCAACGTGCCGTTTCGGTACAACGCTGTGTGCGTGCGGGTGGAAAACATAATGATTTGGATAATGTGGGTTATACCGCCAGGCATCATACGTTTTTTGAAATGTTGGGTAATTTTAGTTTTGGCGATTATTTTAAACGTGAAGCGATTCAATTTGCTTGGCAGTTTTTAACACAAACAGTGGGGATCCCAGAAGAAAAGTTGTGGATCACCATTTATGAAGAAGACGAAGAAGCCGCGAACATTTGGCTGGGTGAAATGAAAGTCGATCCCACACGTTTTTCACGTTGTGGCAAACAGTCCAATTTTTGGGCGATGGGCGACACCGGTCCTTGTGGACCGTGTTCAGAAATTTTTTATGATCATGGTGTGCATATTGCAGGTGGACCACCTGGCAGTCCTGATGAAGATGGTGATCGTTATGTGGAAATCTGGAACTTGGTTTTCATGCAATATAATCGACATGCGGATGGTACTTTAGAACCATTGCCCAAACCTTCTGTTGATACCGGTATGGGACTAGAGCGCGTTGCAGCTGTACTGCAAGGTGTGCATAACAACTATGATATCGATCTATTTAAACATATATTAAATTGGGCTGTGATCTATTTTTCAGAGCGCGATGGCGCCCGCTTAGACACAACGCAAACATCGTTACGTGTTTTGGCCGATCATATACGTTCTTGCGCCTTTTTAATTGTGGATGGCGTGAGACCTTCCAATGAAGGCCGCGGCTACGTATTACGTCGAATTATTCGCAGAGCGATCCGTCATGGTTATCAATTGGGATTAAAAATTCCATTTTTTAGTTTGTGGTTAGATCCTTTAGTGGAACAAATGGGCGCTGCTTATCCTGAGCTTGTGAAAATGCAAGCCGTTGTCAAAGATGTGTTACAACAAGAAGAAGCACAATTTGCACGTACGCTAAAAAATGGCATGACATTATTAAATGCTGCCATAGAAGAATTACCCAGAGACACCAAACTATTATCCGGTGAAGTGGCGTTTAAATTATATGACACTTATGGTTTCCCTTTAGATTTAACACAAGACTGCGCGCGCGAAAAAGAATTAAATGTGGATGTCGCAGGATTTGAAGCCTGCATGCAACAACAACGCGCACAATCACAAGCAGCCAGTCAATTTCAAGTGGATTACAATGCCAAATTAGCTGTTGAAGGTAAAACCGTGTTTCACGGTTATGAAGTATTGCAAATGGAAACGCAAGTGCTGCAATTGTTAACGGCACAAGGGCAACCGGTGACACAATTAAAAACGGGTGAAGCAGGGATTGTTGTGTTGGCGCAAACACCTTTTTATGCGGAGTCGGGTGGACAAGTGGGTGATACGGGTGTGATTAGCGGGAAAATCCCCCCTAACCCCCCTTTTACAAAGGGGGGAGAACCTTTGTTTGTGGTGGAAGATACGCAGAAGCAGAGCGATGTGTTTTTACATTATGGACACATGCAATCCGGTGAATTGAGCGTTAATATAACGGTACAAGCCATCGTGGATACCCAAAAGCGTGAAGCCACCAAACGACACCATTCAGCGACCCATTTATTACATGCCGCATTACGTCAAGTACTGGGCGAACATGTGGTACAAAAAGGTTCACTGGTTTCAGCTGATCGCTTGCGCTTTGATTTTGCGCACACCGCTGCATTAACGCCTGCGCAATGGCAAATGGTCGAACAATTGGTGAATCAACAAGTCGTGGCTAACACGCCCATTGATACCGCCGAAATGTCCATGCAAGAAGCTGTTGAACATGGCGCGATGGCATTGTTTGGTGAAAAATATGGCGAGTCTGTGCGTGTATTATCCATGGGAAAAGATGCTTTTTCAGTAGAATTATGCGGCGGCACACATGCGGCAAGAACCGGTGATATTGGTTTATTTAAACTATTAAGCGAAGGCGCGATTGCTTCTGGTGTACGTCGTATTGAGGCGGTTGCTGGCATGGCGGCTGTCAATTTTGTGCAGGATGAAGAACGTCTTCTAAACCAGGTCACAGATGTGTTAAGATGTGGGCGACCTGACTTGTTGGACAAGTTGCAACAAGTCATTAAGCAGAAACAAAATGTAGAAAAAGAAAGAAATCAATTAGGGACTCGTTTGATGAATCAAGCGTTGACTGGACTGATAGAGCAAGCGCGTCAGCACAAAGAGATATTCGGGTATTGCTTAGTTGAAAAGTTGTTACCGTCTGATTTATTTAAAGAAGTTGGGCAATTACGTGATGCGGTTGTTTTTTTAAAGCAGTTGTTAGCATCACCATTTGTTATTATTTTAGCAATGGAAAATGAGGATAAAGTGCAGGTGATCATCCAGGTGTCCCCCGATTTACTGGAGAAAGGCATTACAGCGCCTAAAATATCAGAGCAACTTAATGGTTTTATAGCTGGTAAAGGTGGTGGTAAACCGGAGTTGGCACAATCAGGCGGTACGAATCCAAAGGGATTAGACAACGGGTTTGTTCATGTTGAAAAATGGCTGAGGGAAACAGTTAAGTTATAAAGGAATTCGATACCCATGGCATTAATCGTACAAAAATATGGCGGCACATCGGTCGGTTCCGTGGATCGTATTTCACAGGTCGCCGATCGTGTCATTGAAACCGCGAAACAAGGACATCAAGTTGTAGTGGTGGTATCGGCCATGAGTGGGGAAACGGATCGTTTGATTGATTTGGCAAATGGTTTAACAGAATTACCTGCGCCGCGAGAGTTGGATGTATTGCTGTCAACCGGAGAACAGGTATCCATTGCATTATTGTCCATGACGCTCATAAAAAAAGGCTATCAAGCACGTTCTTATACTGGAGCACAGGTTAAGATTTTAACGGATGGCGTACATAATAAAGCGCGCATTATTAACATTGATGGATCAGCCATTGCAGATGATCTGGGTAATGGTCGTATTGTGGTGGTGGCTGGTTTTCAAGGTGTGGATATTGAAGGGAATATAACAACGTTGGGACGTGGTGGTTCGGATACCACTGCGGTGGCATTGGCGGCGGCATTAAAAGCAGACGAGTGTCAAATTTATACCGATGTGGATGGCGTTTATACGACAGATCCACGGATTGAACCCCAAGCACGTTTGTTGCGCCGAGTCACGTTTGAAGAGATGTTAGAGATGGCCAGCCTAGGTGCCAAGGTCTTGCAGATCCGTGCGGTTGAGTTTGCAGGCCGATATGGTGTGCCATTACGCGTATTAAATACCTTTAGTGATGATCCAGGCACGCTAATTGCTTTAGAAGAGAAAGGGGAGAAGAAGATGGAACAACCTTTGGTTTCGGGAATTGCATTTAATCGCAATGAAGCCAAGTTGACGGTTTTAGGCGTACCGGATCAACCAGGCGTGGCTGCCAAAATTTTATGCCCCATTGGCGATGCTGCGATTGATGTGGATATGATTATTCAAAATGCAGCAACACAAGGGTTGATCGATTTTACTTTTACAGTCAATCGAACCGATTTTGAGCGTGCACAGGCCATTCTAGTCAAGGTGGTTGCTGAGCTGGGTGCTGAAGGGATCGTGACAGACAAGAAGATTGCAAAGATCTCTTTGGTGGGTGTGGGCATGAAATCACATGCGGGCATTGCCAGTACAATGTTTACCACATTGGGACAAGAAGGGATTAATATTCAATTAATTAGCACATCAGAAATTAAAGTTTCTGTGGTGGTGGACGAAAAGTATTTAGAGTTAGGCGTGCGTTCATTACATGCCGCGTTTGGATTGGATCGGGCGCCAGAAGAAGAGCAATTAACAGGATAATGTCCATGTAGTCAATCATTCCCTATGCGATGGGGAGATTGTAAATAAAGGGACTCTCAAGGATGATATGCCAAAGAAGTACTTGGGAGAGGGAAGGCAAGTTAAGGAGAGATAATAATGCTGATTTTAACCAGACGCGTTGGTGAAACGCTCATGATCGGTGATGATGTCACCGTGACGGTATTGGGTGTCAAAGGCAATCAAGTGCGTATTGGCGTGAATGCGCCCAAAGAGGTGTCGGTGCACCGAGAAGAAATTTATCAACGTATTCAACGTGAAAAGTCACACGAAAATGGTGATGCCAAGGGCGACGAACATTTTTCTGATGAAGGAAATACGCACTAACTTATGCTAAGTATCTTAACACTGGGTGGTGCCACCATTGACACCATCTTAGAGTATAGCGAGCCAGAAACCTTAAACCTACAATCCACACATGGCACGTTGTCCTACTTGCTGTTAGAAGAAGGCAAGAAGATAGAAGTCACTTCTTTGGGATTTTACACAGGCGGTGGTGCAACCAATTCAGCGGTGGCGTTTAAACGATTGGGCTTTCATGTGGCTGCTTTTTTTAAAGTGGGCATGGATGCGCAGGGCGAACGCATTTTTCAAGAATTACAAAACATGGATATTGATACGCAGTGGTCCACCATCGATCCTGTGTTGCAGACGGCGAACTCTTATATTATCCCGTCTTTAAAAGGTGATCGTACCGTTTTGGCATCTAGAGGCGCCAATGCCGGTTTATTAGAAAAAGATTTGCCATTTAATGCAATCAAAGCCGCCGATTGTTTGTATATTACTTCACTCAGCGGTCTTTCCGCCGCACAATTGCCGATATTAACCCAGTTTGCACAGCGCTCCAATGTAAAAGTGGCGATTAATCCAGGGATTAGTCAATTGCGTTTGGGTGGTGATTTTATTGCACAAGCATTGCCTTTTATTAATATTTTGATATTAAATAGTTCAGAAGCAAAACAGTTAATGGTCTCTTTGGTGCGCGCACATGATTTAAAAACAGAAAAAGGCTCAAACCCTTCAACAACGCCGCATAAAAATAATCGACCCGAATTATTATTTAATGCCATTACCCATGAAGACATTCGTTTTTCTTTAACGGATTTTTTCAGACATGTATTGGCCTTGGGGCCACAATATGTGGTTGTCACCGATGGTGATAAAGGCGTGTACGCGGCACATGAAAAATATATTTATTTCCATCCCAGCGTTGCGTTAGAAAAAATTGTGAATACATTGGGTGCGGGTGATGCCTTCGGTTCTAGCTTTGTGGCCATGCTGATGCAAGAGGGTGTGATTGAAACGGCCATTCGTGCGGGGGTTGTGAATAGCGCAGCGGTGGTGGGGGTTTGCGATGCAAAAACAGGATTATTAGGACGTCGCGACTTAGCCAGACGCGTTTCGCGCTTGGATAGACATTTATTACAGCGGTTTAAGTATTAAAGTACTTTATAAGGAGATTTGTCTTGGACAATCATGAATTGCGTAAAGCGGGCTTAAAAGTAACATTGCCGCGATTGAAAATATTACAAATTTTAGAAAATGCAAAAATTCGCCATTTAAGCGCAGAAGAAGTATACAAAGCATTGGCGGCCACTGGCGATGATGTCGGCTTGGCGACCGTGTATCGTGTTTTAACCCAATTTGAAACCGCTGATTTGGTGACGCGCCATAATTTTGAAGGTGGACATTCAGTGTTTGAGCTTAATCAAGGCGAACATCATGACCATTTGGTGTGCATCAAATGCGGCCGCGTCGAAGAATTTGTCGATGAAGTGATTGAAGCCAGGCAGCATGATATTGCGACTAAGTTTGATTATCAAATGACAGAGCATTCGCTGAATATTTACGGCTTATGTAAGCTGTGTCAAGCATAAAACAAATCCCAACGAGGTTGATATGATAAAAAATATTGCAATTTTACTGGTATGCTTTGCGCATACCGCGATGGCGTCTGATAAACCAGTGGATGTGATTGCTGAACACACATTAAGCAACGGTTTACAAATTTATGTCAAACCTGATAATCGTGCGCCAGCGGCGGTGTTTCAGCTGTGGTATCACGTGGGTGGCGGTAATGAGTTCACCGGGAAAAATGGATTGTCACATATGTTAGAACACATGATGTTTAAAGGCACCAAAGCACATCCTGAGACCCAATTTTCCAGCATCATTTCTTCTTATGGCGGCGAATATAATGCCATGACCAGCAGTGATTTTACGGTTTATTATGAAACGTTGGCGACCTCTGCATTGCCAATTGCGTTTGAGCTGGAAGCCGATCGCATGGCGAATTTGCAATTAAATAACGACGCCTTTCAAAAAGAACGCGAAGTGGTGAAAGAAGAGCGACGCATGCGCATAGAAGATGTGCCGGGTGCCATGTTGTATGAACGCACCAATGCCATTGCGTATACCTCCAATCCATATCGTTCGCCGTTGATTGGGTGGATGTCCGATATTAATAATTATGTGATTGAAGATTTACAAGAATGGTATAACCGTTGGTATGCGCCCAATAATGCCACACTGGTCGTCGTTGGCAAAGTAAAGCCAGAAGAGGTCTTTGCGATGGCGGAAAAATATTTTGGTCATATTCCGAGTAAAACACTACCAAGAACGCTACAACATACACAAGATGAACAACCGCTGGGTGAAAGACGCGTGATTGTGGAACGCATCGCGCCGATGCCTAGCTTGCTCATTGCCTATAATACCCCCGTATTAAAAACAGCGACAGATCCGAAAAAAATATATGCGCTATGGATCTTGAGTTATGTATTAGATGGGGGCGATAGTACTCGTCTTAGTAAATATTTAATTCGTGATCAACGCATTGCGACTGGCACGTCCGTGGGTTATAACCCTTGGCAGCGTTTGGATGAATTGTTTGTGATCAGCGCAACACCCACACAAGGGAAAACATTGGATGTATTAGAAAATGCCGTGTTAGAACAAGTGACTTTATTACAAACCACGCCCATCAGCGATGACGAATTAAACAGAGTAAAAACCATTATCCGTTCGCAATGGATTTATGATCAAGACAGTTTGTCTGCACAAGGTGAGCGGATTGGACAATTAAGGAGTGTGGGTTTGCCGGTGGAAACATTGGATCAAACCTTAACTGCATTACAAGCAGTGACCAAAGAGCAAGTACAAGCAGCTGCCAAGGAATTTTTAACCAAAGAACGTCGCACGGTGGGTTGGTTGCAACCATTGGCACCGCCGGCAGGAACGGTATTGCCGATGACCAATGAGTCGGCGGTTAACAGTGGCAGCATACAATAAATAGAGGTTGAGTGACATGACAAAGCTTAAGAAAATAATCATTGCTGTTGTATTGATCTGTTGCGTGCCGTTGACGTACTTTTTCATTCATGAATATAAAAAACATATGTATCCCGCCGTCACAAAACATCAAGGACAATTATTGTCGGTGGATTATTGGGAAACAAAACAAGGTATCCCCGTGTATTTTACAGCAACCCCTCAATTGCCGATGTTAGATGTGCGCGTTATATTCCGCGCGGGCAGTGCGCAATCAGCAGAGCGGGCGGGGTTGGCGCAGTTAACCAATACATTGATGTTTACTGGCGTGAAAGGATTGGACAATGATGCCTTATCGGAAGCGCTCGATGGTTTGGGTATTCAAACCTATCAAACAACAGAATTGGATTTTTCCAGTATAGGTATTCGCAGTTTGACGGAAAGAAATTTGTTAGAGCAAGGGATCAAGTTGTTATCCTCCGTTTTGAGTGAACCACAATTTTCACAAAAAGATTTTGATCGCGAACAACAACGACAGTTAGATTCGATTGAATATTTAAGTCAGCGTCCCGAAGCGTTGGCAGAACTGGCTTTTTATAAAGCATTGTATGATACACATCCCTATGCATATCCTGCGATCGGTACAAAAGAGAGCGTCAAAGCATTGACCAAACAAGACATTGAAACATTTTATAAACAATATTATGTTCGTCCCAATGCCGCGATTGTTTTGGTCGGAGAGTTATCATTAGAAGAAGCACAGCAATGGGCGGAGACATTGGCAGAGGTGATATTAGACGGACAAGCTGCGCCGGCATTGGCAGCGCCGATTGCGCCCAGGCTAGCGATTGCAAAACACATTGAATTTCCGTCAGAACAAACACATGTACGCATTGGACAATTGGGGATGACGCGAGAACAACCCAATTATGCAGCGTTATACATGGGGAACTTTTTGTTAGGCGGTTCCGATTTGGTTTCATTGCTGTTTAAAAATGTACGTGGACAACGTGGTTTGGTATACGGCATTAGTAGTTATTTTTTACCGCTTGCACAAAAAGGGCCTTTTATTGTGCAACTGCAAACCCGTAATGCACAGGCACAAAATGCACAAGACGTGGTGCGGCAAACATTGCAAACGTTTTTGCAAACGCCAGTGACCGTGCAGCAGCTGGATGAAGCTAAAAAAGATTTAATGGGTAACTTTCCGTTGCGTTTGATGAATAATGCCGCCATCAGTGAACAATTGACCACCTTTGCTGTTTATCATTTGCCGTTGGATTATTTGGATGTTCTATTAGAAAAAATCACAAAGTTAACACCACAAGAAATACAGCAAGCATTTGCTGAGCAGCTGCATATGGATAATTTAATTTCAGTGTCTGTGGGCGCGAGTCAAAAAATTGCTGTGGATGCAAAACAATGACGGGAAAAATCCGCATCATTGCGGGACAGTGGCGAGGTCGGCGTTTACCGGTGATGGAATTAGACGGTCTGCGCCCGACCACAGATCGTATTCGTGAAACGTTATTTAATTGGTTGATGAATGATATTCGTGGGCAGCGTTGTTTGGATGCGTTTGCGGGTAGCGGCGCGTTGGGATGGGAGGCGTTGTCGCGTGGCGCAGCGCAAGTGGTTTTTTTGGAGCAACATTCTGAGATCGTTGCTCAATTACAACAACAATGTACTTTATTAGATACGCAAGCCAACTGTCAAATTATTCAAGCCGATAGCTGTCACTGGTTGCAACAACCGCCGTCGAGGTTGTTCGATGTGGTTTTTTTAGATCCGCCTTATACCTTAAATTTATTACCGCAGATATTCCCTCTATTAGAACCTTGGCTGGCTGAAAAAGCCTGGGTATATGTTGAAACCGCAAAAAATGAACCAGTGAGATCTCATTTGCCATCCTATCTCTCGATTTATCGAGAGGCGGTGGCGGGGACGGTTTGGTACGGATTGCTTAGAAAAGGCTGAAAATGCACTGGTTTTCCTCTCCTTTGAAAAAGGGAGCGTTGTTGCATGAACGAGGTGCTGTCACCCCGCGGCTTGACCGCGGGGTCTACTTTGCAGAGATTTTAGAAGTTCATATGATCTACCTATCTTCATCTAATTTTATATTCACTGCAAAGTGGATACCGCGGTCAAGCCGCGGTATGACAACAACGATACCCATATTTATGCAACAACCCCTTTTTCAAAGGGGGGAAGATATGATACAATCGGCTGCGTTTTCGGATTTATTTTGAGTGAGTAAGGGGAACTCTGGTGCAAAGAACAATAACGAGGTTATTATCAAAATTAAAATATGCCTGTGCTGGCTTCTTGTTGCTGCTTAGCCCAACGGCTTTTGCTGATTATAAGCTCAATTTGACGCAAGGCGTCACAAAAATTAGTCATGATGTGTATGATTTGCATATGGTTATTTTTTATATTTGTGTGGTCATTGGCATTCTTGTTTTTGGCGTCATGTTTTATGCTTTGCTTAAACACCGAAAATCACGTGGCCATGAAGCGGTCTTTTTCCATGAAAACACTAAAATTGAAATTCTGTGGACATTGATCCCTCTGGTGATCTTGATTGGCATGGCGATCCCAGCGACGATAGTCTTGCTGGAAATGGAAGACACGGGGAACTCTGAAATTTCCATTAAAGTAACGGGCTATCAATGGAAGTGGCAATATCACTATTTAGACGACGATGTCACTTTTTTTAGTAATTTAAAAACCAGCACCGAAGAACAACAAAATTTAGTGCCTAAAGGCGAGCATTATTTACGTGAAGTGGACAACCATGTGGTGGTGCCTGTTGGCAAAAAAATTCGGTTTTTATTCACTGCAAACGATGTAATCCATTCGTGGTGGGTACCTGATTTAGCGATTAAAAAAGATACCATTCCTGGTTTTATTAATGAAAATTGGACGGTCATCGACAAACCTGGCATTTATCGTGGTCAATGTGCTGAATTATGCGGTTTGAATCATGGTTTTATGCCGATTGTGGTGGAAGCGGTCTCGCAAGAAGATTATCAAAAGTGGATCACAGATAAAAAGACCCAAGCCGCTGCAGAAAAAGAATTGGCGTCTAAAGTGTGGACAAAAGATGAGTTGGTCACCAAAGGTGAAGAAGTATATACGCGTGTTTGTGTGGCTTGTCACCAAGCCAATGGTCAAGGTTTACCACCGATGTTTCCTGCGCTTAAAGATGGTCCTATTGTGATGGGCGATATTAACAAGCATGTAGAAACCGTATTGTGGGGCGTGAAAGGTACAGCGATGCAAAGTTTTGCGGCACAAATGTCTGAAACAGATATCGCCGCTGTGGTAACGTATGAACGTAATTCATGGGGCAATAATAAAGGTGATAGCATTCAACCATTGGATGTGAAAAAGTTAAAAGATTTGGGACCTAAGTAAAGGTTATTCTAAAAATTTTTGTTAAAAATGTTTTTAAAAAGGTAGATATGATGAGTGAAAATACAACACATACCGCAGATCACCATGATCACCATCATGGTCATGGTCCGATTGCTTGGATGAGCCGTTGGCTGTTTACCACCAACCACAAAGACATTGGTACGTTGTACTTATGGTTTAGTTTTGCCATGTTTTTATTTGCGGGTTCACTGGCGATGTTGATCCGAGCTGAACTGTTTCAACCTGGCCAACAATTGGTGGATCACAACTTGTTTAACGAGTTAACCACCATGCACGGTTTAATTATGGTGTTTGGCGCTGTGATGCCTGCCTTCGTAGGTTTGGCAAACTGGATGCTGCCCATGATGCTGGGTGCGCCGGATATGGCGTTGCCACGTATGAATAACTGGAGTTTTTGGTTATTGCCTTTTGCCTTTACGATTTTAATTAGCACAACTTTTATGGAAGGCGGTGGTCCGAACTTCGGTTGGACATTTTACGCGCCGTTATCCACGACATTTGCGCCTAAGTCGACCGATTTCTTTATTTTTGCCGTCCATTTAATGGGTATCTCATCGGTGATGGGTGCAATTAACATTATCGTGACCATTTTTAATCTACGTACGCCCAGCATGCGTATGATTGATATGCCCATTTTCGTGTGGTCTTGGTTAATTACTGCATTCTTGTTGATCGCGGTGATGCCTGTTTTGGCGGGTGCCGTCACCATGGTATTGATGGATCGTCATTTTGGTACTTCATTTTTTAGTGCGCATGGTGGTGGTGATCCGGTGTTATTCCAACACATTTTCTGGTTCTTTGGTCATCCCGAAGTGTATATCATGATTTTACCGGCTTTTGGTATTGTTTCTGAAATCATTCCGACATTTGCACGCAAACCCTTGTTTGGTCGTGTTTCGATGATTTATGCGATCAGTGCGATTGCTTTTCTATCATTTATTGTTTGGGCGCATCATATGTTTGCCGTGGGTATGCCCGTGGCAGCCACGCAATTTTTCATGTATTCAACGATGATTATCGCGGTACCCACAGGCGTGAAAATATTTAACTGGGTGTCAACGTTGTGGAAAGGTTCGATTACCTTTGAACCGCCCATGTTGTTTGCCTTGGCTTTCGTGGTTTTATTTACCATTGGTGGTTTTTCGGGATTGATGTTGGCGATTGTGCCAGTGGACTTCCAATATCATGATACGTATTTTGTGGTTGCGCATTTCCATTATGTATTGGTGTCTGGTGCCGTCTTTGCCATTATGGCAGCCGCTTATTACTGGTTGCCAAAATGGACAGGCTATATGTATTCACATACCTTGGCAAAATTCCATTTTTGGTTATCAATGATTGGTATGAACTTAACATTCTTCCCCATGCACTTTTTAGGCTTGGCGGGGATGCCGCGTCGTATTCCTGATTATGCGTTGCAATTTGCTGATTTTAACAAAATTGTGAGTATCGGTGGATTCTTGTTTGGTGCGTCACAGTTGTTATTTTTATACATCGTGATCCAAACCGCTCGTGGCCGTTTTGGTATTAAAGCTACGCCAGAAGTATGGGAAGGCGCTGCGCCACATGGTTTTGAATGGACGTTGGATTCACCTCCACCGCATCATTCATTTACAACACCACCCGTGT
>Ga0302309_10002670_pt1 | contig 14545 bp, 11 predicted proteins | sample III_Palsa_N1_1_FD_200453 | JGI IMG/M metagenome (GOLD analysis project Ga0302309, IMG submission 200453) | Peat permafrost microbial communities from Stordalen Mire near Abisko, Sweden - III_Palsa_N1_1 | ecosystem: Environmental > Terrestrial > Soil > Palsa > Peat permafrost | place: Sweden... | reverse complement strand
CTTAGCCGGTAGGCAAAAGGCGGAAGCCGCTGACTACACACCATTTTTACATAGTCTCATACCAAAAATTTGTAGTGGTTGGTGGTGAGTGACAACAAAAAAAAATCTCCCTCCCTCTGAATTCTCTGACAGAAATTCTTTTCTTTGAAATCTCTCATAACGTCCTCTCATCACACTGAGATCTCTTTCAACACCAACATCATACAACCAGGATATAAAATATATTGAGATCTATGGTAGTCAGCGAAGCCATCGACTACCAGTTATAACCACATACTCTGACATCAAAAGTTGTCGCGGTTGATGATGACAATGTCAACTACACTACTACATAATCACATACTAAAATTGTCACAGTCGGTGGTGGTGGCTGTGGTAGTGGAATGATTAAATGGTGATAACACTATGTAACAAAACTGTATAAAATATACTGAGGTTAATAGCAGCCACCATCTCATCATGGCTACCAAAACATATATGTAGTTGAAAATTATGGATAGCTATTGGAGTGGGGTAGTATGTATACTTCAAAACTGGCAAGCCTAACTCTGCCTATTATATGCGTTGTTTGGAGTTAAAAGAGGGAAGTAAGGAGGTCAACCTGTCAGCTATTAAAATTTGGAGAAATAGCAATGCAAAAAAATTTTGCCGGTCCGTGCAAAACCGTATTTTGCCGGTCTGGTACCCAGGTCATAAATTTTTGGTCGGAGTTAGTCTGCTGAAAATTTTTGCTGTCTTTACAATAGAGAAAATGAAGAAGTAAGGTGGATAAGCCATATAGGTGGTGGTTTTTGGGTGAGAAAGATTAGGGGAGATAGTGTGGGTTATGACTACATCGTGTAGTCAGAGATAAGTTTTAACGTTGTTGACGATAGCGCTAATGTGTAAGATCTTCGAAGATAACATTCTGCCTAAGTTATGTTTTTGTTCTTCTTATAACCACCATGAAGTTATACCATATAACTTTGTACTTTACTAGTTAGTATTGTACTTTTATATTGTGTCTGTTGTTATAATAAGAGTATAAGAATATAAGATATAGAGATTAGGGAGATTATAAGATGTATAGTCTAGATATAACCTAGAGGGATCTCAGAGTCATTAGAATTGTAAAAGATATATCTTGTTACAAGATATGAGTAGTAGTAGTTATAAAAGTTGTGAGAGCTGTTGCCATTACCTATTCATCACCAACCATAACAAATTTTTCGTGTGAGAGTATGTAAAAGTGGTATGTGGTCAGCGGCTTCCGCCTTTTGCCTACCGGCTAAGGCCCGAGCCGCTGACCGCCACAGTTCTCAACATACTTTTATACAACTTGGTTGTGTAAAGTTGGTAATAAGAGAGGTTAGAGAGAGGTTTTGTTGTCACTCACCACCAACCATGACAAATTTTTGGTATAGGGTCATATGGTAACTATGTATACTCAATAGCGAAAAGCTAATAACTGTCATATATCCCAGTGTATTTTATACAACTTAGTTGTATAGTGTTGTTATCATCTTACCACCACTATAGTAACCAACTTTTGGTATGAGAATACAAGAGATGACTTAGTAGGCAGCTCTCTTATCTACTGTGTATTCTTACCTATGGTAGGATTTTAATAAAGTTTTACTATTATGCAGATTAGTTAGACTTTTGCTGTTGACTGGTTGAGGTTCGAACACCTCTGACATCCGAGCAGTAAAGTCTTAGATTTGCAAAAAATTTTCTGGAGTGCTCAGCAAACCTAGGAGGAGATTTTCTTATCCCCGCATGATCTTACCATAGGTAAGATCTCAACAAAATTTAGTGTTATATAGTTTTGTTAGGATTTTGGTGTGAAGTCGTTGGGGATCGAACATCTTTCACGTCTGTCTGGCAAAATCTTGGATTTTGTAGAAGTTTTCTAGGGAAGGAGTGTTAGGAGGAGATTTTCTTGTTAAGTAGATGAACCTATCTATGGTAGGATCCAGACAAAATTTGGTACTACATAGGCTTATTAAGCCCCCTCCGATATCAAGTTATCTAGGAACTGAGGTGTTCAAACATCAAGATCTTGGAATCGCAAGAATTTTGCTAGAAGAGAGTCTGTGTTGAGAGAGAGAAGTTGTGAGAGAGTCTAATTATGAACGATCCTGACGTCACAACATATCATTAATAACATGAAATTCTCACACGAATGCGTATAGAGTATAGTGTCCATATTAATTTATTGCAATAGAATCTTACACAGATGTTGTTATCACTACTAAGTTATTACAAACACGGTTTGTAATCTGACAGTTATTAGGTACTGTTTAGGACTTCTAACTGCGACTATTACAGTTGAAGACTGGTTGAGCATCGGGACATACTTTCACTAGTTCGAAATAATAGTTCTACACAATTATCTTGTAGATAGATTAGCCATCATCATCACCGTCATTAATGCGTCTCAGGGTATGAATAATTATCATCGTCAAGATCAGTACTATCCTTAGAATAAGAGTAGTCATGATGATAACTAACATCAACCTTGTTATGAACACCATAACCAGATGCTATGTTATTAATAACATGAGACAGTGTCACACTCATAGCAGACACTGGAAGGACATTACACCAGTTAAATGATCTCCAGAACATTTATAATTAGTGTGTCTCCTAAACTCACAAAAATTTTCACCAGTCAACCCTAGTAAGAGATTTTCTTATCCTCAAATGACCTTACTTATGGTAAGGTCTCGACCAAAATTTGGTATTATATAATCTTTGTTAAGTCTTGGTGTGAAGTAGTCTGAGTTCGGACACCTCCGCTGTCCGAGCAGTGAAATCTTGCAAAAACTCAAAGTCTGCTACTAGTCTCAACTCTAGGAAGAGGTTTTCTTGTCTACCGTATGATCCTACTTGTATTAAGATCTCGATGAAAATTTAGTGTTATGTAGTTTTGTTAGGTTTTGGTGTAAACCGGTTCGGGTACGAATAGTAAAATCCTTGGTTTACAGGGGTTTCTCGCTAGTGTTTGCTGAGACAGATAATTTTTAGCAGGCCTATTCTTCTCTATGTTGGAAAAGAGAAAGCTAGCTTGCTACAATGTAGGAGTTACTAACCAAGTTAGTAAACTTGAGGTAAAGAAAAGTTTTACCTCAATTGTTTTAGTATGCATCTGACATAGCCTCTGACACGGTTTCTGGCATGTCAGCTATCAGATATGTCAGATGGTGTATTTAATAGTTGGCGTGTTTCATAGTTCACGCATTTGACAAACTACCACAGGTCTAACGGCACAAGCAATTACTACTGTCAATTTAATATTAAAAATAATTGAATTATAAAACATCCCATTACAAACTAACAGCAATGTCACACTCGTTTGATCATGATGAAACGGCTGCTCTTGTAGATGAGGCGATTGAGATTATCAACGGAGGTTATGGTGCTGAGGTTGAAGGAGTTATTAGGTATGTAGACCAGATTGTCAATTCAGACCGTGATATCGCTTACAGTGAGAATATTGAAGATGACATTGACGAGATTATAATGGACAATATTAGTAACGCAAATTATGTGAGCTCAGATAGCGAGCTAACTCTTAAGACTAAGATAGCAAGACCTGATGCTCTTAGGGATCTCGAGCCACAGCTGTCTATCTTCAGAGGGCACTATGATGCGAAATTTCCTTTTGATGTCTACATTACTGAGACAGCCGATCAGCTCACAGCTAAGGCTATAGCCAGAGGTACACTCGCTAGAAGTAATTACACCCTCATAAACGCCATCTCAGATGCGATCCATTCCTTTCAAAGTTTATTAGCAGACGATGTACTGACGGTTGTAGGTGGTAATGTCCTTGTGGAACCACACACCAGGAACATGCTCTCTAAGCTACAAGGCATTAGTTTCACTCCCAACGTTGCTGAGGCACAACCCAGACAGGCACTATTGACAGCTAACTCTGTGAAGCAAGCAGTTGAGCAGCAGTTAGACATACTTAATGATGGGTATGGTGTTTCATACATAAAGCTACTTCAAGCTATGGATAATAACTACACTTATCCCGAGACTCTTGTGATTGAGGTGTTGTTCAACGGTATCCTTGATGGAGAGTATGTTTTTGGTAAGCTACCTGAAACATTTAGTGATGAGTTGTACCTAGCCGAGGCTAGAAGTGGGTCTAGCTATGTCATGGGAGATAGTCCAGTGTCGATGTTCCGTCCTTCGAAGGGGAAGTTTATGCTGACCTCCAACCTAAACCTATATCGCAAAGCAGCTGATATTCTGTCTATCCTAGACAGCAATAAGTGGGGGAGTGTGACCGAATATGGACAGAATCAGCTGAGTGATCTCTTCACCAACTATGCCTTCAGAGTAGGCTATGATGAAGTTCAAATTAGTAGTGGTCTAAAGTTAATCACGACCCTGCTACGTGATAACGTCATCTATTTTTATCTAACTGAGCCTCATACCGAGCTTCGTTTTCACATAGCAAACAGACTGTTGTTCCGTCAAGCCGAACTACAGTAACAGTATTACTATTATCGCTACCTGAGGTAGCGATGAAGTGGATTATCTATGGTTGGTCGACACTGTTATTTACGAACACTGACAAAACAATTAGTTTTATCAATACCTGTGTAGTTGGTCATCACTCACCACCAACCGTGACAAGACTTTGGTATAAGATTATGGGGTGTAACCCTAACAGGAATTTCTCCTATTAGTCATATGTTGATATATGTGACGGTGGGGTCGGACAAAAATTTTGGTATTATACAATCTTGTTAGGCTTTTGGTATAAAATGGTTGGAGATTAAACACCTCTCACTTCCGAGAAGCAAACTCTTACAAGTCTAAGATTTTAGAGTTGCAGAGTATCCTAGCAGAGAGTAATCTCATCCTTCAGATAATCCTACCTACGGTAAGATATAGACAAAAATTTAGCATTGTATAGTTTTATTAGGTTTTGACGTGAAGTGCCTGATGTCTAAGTGTCTCCGACATCCGAGCAACAAAATCCTACAGGGTTGTATTTTCTAGGGTTGCCTAGAGTAGTCCCATCCTTCAGACAAAAAATGTTAGTATTATGTGGTCTTGTTAGGTCTCCAGTGTCAACTGATCCAGAGACAAAGGTGCTCAGACATCAAGATCTTGGAGTCGTAAGAATTTTGTTAGGAGAGATGTTGTGTTGTAGCTGAGCTACGACACGTTGACAGTGTCACATAGACAAAGATAACTTCGGCTAGCAGCTTGCCTTCTATAAGTTGGACCTTAATCACCAACTAATACAGTAGTGTCTGTTGAAATCCTATATTAGTTGGTGGTTAAGGTCCAAGAGCACGAAACTTTCAGCCAGTTGGTACACCTTTACAATCCTTGATGATGATGCTAGTTCTAGTTCTAGTTCTAGTTCTAGTAATGGTAGAAACACCATCAGAGTCTACACCCTATTAGTACAGTCTCCACTGTAACTTGTAGGGTTCTGTCTGACAGCTAGTTACCATAACAAGATGTAGCTTAGTAGAGATTGTCACTATCATTGTTCGTTCAACTGTGATATCACCATGTTTGTTATCTACCTAATAGATAACAGTGCAGATTAACTGTGATTCAACAGCTTATCTTATCTTATTTTGTTTTATGTTACTACACTTTCCAGGAGTGTGCAGTGGGCATCTAGAAGCACACGCTTACAATAGCACAGACCTTTGGATATTATCCAGATATAGTTGTCATCACTACTACTTGAAGTAGACTATAACCTTGGGTGACTGATGGCGGCCACAATAGTTAGTAGCTTTGAAGTGTTCAGAGACATCTTTTAAACTACCACTAGTGTTGATAGCATCAACTATGTAATAGGCTTCACGTTCACTACTACACTGAAATTCATACTGTAGTTTGAAGTTATTGTTAGCGGTAGTAGTAGTAACAGCTGTTACCAGCTCAAGCTTGATCTGCTGTAGTCGTAGTTGAGACTGCTGCTGCAGTTCACGCTCCAACTCCTGTTGTTTCAGCAACGCCTCCCTGTCTATCTTGAGCGGACAAGGGCCACAACAGGCGTGAAAGTTGTAGTAGACACCGTAAACAGTGTAGTCGCCACATCTGTAGCCGGCCTCCAGACACAGTCCTGAGCGCAGTTGCTTGTCTCTGACGGTGAGGAAAGTACTATATTTATGCGTGTAGTATTGAGACTGAAGCAGCTCTTTCAGTACAGCTTGATCCCTGGTCACATACTTAAGCAGACAGTCACTGTAGAAGTCAACATTCTTAGGCGAAAAGTTGGTGATGTTGACATTATCAACATATTTACCATCTTTCGTAACTGCATAAATAGCATAGAGAGTGTAACCTTGCTCCTTGCACGGCAGCTTGTCTAGCTTCTTGTCAGTAATAAGTTGATCAACATAGTCGCGGACCTCATGACTAACTAGCTCGAGTATCTTGTTGGCCACTGCCAGCCTAGCCCTCATAGTGTCATCGATACTAGCAGGTGAACTACTACTACCACTACCACCATAGGGTTGTAGATTCAAGATCAACTGCTTATCTTGCAGTATATCGTAGTCGAGTTTAACTGTTCCTCTTTCAGAGGTATCACCGTATACGACGGGTAACGGCTCATATGCAGCTGATGTTGGTCTGTTTCTGGTGATGTCTTTAGCATCACCAGAAACGTCACCGTTTATACCCCTGCCTATGCTGTCCGCCAGTGATGAACTTGCAGTCTGACCCATTTTGAAGCCATTTTGAAGCCATAACAAAACTCAGTACTGTTAAGTTGCATTCACCCATACTAATATCAGTAACAGAGCTAATAGTCTAACAGCAGCCAGTCTTCATATCACTGCTGGCTATACGAGTTAAGAGTTAAGAGCTAAGAGTAAAAGTAGTCTCTCTCTTATGTTGGACTAGTATCTTCGACATCTACCAATGTAAATAGGTATCATTATTATTAATGGCAGATATCATTATGTTAGAAGTTACACTGATTGGACTCTAACTAGCGTAGCTTCTTATTACTTAGTTAGATAGTAGTGAAAAGAAGATGTACTACAGACTTAGCCTGTAATAGTAGAGAGTTAATACTAGTGTTGTGAGAGTAGACCGCCTCTCTATTATGGCTAACGTGACACCTCTGATTGCTAGAACGTATCATGCCGGAGATGGTATCACCACCACCATCACCATCACCATCAACATCACAACTGGTCTCTTTAGACCAGACTTTACTGGAATAACAAGCTAAGATCTAGGTTTCCGTTGTTGACTGACAGCTCATGTCGTAACTTTTGTGGCTGTTGCTGTCGTCGCTGGTGTCTCGTTGACTTACACAGCTTACCGTCCTCAGCAAACTCTTGGTGCAAGCCGCCAGATTCACCACAGTAGTAGTAGTAGTAAGCTGTGGTTCAGATCTGACCATTATCCCACCATGTTACCTGTGGCCCATGCTTCACAGGAGGACTGTGAGTATCCCATGACACGACCCAAAAGTTGTCTTCCTGAACTAGGGTACCTGCTTGGTTCCACGTACTAGTTTTGCCAACACATGTACCCAGAGGACCTAGATTAACAAATCTACATGTGTTGGGTGCGATAACATAACTTGTCTCCCATGCTATACTACCAAGGTTTACTTGCAGTCCTTTACTTTCTTTGTAACTGCAACTGAAAGCCACACAATCGGCAGTAAGGATACTGTCACCAACAGATATTCGTTGATAGTGGTAACTGGTTGTGTAGGCTAGGTCATCATCGATGGCGAACTCAAGGATGTCACGATTGACCTGAGGGCAGCAAGAAAGCTTACCAGCTCGGTAGTAGCGTTGATAATATTTAGGCTGAGAGATGTGACTAATAATCTGACAATGACAATCTACAACCAAGTTGCCAACATCATCGTTAGGATCACAGTCACTATCGAAAAGACGAAAGCCCATAGTGTTATTATAATTGCTGATGTAAGTTGGAAAGTCACGCTGTCCCAACCGAGAGGTTGCAAGCAAACTACTGTGAGTATCGGGGATCTCCCTGACCCCTAGCTGTTGTAGCCACTCTACCATGAACCCTCTGTTATGACGCAGCTGCTTGGGAATAAAGGAGTGAGGACAACGTAAGTAGACTTCACGAAGTAGGTCGTCACACAAACTTAGTAATATACTACCAACCCAATGTAATGTAATGTAACAAGAGTTATCTATAACCTTAAAGTTTAACAGTATCTGTATGTTAAGTAACTTAACACAGCATTATTGAATGACAGCGACTACACTTGCTCTCTAGTTGTGTGGATTTCAACTTTGTGGAGTCATCACCATATTACTATTGTAGATAGGCGTCGTCAGTAGTAGGATTATAAAATATCGTGTTTGTTATCATGTTGTCAGATTGAAGACCATTATTGGTATAAGCTATGATACCATCAGTACCTATATTATACACTGCACCGAAACTCGTCTGCTTGTTTTTAGTAACACTATGCGTATCAACATGAACGGCCACAAGCTGATCATGGTCGTAGGTAACAAAGTAGTATAACCCGCCATTATTGTCCCACTCTCGCCACTCGCCGTGTTGTTGACTATTGTCATAGTGACCTTCAACTGTCATGATACCTGCCTCATTCCACAACCTGTAGATACCATGTTTACTGTATTGACCGTTGTGATAACCTATCTCCTCCTCAGGGCTGTTAGCAATGTTATCATACCACTTGCGGGATATACCGTGAACCATAGATAGAGAGTAAGGTATCTCTGACCGTTTATTACCAGACCTGTACCAAGAACGGTACAATCCTTCCCAGCTACCGTTAACAGTCGAATATTCCTCCTCCAACTGTGGCTTCACTACTTTTGGTGGCTGCGAGGGTTCTTGCAACAATGATGAGTCTGGTAACTGCTGCTGCAACATGGCTAAGCTGTACCAACGACGATTCAAGCCATGTTCAGGTTTTCGCGACTGACGAGATTGTACATCCTGCACTAGTCCATGCTTGACATACTGATGACTGAATGTAATGTGTGATTCGGTGATGATAGTGTTATTGTCCCACTCTCGGAATAGTATGTTACCGTCACTACTTTGTTCTCTGATGGAATGACCTATGTCATTAGCAGTGATGGCGACAGTGTAGCTGTAACTGACAGCTGGTTGGCCTGTAGCGATGGGTATAAAAGATGTTATTTGGACTATAGGAGGCTGTGTAACACTAGTGATACCAGGTTGGGTGACGGTTATTTGTGGTTGCAACAACAGTAGTGTCTCCTCACCTCTCAAAGCATTGGTTGCTATCCAGCGGTGACTGAAAGTCAAGCTATGAGCCAACTGTTCATTTGGAATCAGACTAAGTGGTAAGTGGAGACAGAGATCGGTTTGTAGCTCTTCATGTAGCTGTCCGATTACAGCTCCATACTGGTTCCAGTTCAGTAGCAGTACACTTTTGACCAGATGTTTAAGGTAACCCTTATCATCCAGTAGATTAGCCAACTGTAGAGCTGAGGTCAACTCAGCAGTCGACATCTCCTGCTGCGAGTTGAGATAGTTAATGTAACTACCAGCTACATGGTTGTAGTCAACTGGAAACGGCACAGACTTAGGCATGTTGAACTGTGTCAGGTAAGAGGTGTAAAACTCTGACCTTTTAACAGCTGCTAGTGGTACAGCAACAGTAGTAGTGTTGTTGCTGTTACCACCGCTATCACTATCAGTAGTACCGCTAATCTCCAGCTGAATTACTTCACTGTTATTGTCACTGCTAATGTTCTGCATTTCTGTTGCTTCTATTCATAATCAGTCTTCTAATAAACTTGTAGTCGGGCCAACAGTACCTCTGACTGTTACTCTAACTCGTATGTTATGTTGTTGGTTATCTAGTTGAGACTGACGTACGTCATGGCTGGGTAAAACTTTGATTACTTCTAATCTACTAATTTGAGATTTAATTATCTAAACAAGAGAAATCCTGACTATGGAGACTATCAATGAGCACTTTGTTCTCACAGGTACCTTTCTATTCAGCCCTCGCCCAGACTATCCAGAACTAATGTGGACTCTGCTTAAGAGGAACCTATCAGTGAGTGACTTTGAGAGTGTGAAGAAGATCCTCATTAGGATACAAGATGGTAAGGGTCGTGAAGTTGTGATTGATATTGCGGCTCAAGTGGATGCTAGCACACAACTAGTGGGTACTGATGGCTACCTGTCTGTCAAAATCACCAACTATCAGTTGCTGTCTTATTATATGGGTGTCTATGTCAGCCCCAACAGTTCAACCCTTACTGAAAGGACTAACTACTCTGATAAGGAATTCTTTGAGACTAGCGTCACTACTAATTACAGAGACGGTTATATCACTGGCAAAATTGAGAAAGTTGTCAACAACACTAATACCTGGTATAGTTCTCCACCTGTAGAGCCCTACTCTACTATCACTACCACTTATGACGGTGAAGGTAGAGTGATCAGAATTATTATCGAAAGCGAGCGACTAGCAATGCGAGGCTACACCAATATCGGCGATACATCTGTAGTCGAGATTACAGATTTCGACGGTAACCTTCTTAGCTCTCAACGCTTCACACGTACAGTTAGTGTAGAGGATATTTATGACGAAATGTGGAAGCTCTATAAGGCCAAGTATCAACATCTGGTGAGGTAGATGATTAATATCTGTAGTAGATAACTACACTCACTCACATATGAGTGTACGTGCATGTACCCACTTACATGCGTATATAGTGCAAGTTTAACTTGTACTTTACTAGTCACTAACTGAATTAACTCACTAGCACCAGTAGTGGCCCACATCTCTGCAGTTTATAATTATTATTGATGTTCCAACGTGTTTGTAACTGGAGAGTGTAAGACTATTGTAGTAGTACTAATAGTAATAGAATACAGAGTTTTGTTTATCAAGTAACCAAAACAAGTATCGTTAGATAGTAATAGTGATGGTAACATTGTTACTGTCATTTTCATGATATTAGAGCATCGTCTTTTTAACAGTACTGTCCTTGCTAGTACTATCAAAGATAGCATTTTCTATTACCAACTACTACTACTACTACTACTACTACTAACCTAAAAGCTATTGCAGCTTGTGATCACATCAACTATGATAACTTTTTCAAAGCCATACCAGTCTTAATCTTCATACTATGAGGGTACCTCTTGTCGTTTGTCTCTTGTCTCTTTACATACTGAGCAAGATAGTTGTAAAAATGAAATTATGTTAACACACAAGTCCAAATCAGTGTCATTTCCCAATCTCTCACAAAGTATGGATACTCATTACGACAGTGATAACAGTTATGATGAGGTTGAGAGTGTAACAACTTTTCTCGTTGTGGTTAACGAGACAGTGTCTGGCACCAACTACGATGGCTATGATTCTGACCCAGTTTGTGAGACCAGGTGTGACGGTATGAAGAATGTCTACGAGGTAACAGTGCTGCTGCCGCGAGTAGACATTGAGGATGTCACCAACAGCAGCCGTGTGAGTACCGTTGTCGATGACATCAAGAAGAAGATTGATATCTGGGGTGGATACAAGATGCATAGCTATGATTATGACACCAAAACAAGCCTCGTGATACAGGATGCTGAGATTCACAACCACTACCCCAGATCAGTGTCACAACACAATCTGGAGATTGTGCGCATTACCTGCAAGAACGAGCAGCTTGCAGATGGCAGCAAGGTCATTTACCCTAGAGATGATTATGATGCCTACTGGTCTGTCCATGAGCACCATACCCGCTACCGCAGCAGTCTTACTCTCAGGTTTCGATAAAGGAGATGTGGTCTTGTGTTTTGTAGCTCCGTGACTACAAGTTCATGTATATATACATATATACAGAGTAACGTTACAACAATCTAATTGTTGTAGTTATATGTCATGCATAGTTCAGTTGAGCTTACAACAAGCTCAACTGTTAACCACATACACAGCGTATACCTTTGAAAAAATGACACAGAGTAGTATTCTACCACATCGAAACTTGCAACTGTTATAACCAAATAAAGAATAAAATGTCTGACTACTACTGGCAGTTCACTCATGATCGTCTAGAGACGGGTGCTAGTAACAATTACATCACTGTCAATGAATGCTACACTATCTTCCGTGAGTGGTTCCATGGAATTTGCAATCTACCCATTCCTGAAAAGGCTAAATTTGTAGCTAAGATGGAGGCTATCATGAGTTGCAAGGTTGTAATGATAAACAACAATGAGAGGGTCTTTATTGGAATTAGAATAAAAGGCGTAACCATTGAACCATAAAAACATAGGTTATTAACTCTCGTCATCATCTCTGTTACTAACAGAGATAATGTGTATACTTGTATTTCAATCCTGCCTTAGGCAGGATTAATAGATGTCTAATGACTAACTTCCGTCCACTATTGACATTATAATAGTCTGTTACTACAACTATATCTATAACTACAATACTAGATAACAACAATAATAATAACTTATACTTTAAGTTCTACCTAACAAGATAATGTTGATGATGGTCTATCATCAACATACATTCCCAATCATGATTCACCGCTACAGTAAAAGCGAGTTTAGTGCAAAATCCAAAGATCAACCAGTAAAAGGATAAATGTGGTTGAAATTCTCTGATGGTACATGTATGAAACTGGCTCAGGGACAGCTAGAAGAGATGACTGTGCTAGCACAGTCGTTACTGGCACAGCCAGCATCTGTGCCTACACAGGTTAGCCAGCCTGCAATAGCAGAGCAGTCTCAACTATCTACTGAAACTAGTGTTGAAGTCGAGATTGACCTCTCACAGGCTGTCATCGCTGGTGTAGGACACATATCACAGTCTGACATCGAAATTATGATATCAGCCAACTTTGCTAATAGTAGGTTTGAGCAGTTGCTTAGCTACATCTTGATCTGTAACTATCTGGGTTGGGACAACAAGTTACCACTACTGTACGAGCGGCTAGCTAAGAGGCTGTGTAGCAACGCTAGTCTCGAAGACAACAATGCCGCTATCATATGTAAGATGACTAAACCTATTACCGTTGACGGTCATGATAGCGAGTATCATCTGGAGAATGACATGTACAGTCAGACTAACTCTGGCGTCTTTTTGACCTCAGATAGCTTCAAACTTCTGTGGTTGTGGCGTCATCATGTTTTCGGTCCGCCTACTAAACACGAGAAGCTTAAGTTACAGCTACACTGGTGGCTACTTAACTGTGATCCAAAACTAGCTGACGAAGTCCTTAACACTGACACTGACGCTGACAGTGACGTTAATTTTAGTGCTGTTCTAGCTAAAATCTTAACCGGCGATGATGCTTTGCATCTTAAGGCAGCTGTTACGCTGTTCGGCCAGCTTGAAGCTGAGAATGTCACCGAAATCTTGTTACGTTGTTGGATACCAGTCTACTTTGGAGGTGATAGTCACCACGAAAGACGTTGGTCCCAACTCAACGACGACGTTGTAAGTATTACACCCATGATTAAATCGGCTGAACATGACATCGCTATTTTCACTAACCCCGCTTTCAATCGTAGCTTCTTGATCAAGACGGAAATACTTAACTATATAGCGGCGGTGACACCACAAACCGTATCTACTGCTGACATAGTAGCTGACATAACGGACAAACTCGAGAATACGTTAGTTCGCCTCTGTCTCTGCCAAGAGCCAAGAATTAAGATCTGTTGTCTGACTCTAGTGTGGAGTTGGTGTAACGTTGTTATGACTAACTCCAATACTAGTGTTGTTATTGGTATTGACACCATTGTTGATACGACAGATGGTACTCTCTACCCAGTCTGTGTTCCTCAACCTCAAGTGGTGAGACGAGAGGATGGTAAGAGACTACTTATCACTAACATTGGTAGTCATAATAGGGACAGTGTCTTACTTCAAGGACAATGTGCGGACTTCGATGTCAATCTCTACATGTGCCGTCTAGAGACGGAGCTTAACAGCAAGTATCAGTTCAAGTATGAAAGTAAAGTCAGGGAGTTCTTGATGATCGACGAAACAGAATCACTAGCTATCAGGTCCTACACCGACATCATTGACATTGTTCAGGAAGGCATAACCCCAATGCTTCACCTCATAGCGTCTGACTTTATATGTTTTCCATTACCACACTGTTACAACTCGATCTCGACTATGATGAAGGAGATGATAACCACTGACCCTAAAATAAGACAGCCAAAAACAAGAAGCAAAGAAGAGAATAGCTCCATAAAACAACTACTACTACTTAAGTCTGATAGTCAGCTCAAAGACCTATGTCGTGACTACAATATCTTGATTGTTAATTATGAAAAGGAATTGACTATCAAAGTTCTAAGTAACTATTACGATGTTGGTGGTATCAGCTAACACCTGACCATTATTATTATTAATGGATGACCGAGTCATCCATACCACTATGTTAAGACAAGTAAAGTAGATGACCAACCTCACGTAATATAATAGTATTGCCTACATACTAGATATGTAAGAGTATATATCTCCAATCATGATACTTTTGTTAAGAATACTCTTTATAGGTTATCTTTGTAGTTGACGGCCTTCACATTAACCAGAGAACAA
>Ga0302309_10002665_pt1 | contig 14568 bp, 13 predicted proteins | sample III_Palsa_N1_1_FD_200453 | JGI IMG/M metagenome (GOLD analysis project Ga0302309, IMG submission 200453) | Peat permafrost microbial communities from Stordalen Mire near Abisko, Sweden - III_Palsa_N1_1 | ecosystem: Environmental > Terrestrial > Soil > Palsa > Peat permafrost | place: Sweden... | reverse complement strand
CTTGAAGAACAAGGCCGGCCGCACGCTCGCCGGAGACGGAGTGCGCGTGGAAGTGGTCCCCCCTGTCGCCATAGAGAGTGTCTCACCCATTGCCGCCGGAAGCGGAAATGGCCTGCAAATCTCACTCAGCAACGCGCAGTCGAATCCCGTCGCCGGCGGGATTACCACAAGGCTCGAGGGCGTTCCGGGCAGCAAGCAGGAAATGCCGTTCGACCTTACTTCCCAAGAACAAAAGATCGTGGCTATGCCAGCTCTCGATGCGGATATTTCGCCCTCGCGGGTCTACCACGCCATCGTGCAAGTCCATACGAAGGCCGGATACGAGTTCACCCAGACTTTTTCTGTGGACTTTTTACAGGCGCCCAGACTTTCCGTTCCCATGGCGATCGATGGAAATCTCAACAACTGGACCTCCATCCCCGGTGTGGCTCTGGCTGGCCGCGAAGCCGTCGTCCGTTCGCCGCAGTTCTGGACAGGAATTGCCGATTTGAGCGCGACGGTCAAGTATGCATGGGACGATAATGCTCTTTACCTTGCTGTAGATGCCGAGGACGACGTTTTTGTCCAGGACAATACGGGCTTTGACACCTGGAAGGGCGACGGCCTACAGATAGGTATCGATGTGGACAACGGCAAGGAAATCCTAACGACCGGAAACACGCTAGCCGACAGCCAGTCCCAGCACAGATGGTCGGAAATGACGATGGCTCTCACGAAAAACGGCCCCCAAGTATACCGTACCGGCAGCTACAATCCCAGCCTCTTCCCGGTCGCCCAGGTTCCAGCATCCGACATTTCTCTGTCCGTAGTGCGCCAGGGCGTCCACACTCTCTACGAAGCAGCCATCCCATGGCGCATGCTTGGCAAGAACGAAGCACCGAAGGCGGGAGACCGGATCGGTGTCGCGCTTAGCGTCAACGACATGGACGATCCCAAGCAGACGGAACCCAAGGCGGTCGGCCTGTTCGGCGGCATGAACGGGCACAAGGAAATGGGTGACTATGGCGTCCTAACTCTTGGGGGGCACTAGTGAACAGGACGATCGTTTTAGCATGCTGCATGATCGCAGCCACACCCGTCTTTCAACTATCAGCGCGGGGGTTTACGCTGCAATACAATGGTGTGATGGGCCAAAGCCAGCCAGCAGACACGCGTGCGCACGTTGATCCTATTCCGTATTTGGACACAGTCGGGGTTGTGACCGATGCTAAAGGCCTGGTATGGACCGGCTCCGGAACACTCTTGAGCGTGTTTTCCAAAAACGCGGGACAGCTCAAGCTGGTGCGCGAGGTGCAAATCCCGTCGGGCATTAATCCTGGCGCTCACTTAATGACCGATGGGCAGCGCCTATATTTCGCTGGAGCAAATACGCTGTATGCCCTGGATACGTCAAATATTGAGGCTGCGCCCTATCGATTCTGTTCCCTGCCGGATAATTGGCGTGCAATGGCAATGGCTCCCTCCACACTGTCGAAAGGATTTGCGGCTAAATACAAACTGCTCGTGCTTACCGGACTTACGGTAATCGGCATCGACTCGAACGGAGAGGACCGCGGCCCAGTAATAACACTGCCCCCGCCCATCCAGGGGGCCGCTTATTATAATACGATAGGAATCGAACCCACGAGCGGCGATCTGCTGGTGGGCGGCTACTATCCGGACATTAGCATCTATCGTTTTACGTCCGATGGAGTTCAGGTAACAAACGGCGGATGGCCGCGCAACGGCTTCGCTTCCAACATTGTCAATGCAGGCGGAACTCCCTGGGCGCTCTACATGGGAGGCGGAGCACAGTCGCTCCCAACGCCGTTAGATCCAACAAACTCAGTTAAGATCGAACGCGACTGGACCTATTACGGAAGCGGTCTGGTTGACGACGGTATTGGCGGCTACTGGGTGGCGACATCGCAGGGTCTGTGCCACTTCGACAAAAATGGGAAAGCCCTGCATCAGCGCGTTGGCGGCCTCCCCGATGTCAACGCGGCTGCCATCGACTCGGACGGGGTCCTCATAGCGGGCGGCGAGGGCGGCGGACGTCTCGTTCGCCTGATGCTGGACGACGACCCCGACAGCTCGCTATCCAGCAATGGCGACGACGCCTGGCGGATTGGTCGCAACTGGACCAGTCATGCTGTGGGTATCGCAGCGGACGGTGAGACATTCCTCGTACTGGACGACAAGTCCAACCAGATCTGGCGCTTCGATCCCGCACTGGCCGACCAAGGCGAGAATGCCTGGAGCAAGGAGGGCTCTCCGGCGGGGCTCTCCGCGCCGCTCGCGATTGCCGTCGGCGATGCACTCGCGTGGGTGATTGACGCGGGCAAAATTCTGGAAGGCCCCAGCATCGACCTGAGCAAGGCTCACGTGGTGACGCTGCCTGGCGCACCCGACCTATCTCAATACGGGCTGATCGCGGCGTCGGGAGACTCGCTGATATGCGTCTCCGATGGCCACACTGTAGAGGCCTTCGAGCGCAAATCCGATGGTTCCTACGATATGCTTTGGAATTCGCCCGATCCATTTTCAAAAGTTACGGGCATTGCCTGGACAAAGGGCGGAGTTGCTGTCTCCGATGGCGGGACACACACCATTACGCTTCTTGCCGCTTCGACGGGAGCGCAGCTTGCAAAACTGGACTCGACCGCTGTGCCTGGCGGACTTGAGCCGGGCGCCATCGCCTCAGAGGGGTCATGGCTCGTTGTTGTGGATAAGAAGAATGACCGTCTAGTGCGCATCAGAGTGAGGAGCTAGACGAAACCTGCATCTGCTGTCGATTGCCTTACGACAAGTTCCGTGTGAACCGACATAGTCTCCGGAGCGAGATCCCGCAGATCGCATCGCTGAATGAGTCGCTGCGCCGCAACCCGTCCCATCTCCTGGGGAAACTGATTGACGGTGGTAATTCGCGCGCCCTTGCCAATTTCAGTGTAACCGTAACCGGCAAAAACAATCCCCATGGGACGTCGGGCACCGAGGCGGCGCGCCGCGTTGAGTGCGCCAACGGCGTAATAGTCGTTGTTGCCTATCCATGCAGTAGGAGCGTCCTCGGTCAAAAACAGGCTCGCGAGCCGTTCCCAATCATTAAATTCGCCCGCATTGTCAACTCCGGTCATAGGCACAATCCAGCTATCATCGAACGGAAGATTTAAGTCTGCGAGCACCTTCTGATACGCCTGGCATCGAACCGGCACAATACCGTGCGCTGGCGGCATAATAAATCCGATTCTCCGATGTCCGAGCGAAATCACGTGGTCGACTAATGCGCCAATGCCCTGTACATCGTCACTAAGGACGCAGTCCACAGAATCCATGTTCAGCTCAATGGCGAGGCACGCTATACCTTCGCTTGCGTAGGCCTCAAGCCAGTTGCCATGCTCGAACTCTTTACCGCCCGACGCAATGCAAATGATCCCGTCCACGCGATGTTCGAGCAGCAGGCGCGACTCTTCCGCTTCAATTTTGCTGTCGCCTTCCGAACAAGCCATAAGAATTCGATAGCCTGTGGTACGGCAATATTCCTGAATGCCCTGCACGATGTTGCCATGGTAATCGCCTCCAAGGTAGGGCACAATCACGCCAATCGTTTGCGTCTTGCCGCGAAGCAGACCGTTTGCGAGCCGATTTGAGCGGTAGTTCAGTTCCAGCGCCGCCTGCAGCACTCGTTCGCGCGTTGCCGGAGAAATGGAAACGTCGTTGGCGCCGCTAAGCACGTAAGAAACCGTCGTCCGGGAGACGCCTGCATGCTTTGCTACGTCGGAGCTATTCGATTGTCTTCGCATGGCGTTGAACCCTTGATAGAGTGACAGTTGTCATGTCACTCCTCACTAATAATGACATAGGAACCGAATGGTGTCAACTATACTGCTCCGGGCGGTATTATGGAACGTGTAACTGCAAAATTTAGGAGACGATGATGCCCGATCTATTCAGTACAACCCAGGCCTATAGCAACTATACGGCCAAACTTTTCGTCGCCAAAGACGATGCTCTTGAGGAGACCCTCGCGGAGGCGCGCCGTGAAGGCCTCCCGGAAATCATGATCTCCCCCAGTCAGGGAAAACTGCTCCACCTGCTCGCCCACGTAACGAAGGCGGAGCGCATTCTGGAAGTTGGCACGCTCGGCGGCTACAGCGCAATCTGGCTGGCGAGAGCCCTGCCCGATCATGGAAAACTCATCACGTTGGAGCTGGATGAGCACCATGCCGAGGTTGCTCGCCGCAATATCGACCGCGCCGGCGTGGGCCACAAAGTAGAGATCCGTGTCGGTCCGGCGTCGCAGACTCTCGCTACTCTAAGCGACGAACCACTCTTCGATCTAGCCTTCATCGACGCGAATAAAGACGGATATGTCGAGTATCTAAATCAAGTCCTGCCCCTCGTGCGGGAAGGCGGCCTGATTCTAGGCGACAACACCCTCCCCGGTTGCATCATCGACGGTTCTGAAGACACAGGCACCCTGGCCTACAACGGCGCCGTCGCTGCAAACGTGAGTCTTGTTTCCACAATCATCCCCATACTCAAGGGAAGTGGAATAGATGGACTGACGGTTTCGGTTAAACAGACAGCTTAACAACCATGCCACCAGGAAAGGTAACTGTTCACAGGTCATGTTCTTTCCTGGTGCCACTCCATTAGCCTTGGAGTGGCACCAGGAGGGGATGCTTAACAGTAACTAGGAGAGCTCACCGTTTGAGCATTCAATAAGACGTTCCGACACGCGGCGCAGCGCAGCGACCAGCTCCACGGGCTTCCTTATCTCAAAATCACATCCCAAACCCGCCAGCAAACAGGCGATCCAGTCCGGGTTGTCCGTATAGCCGCGCAATAAGACCCCGCCCTCTACTTCCTCCAGAACGGCGACACGTGCTGAAATATGCCATCGCGCGCGCTCCAGGGTCGTCTTCAAAAGGATGTCTAGCTGCAGCTCCTTAGGCACACTCCCAAGAGAGGTCAACACCGACTTTAACACGTCAAACCCGACGGGACGAACAAAACTCTCGTCGAGAAGTTCGGCGCCGAGTACACGGTCCAACCGGAAAAGCCGCATGCCTTCGCGTAAATGGCAGTGTCCGGTCGCGTACCACTGCCCCCGCTGGCAGACCAAACCATAAGGATCGATGGTACGCTCTGTCTCTTCGCCATCCCTGCTTCGATAGCGCAGCGAAACTCGACGCCTCTCGCGTGCGGCGGAGCTGAGTGTCAGAATGACCCCAGAGTCCGGCCCATGGCCTATGCGCTCCTTTGTGTCCCAAATCAGAGTCTCTTCAACCGCAAGCACCCTGTCCCGGATCTGCTCGGGAAGTACCCGTTCCACCTTGGCCAGCGCACTCTCCACGGCAGGCGCCTGTGAGGCCAGTCCAAGACGGCGCGATGCCTGCAGCCCCAGAGTAATCGCCAGCGCTTCCTCCTCATTGAGCATCAGCGGCGGCAGCTTGTAACCCGGTACTAATCGATATCCGCCAAAGCGGCCCCGCTCTGCCGTTACCGGGATGCCTAATTCCTCAAGCATCGCTACATAGCGCCGCGCTGTTCGCACGTCCACTTCCAGACGACGCGCGATCTCGGCCCCCGTAATCGAAGGATGCGATTGCAGCAGCTCAAGCACCGTCAATACGCGTGTAGTTGGGTAGTACAAAAAGCGCCTCACAAAAGTTTATCTTAAAAAGATTATAGACATTTTATTAGGGCGAATTATGTCCTGTATGGCCGGTAAATTCAATACATAACTTCTTAAGGAGCCCACAATGACCACCACAATTCAAGCGTTTCTCGCAGAGTCCACTCAGAAAGCGTCGACAGACATTCTCGCCGTCCTCCTTCGCCTTCCCGAAGACAAGCGCAACTGGAGCCCCGGCGGCACAGCGCGCACAGCGCTGGACATTGTTGCCGAGTGTGCTCTAAACAACAGATACGGCGCAGACCTCATCAAGACTCACAAGTGGACCATGAACGACCAGGACGCCTACCGTCAAGAGAAAGCCGATCTCGTGGCAAGTGGTCTGGAATCTTTGGAGAAGCTGCTGGAGGAAAACACGAAGTATCTGATCGAAGCTATCGAAGGCGTCGCCGACGATCAACTTGACGTAGAAGTGCCAACCCCATTCGGCAACGGACCACTGAGTGGGATTATGAGATACCCGTACTGGAACATGTCCTACCACGAAGGTCAGCTAAACTCCATCGACATGCTTCTCGGCAACTGATCGTAAACGGCCCGCGAGGACAGCTTCCCGGAATCTGGTCGGAGAAAGACCGTCGATTTTATGGAAGACCTTACTGAAGTGGAAGCTGTCCTCAAACCCGGTGCGTGCAGCGATCTCCTTGACGGAGAGATGGGGCTCGGAAAGCAATTTCCGGGCCTCGTCCACACGCCGTCGCCGGATAAAATCCGCGGGAGCGTACCCCGTTTCCAGCCTGAACAGGGTGTTGAACCGGCTCACGCTCAGGTCGGCCACGGCGGCAAGCTGAACGCTGTTGATGGGCTCGGCCAGATGGGCGTCTATATACGAAGTCGCCTTCGAAATCTTTAGCCTCTGCAGCCCTGTCGTGGACGCCTTCTCATCCCGGCATCCATCATCCTGCCGAATCAGCAGGACGAGCGCTTCCATTAAGTAAGAAACCGCGGCCAGACTACCCGCAGGCTCGCTGCCTGCGCGCTCCTTCAACACTTCCAGCAAAGCGCGTTCTATACGATGCCCCGAAGAAAGCACCGTCTTCCGTGGAATCTCGAGCCCGGAGCTCAGACGAACTTCATAAGGACTGCGGTCCGTAAGGCTTTCGTCCTGCGGCGGGATATCCTGGGCAAAGTCAAAGTGAACAGCGACATGTTCCGCGTGCGTGCCGAATGCATCGGTTGAGTGGAAAGAGTGTGGAAGAAAAGGAGGAATGAAAAAGAGGGTGTGCGCTTCATAGAGAAGGCGCACTGCCCCAAAGCGCAGTTCGCCCCGGCCGGAAAGGATAAGGACCAGCTCGTGGTCCACAATGATCCGTTCCGGAATTTCCAGCGATCCGGGAAGCCTGTGCCCAATGCGAATTACAGGATGCACCGCATCAATAGGAAGTACAACTACCCGGCGAGGAGCGATCCTGCCGTACGGCTGGACACGCTGTACTTCGAACTTCGGATCGGCGTTCAACTATTTTGTGTTGGGCCAGTCGGGATTGCGCAGGAATCGAATAGGATCGACAGCGTCGCGGCCCGTAGACACTTCGTATTCGATGACTTTATCGTGCAATCTGATTACGTTTTCTTCGATCAGACCAGGGTCGAATGATTGATAAAGGGCCGTCAGCCGCATCTTGCCTTCGGTATCCGGGATGGCCTTGCTCTCTTTAATCCCCTTATCGAGAGCCTTGCGGCCAACGACGGTCAGGTTGGCGAACACAGGGAGCAGAACGTTGCGCTGATATTCGCGAGGCCCGTAGACACCCGTCCGGTAGATTACTTCAGCAACCGCGTCCCAGTTGGGAATAACATCCTGGGCGGGCATCGCAAAGTGCGTAATGACATTGTGGATGGCTTCGAGCGAGTCTTCAGGGAAGTAGTATAGCATCAGCCGGGCGCATTCCAGGAAGAAGGCGTAGTGGGCCGCTTCGTCGATGGCGAGAACACTGCAGGCGCGGGCCAAAACCGGGTCTATATCGTTCTTGTACTCTGGATTTGTGGATTCGCCCTTGGCAATGCGCGCAAAGTTAAGGTAGTTCATCTGCGTAGCGCGTTCCTGGAACACGGTATACATAACCATGTGCAGAGGATCGTCCCAGGGCAAGTTCCACTCGCCGGAGCGCAGATCGTTCTTATACTGTTCGATATAGGCGGGAGTGCGTCTGCGCGAGTAAAGCAGTGCGTTCTCCCAGGTTTCCGCATGGCGCTCTTCTTCGGCTCCCCAGCGAAGCTGGAAGTGGGAGCGCCCATAGCTGCGCCGCACGAGGTTCACAATTTTTGATGTGTAGTCGGGCACATACGCTTCCACGGCAAAGAAGCCTTCAATCAGCATCACTACATCGGGGGAGTGGTCGTGGCGCATATCGCCCCACGCAAAGTTCGCCTCGGGGTTCCAGTTGCGGGTCGTCTGGGATCTGGCCACGTACCAGCGGTACAGGCCATAAATAGCGCGCTCAACCTGGCGGGAGCGCTCTTCGCGGCTCAGCAAACGCACGGATTCGGGAGAACCTTCGGTTAAAACCTCGGCTGGAAATAGTTCTATGGTGGAGTCTTCTTCTAAATTCTCAGTAGAAAAAAGAGGATCAATCGTAAGATTTTGTGCGTCCAATAACGTGTCACCCTCAAAGCAAAGCAGATAGCCGACCTTTTATAATACCACGTGCACTTCGTATTCCTGCAGAATATTTGCCGAGTCCCAAAAAACTCAACAAAAACAGCAGCGCAGCACATGTCTCTCTGTTATACGGGCGACGGCGCAAAATAGTCGCCAAGGCCAAAACTCAGGGCCGAATCGGAGGCGGCCATACACCGTCGAATTTCGGCTCGGTGAATACGTAGCCCGACCAGTCATAAGCCGGAGGGGGAAGACCAGCCTTTAAGCTTTTAACCGTCGCAAAGAATGCCTCGGCGTCCCTTCGGGAATGGAAGACAAAGTTTGGAATCATGCTAAATAGGATCGAAACGTGAATGTATGTAGTGCCTTTGACATTCTGGATCCGTTGGACCTGCTTCCACGGAAGCTCTGTCACTGTTGTTCCTGTGACCAGTCTCAATCGATCGGTGTCCACGACAAGGCAAAAGTTCTGTATCGGCGTCTCCAGATATCTCTGTCGAAGCTGCTGAATGCTGGTTCTCATTCCGATGACAGTGCCCACGATAATGGCAAGAAACGACGTGTAGACCATCGGTTGTCTAAATTGTGTCCAAATAAAAAGAAAACAGAAAGCAACAAGAAGAATGGGGTACAGAGCGATCCATCGCCATAAATACCAGACGCTCTTCTTGAATGCCTGCATAATCGTGAGATGGGAATCATAGTTCAGGCTCCATCTGAGAGTCACGATGGCCCCTGAAGTCGAAAGATTGGATAGATCCGGCATGTCCGCGGCGGCCAAAGCCAGTGCCTTCTTATAGTCCTTTATCAGGCCTACCCTCTCCTTCATTGAACGCGAGCCTAAGGCAACGCCTATGTAAATTGTTGCTCCCCCGGCGACAGAACAGAACAGGCTCGCCAGGTAGTACGCGTAATTGCCCGGCCCGGAGCTCCAGGCCAAAGTCATTAGTCCGGCAAAAAGGAACACCATCCCAACATACATGACGGCCGAAGCCGTTTTTTCCGCAGGCCCAGGCGCAAGCTTAGGATTCATGGTTACCTCTATGTACGAATCACAACTAAGTTTTGATGGACGGAGGCCATACACCCTCCAGTACAGTTACAGGCACTTCGGGCTTGTATGCCGACCAATCGTAAGCGGGCAGCGGCTGTCCCTTTTTCAAGGCGTTTGCAGCGGCTACAAACGCCTTTGCATCGGCGCGCGAGCGAAACGCACCGTTCGGGATTGGGGTTGATAAACCACTGTTAAACATCATCAATCCTGATTTAAAGTACAGCACAAATCCGCGAAATTCCCGAAATTTCTTCAAGTCCGGCCACGCAAGATCTACCACGCTATGGCCAAAGATCTGATGCAGTCCCTCTTTATCCAGAACAAGAGCCATGTTCTGCCTGGGTGCTGCAAACGGAAAGAGCCTTCTCACGGATTGAGCGAGGGCGAGTTGCTGCAGCAGTCCAACCGTAAGACTGAAAGCCACAAAGATTCCAGCAAGCGTCCCGTAGCCATGGACACCGTATAGGATATACACCGCCCACGTGCACATGATGCCGGTCAGTCCAAAATTCATCCATGAAAGTACCCTGCTCAGATTGTAGACGACCACCAGACGAGCATGGGTCTTATAATCTATTGTCCAGATCAGGGCAAGTATCGCATGGGAAGTATCCAACTGTGCAAGATCAGGCAGCTCGACGGCCTCCAGGGCTAATCGACGCTGTTCGCTGCGTTCAATCGCAATTCGTTTGTGCGACAGAATCCAGCCTATGATGCCGCCTCCCACTATCGGCAAGTATGTTATGGCCACCACGCACAAACAAATCGCGTTAAGTGATGCTGACCCCGGTCCAGAAAAGGAGACCAGGCATATGCCGCTTACCCCAAAAAGGACCGATGCCGCCAACCATAGGATTTCAACTATTTTTTCAGCTCTAGACGGTTTCAATGTTTGTCCTTCGTCTCGCTAAGCGCTACCGAATCCGCGGCGGCCAAACGCCATCGTCAGCGGCCGGCGTGGGAGTCGCTGCAGTCACATACCCGGACCAGTCGTAATCGGGTGGGGCTTTCTTCTTCTTCAGGGCAACAGCCGTCTCAACAAAAGCGCGGGCATCCTTTTGAGACAGAAATGCAGTACTGGGAATTATCAACGCCGCGCCGTTTCGAACGACGAACACAAACCCGTCGATCTCCCGAACAGTCTCCAGCTTATTCCAGGGACAAGTCTCCATGGTGTGTCCAGATATCCGATGTAATCCCTCTTGATTCACAACCAAGCCCACATAGTGCACCGATGCCGCGCTCGGAAAATCACGCTTAAGCCTTAGCTGCAGCGAGAAAATACTGAGAAGTACCGCTGCTATCCCAACACCCAGAAAACCACCGGCGAAAATCCCAGCATACAGGATCCCAAAAAGTTCGAAACACACCACGGCCGAAATACTTACCACGATGAGCGGCGGCAGCCACAAATTAGGATTACGGACGCCGTAAGTCATATTCAGACGAACGCTTGTCTTATAATCAATCGACCAGCGGAGCGTCATAATCGCCCCGGTACTATCCGCCAGCCACATATCCGGAGGCCCTGCTGCATCCCGCAGTAAACGTTCGCGTTCCTCACGCATGAGCGCAAGCCGCTGCAACTGCAGTAGAGTGCCAACAATAGAGCTAACCACAGTAACCACGCCACTAGCGACAAAGGCCCAAATGCAAAGAGTGCCTACGTAGTCCGCAATATGCAGGTGGCCGTACAATGCAGTCGCCGGCGCGCCAATAGCGCAAACAAGCCCCGCCACAGTAATAACCGACGCAATTTTTTCCGCTCTCGAAGGCTTCACGGTTCATCCTGTCTATGGGCAAAATCGATCACCGATTACTGAATAGCCGGAGGCCAGACGGCAACGCTCCCCGTCACCCTTGGAACGTAGTTAGACCAGTCATACTCCGGCAGTGGACTGCCGTACTTCAAGGCGATGATCGTGGCGACGAAGGCCTTTGCGTCTGCCCGTGAATCAAAGGCAAAATCAGGAATCATTCGAACTTCCTGACCGTTGGCCAGAAGCACTTTCCCCTTCACCTCGCGCGCCCAGGCAACCGAATCCCAGCCGGACCGCTGAACGGATTTCCCTTTTATTTCTCGAATACCGTCTGGGTCCACGATGAAAGCGGCGTGCCGGACTGCCCCTTGAATGGGATAGTATATATCTGTCGTTCGCTGAACTGCGCCATACCGCACCAACGCGGTACTTCCCAGGCTCACAAAAGCGGCAATCGCCAAAAGAGGGAAACTCTTCAGACCCAGAAAACATCCCACAACGACAAGTACAAAAATGCTCGGTAAAGACAGCGACATCCACGTTCCAAACGTGTTGCATTGACACTCTATATTCTGCCACTTCGACGTTTTAGCATCAGCGCTCCAGGACAGTGTCAAAAGAGAACGGGACATATCTACACCCGTCAGGTCCGGCAGCTTAATCGCTTCCGGAAAGATAGCCCGTTGTTCTGCCCGCATAGCCGCCAGCTTTTTTGGTCCCACCCCGTTAGCAGCCAGTCCATACACAGCAAGCACCAGATAACTCAAAACGAAGCATACAACCCCTAAGAGTGTATAGCGGCCTGCAAACGCATGGACCGACCAGGCAATCAACGCCCCACTGGCTACATACACCACGTACGCCGACAGCGTGACAACCCAGTATAGTATTAGAGAACGCTTTTGCATAAGTGCTGAATAAATCCTAACGAATGGCCGGCGGCCAGACTCCGTCAGCAGCCGGCTCATCCAGGCCATAGCCCGACCAGTTATGCGCCGAACGCTGCTTCCCTCGCCTCAGGGCTCTTACCGTTGCCGCAAACGCCTTTCCGTCGCCGACCGAGTGGAAGGCGCTGGATGGGATAATTGGAAGAACCTGTCGCGAGACCCGGCTGACCAACCAGACGTTGTCCTGAAATTCCTGGACATAATTGACCCTCTTCCAGGGAACCGAACTCACAATGTTCCCGGTGACGACCCGTAACCCATCGGTATCCAAAATTAGACCGAAATGCTGGGTGGGAACCGTGGAATACTGCTTTCGCATTATTCTTCGTGCTACAGCTCGAACCATGGCAAGAATGAACACAATCTCAACAACGAGTGCACCCACAATTATGCCCATAATCGGAAGCATCTGCGGGAAAGGTACTCTTACATGACTACTAAACATCATTATGCTTGCTGCTATCCAGACCATAATTACAAATGGAATTAACCTGGCGCGGCCAATCAGCAGAGATGTATGGACCTTGTAGTGGGTGTCAAAGTCCATCCGCCATCGGAGAACCAGGATGGCATCCGCAGTGGAAAGGCCGGAGATGACAGGAAGTTCGGCAGACGCTTGGATCCTTTCCAAATTGTCGCGGTGAATAGCTGCCCGGCGATTCTTCGCTGCAACCTGAACTGCCACCAGCCCCAAGAGTGTAATCAGTCCGGCAAGCCCGACGAGTAAAAAAACCTCGGAACCAGTTAAGCTGTATCCCAACAAAGGTGACCATAGAAAGAATAGCCAGCTCGCAATAAATGCTAAAAGCCCAACAATTAAAAGGCCCGTAGCAACTTTCTCGACGGTTCCCGGCAAATATTCTGGTTTCATAATTATCCTTGGTAAACGAGCCCACGACTAACGTATCGCCGGCGGCCAGACGCCTTCGATAGATGGCTCAACCAGGCCATAGCCCGACCAATTATGCGCCGGATGCTGCTTCCGCCGCTTCATGGCTCGAATGGTAGCCGCGAATGCCTTGGCATCCCCGGCAGAGCGGAAGGCATGGCTTGGAATAACTTGTGTCCAGGTCCAGCCAGACAAAAATACGCTGTTGTGGGCTTCCAGGATTTGGAATATCCTTATCCACGGAACGGTGGTTACTAATTTCCCAGTGACAAGCCGCATACCATCTGGATCCAAGACCAGACAGAAATGCTGGATAGCCGTCTCCGAATATTGCTCTCGTAACTGTTTTCTCAAAGTCGTTCGGACCACGACCACCACAAATAGTAAGTAGACGATGAAAAGACCAACGAGAAAGCCTGAAAAGGAGAGAGAGCGTATTCCTGCCATTGTTCCACGGTGCACTCCGATAACAAAAGCCTCGCATAATAAACCCGCGGTCAAAAGCAAGAGGGCTGAGCCAAACGCTAGCATGAGCGCCCGATTGGCCTGACTCAAACTGATTCTAGAATGCGACTCAGAATCGAGACTCCACCGAAGAATCAAAATGGAATCTTCAACCGATAGGCCCAAGACCACAGGAAGTTCAGCCGACGCCTTCGCTCGTTCCCAATTATCCAACCGGATAGCTTCCAACCGGCTTCTGGATAAGATCCAGACAGCTAGCGCGCTCAACGCAAATAATGGCAGTCCAAGGATGAGAAATAGTGAACTCCCAAAATTGTGCGAACTGTTGCCATATATAAGCGCCGTGCAACCAACCAAAAGCCCAACAGCCATTAGGGCAATAGCTAACTTCTCGGCCGTTCCGGGCAAATGTTCAGGTTTCATTGTTTAGATACTCACATGCGAACAAACTGAACACTAATTGCCTCACAGACTTACCTTAGACCCTGCCTTAAACACGGCAATCTCGGAAATCCCGATGTTCTGCGTACTTTTCGACACTCCCGTCACTGTGAACTTAAGCCAGGTGATAGTCTTAGCCGGAAACGTAACCTCCAACGGCGTTTTGGCATCGTTAGGCAGGGTGCCGACCGCAACTGATGAGCCATCGCTGAACGTAATTGTTCCCGAGGTCACCTGGTCGTCGGCATTCGGCCTGTCGTAGAGCCAGATTCTGTCGACCGACTGCGGCGCCGTCCAGTCTAACTGAAGCCAGGCGCCCGCGCCCTCTCCGTGGCTCGCCCATTCGTGGCCGGGATCGCCAGGGTACCCATCCACCGTGCTGTCGATGGCGGCCGAGGGCACGCTCGATGTTCCGCCCTGCACGGAACTGGCCGTGGCTTTAGCCAGCGGAGCGATATTGTCGTCACTGTAAAGAGGGTTCATCGGCAAGCGGTAAGACACACCGCCCACCATAAAGTTAACACTGGGACGGCGGCCAGGCGCAGGACTAATCACAAGGGGACTGCCTGTAAGCAATGCGGCTTTGCCGTCGCTAAACCTCACCTCATCCCCGGTCAGATCACCCTGCGGGGCATAAAATGTCGGCTGGATGTACACCGGGTAAAAGTCGGGCGTTACATTCTTTTCTACCAGACCAATGCCACAGACCGCTAAAACCCCTGTCTTCTGATCG
>Ga0302309_10002663_pt1 | contig 14585 bp, 10 predicted proteins | sample III_Palsa_N1_1_FD_200453 | JGI IMG/M metagenome (GOLD analysis project Ga0302309, IMG submission 200453) | Peat permafrost microbial communities from Stordalen Mire near Abisko, Sweden - III_Palsa_N1_1 | ecosystem: Environmental > Terrestrial > Soil > Palsa > Peat permafrost | place: Sweden... | reverse complement strand
CGCTACTTGATGTTCAATCGCAGTAAGAATCACAGTGACACATTGGGGGTCGTGCATCAAGATAACAAAAATAAGTTGATGAAGGAGTGTCGACAGTGGTTATTATCTACATATAGTAAGGTGTTTGTTACCGGTGCTACCAGACGTCCATGCATCAATGTTGATGACTTCATTGACACTTTCGTTGAGAGTGACTACTACCCTAATACTAATACACTGGCTGACTTTCAGCAGACCTTTGTTGATTACAACGACTACTTAACCGGTCTTGACATCAATACCCTGAAGATTGGTAAAGTTAAAATAGTCGACAGAACTGTCAATCAGATCAGGGCCCACGGCATCTATTTTGCTTTCTTCTGTAAAGGCGACTATTTCTCTATGCGATGAATACTGTAGTGGATATTATAGTATCTCATGTTACCGATAGTGGTTATAGACGCGATTGTAGTAACAATGAGGTAGTGGCAACCCCAGTAGTCGTTGCTTCCGTCACCTGAAACGTGTTTCTGAGAAACACATAAAACTGACTTGTTGACATGCGATATTGGAGTAGTAGAGGTTTAATATCTAATAGTAGCACTGTTATTGTTGTATCTATTAAACCAACTACAATTAAACTAACTACAGTTTAACGACAATACGAATGTACTGAGGATATCGTAATTATCATGAATGGAACAATTATATTATCATAATATAATAATACTTATTATAGCTGTTAATAGTGGAGATTTCAACACAACAGCTATCAGTGTGCTATTAACTTAAAACCAGCAAAGCATATTGTGGTCCTCTCGATGAGATAATAAATTAATATTAAGATGAACTCAAGAACTATTACTATGTAGCACGTATTATCTCAATACCTCTGTCTATTGTCGCTTGTCGAATAAGCATAAGGAGCAGGCTAAAGAGGTAAGAGTTCTTACTGTTGGTATAATAGACCTTAATCAAGGTAGTTTTAGCTTCATGAAGTTCACCACAGATGACAGTGTTCAAAATGAGAGATGACAAAGTCTTGCTATCTCCAACACAACTCTAGTCGTCTCTCAGTAACTAAGAGAAGTTTTCTTGTCTCCGGCAGCCCACAGTAGGGTGCTAAAATCTTTTACTGTTGACAACTACACTAACAACTATGCTGGCAGTTGTAAGCACTAACAACTACAACTACAGTTATAACCGCTGAAAATAACTCCAGCAGTCGCAACGACACTAACAGTTATAACAACGACATTAACGGTTATAACAACGACATTAACGGTTATAACAACGACATTAACGGTTATAACAACGACATTAACGGTTATAACAACGACATTAACGGTTATAACAACGACAACATCATCAGCAGAAGTGAAGGTGATGTTGTTGTAACTAGACATCTACTGTAACTGAAGTAACTGAAGTTACTACTGATAGAAGGTTGAAATCGCAATCATTGTCGGTTACCTTGTCAATAACAACAAAATGCATTGGTTGTATGCACCCGGTACTAACTCCTATTTGCCACAGCTAGCCCGCTACTGTGGCAACGTCAGATGGTATGAGGGTGTTCAAGCCCACACTATCAATAACCAAAATACCGCCAACCTCATTGGTCGTCACACCTGTGTTAAGTTCCCCGAAATCATTGACAACTTCCGAGTTTACCAACCCTTCAACTTGTTGTTTTGTCTGTTCTGTATGCTTAGAGATTGGTGTCAGGGTGTAACTGCAGGTACTAACAGTCGTCACTACAACTACTCAATCGACCTGATGCTGTTTAATCTTGGCCAGACGGATGATATCGATGCTGTGCATCGTGGCTTCCGACATGCACACATGTCGGGGAACATTGGTAGCAATATTATCCTCTACGGTGTTAGCCGCGGCTCAGCCGCCTTGATTAACTGGTTAGCCAGCCCACAATTTCAACAATCACACAGTCGGCAGTCAACGTCAAAGCTGTCTTCTCTGGAGAAGACAACAGCATCAATGTCAGCTGCTCGCCAGCTGGGTATCCAGGCTATAGTGCTGGAAGGTTGTCCGTCAAGTCTAGATGACTTGGTTAACTACTCAACAGGACTTAGCTGGCTCTACTATAAGCTGGTTAGAGCTGTCCTGCCCTGGATCTCACGTTACCGTGCCGATGGACCACAAGCCATTGACAATGTGACCAAGCTGCCACGGGATATTCCTATTCTCTTCATCACCTCTTACGCTGATAAGACTGTTCCATACATGTGTACTACCAGCATGTACGAGAAGATGGTGGATGCTGGCTATACTAATGTTCACATCGTAACGTTGTCACGAGCTGGTCATGACAACTACCTCAGCAAGTGTGAGGTAGACCGTCAGGACTACATTGCTGCTGTACTCAAGCTCTACTCTGAGATCCCCAACTTTTCGCTCCCTAACCTTTTTCTCCCCTCTCTTCCCTCTTAACGACCCTTCCCCCTTCCCCCCTCTTTCTTCGCCCCAACTGTCAACTACAACTTGAAGTTGTAGTCTATCACAACCAATAGCTGTTGAGCTTAATAGCCGTTACCAGTAATCTAGATTGCAGACAAACGCTGTTAGTGAAAACAAATCATAACAATACTAATTAGCAGTACTAGTAGTTAGTAGCTAATATAACATATAGTGATTCACTACTGGCTAGTTCGCCAAGGTTATTACTAACTTCCACTCTGATTTTTATCATCATCACCATCTTTTATTTTATCCACTCTGCTAAACTCTTATCTTATACCCTCCCTACATGACCCGTCCCAGTTCAAGAACAAAGTGACTAGTGTAACAACCAACTTAGTGAAAGACTAATAAACAAGGTCCCAGTATGCAGAACAAGCAACCCATCCACATAGTGTTGGCTAGTGCAGATAAGTCAGTTGATCGTATGTTGATCGACAAACTCTTTAATAGCAGACTGGCTGATAGTGAAGATCGTAGTATTGAACAACGTAACTTTGTGCGTGAGAAGTATCGCTTTATTTTTCATGAAAAGATATGCTCAGCTCCTGTGAGTGGAAGAGTTGTCTTTTTGATTTTCTATCACTTAGGTAGTGAACTTGCGATAAGGGAGGCTAAAAAGCAGGTTGACACTCTTAGAGGCGGATGGCCGTTGTCTATAATCTTATTAGTTGGAGTTGAAGATCCTAATGTTGACTACTGCGGTACGTACAAGAGTGGTTGGGCCAGTACTTACACCGTGAAGCACGAGATGTCTTGCTTCACGGAGGGGAGTATAAGCTCAGAAATGTCTGGAAGTGTCACAGGTACCATTTGTAACTTGCTGGTGCTTATTGAGGATGAATTTCGAAACAGTACAGATACTAATTTTGGTAATGCTGAGGCTGACCTCCATTATCTACTTTGCGAAGAATAGCAAGGTAGATTGTATTTACCGACTAACTGTTGTTAAGTTACTTCTTGGAGAAGTAACCTGCTACTTGTAAGCTTAGTCTAGTAAGACATGGGTTATAATAGCCTAATTTATTACTATACCAATCTTATTATTACAGTAATCTTATTACTGTACTCTAATATCATATTAGTCTGCTATCATATTGATAAGGTCTAATAACCTTAATAAAGTGGTATAGTGCTAGAGTGTAGTGCTAGAGTGTAGTGCTAGAGTGTAGTGCTAGAGTGTAGTGCTAGAGTGTAGTGCTAGAGTGTAGTTCAGAGTTAATGATAGATGTCAAATACTATTTTGCTGATTCGATGTTGCTGCATTAGAGACAGTAACAACATCTATCAAGTAGTTGTAATTTTGACAGTACCTGATATCATTAGCAGGACTCTTACATGATGATAGTGACAATACAGTTTACAACTTAAGGTTGTAACAGTGACATAGTACAGCTCTACTATTATGACATTACCTAGTAATAGTTTGTAACATAGAACCTACCATGACTATGGAATTGCATCAACGCAATAAGGGCAAGAATAGTTGAAGATGTCCATGTTCAGTTATATAACCCACCAAGTCCAAAGTTATCTTCATCGTTAGAGTTGTCATGACTTTGACTACTAAAGTAGCTGAACTCTTTTGGTTTCTGATAGGGTTCCGACACTCAAAGTATCTCGCAACCCTATCAGAAAACCACACCTCATGATGACCGGCAATCCAAACATCATCCCTTGCAGGAAAAGTCTCAATTACTAATTTATCAAACTTGGCTACATCATGTTCATCCTCGCAAATGATGATATACCGTTGTGAATCCTTGAGAGTATACTTGATACTATTGTTATGTTCAGACATTCTCGTTCACCGTCTAACTCGACGCTGACGTTTAGTCAGTCAAGTCAATTTTCAGTCACTAGATATGTTTAATTTCCACTTATATCCACTGATTGCTGCTGTTTATAACTGCAAGAAGGTTATCTTCTATCTTAGGATACATAGAATTAATGTTACGGATTAACTTACTTAGTAAGCTTGTAATGCAAGGAGGTAATAGCTATGGAGGATAGTAATACATCCATAAATACTAGCCAAAATATTCTTACGACCAGAAGTTGTAATTGTTATGGGCTTTTTGTGATCTCAGTGTGTGGCCAGCATAGAGTTCTTGCTATAAACTAGAACTATACATGGTACAAGTTCTCGCTATAACCTAAACTCTCTCTATAACCTAAACTCCCGCTATAACCTAAATTCCATAGTCACTACAAACTCCTGATGTCCTAGACTGTATTGCTATAAAGTTTTGTTGTAACTTAGAGTTACAACAATGTTATGTTACTTAGTAATAGTCCTATAACAGTAGTTATTATTAAAACCTTATATGTCAAGTATAGTTTTGACACGAAAGCTGGCGTCTATCAGCATCTCTCCTAGCAGTTAACTATTTAAAATCTTATACCAGAACTATTTTGACATGAAGTTTGACAACTCTTACTATTACAACCAACAACAATAATGTTACATCTTGTAAACTTTTGGTGTTACTTTAAGTAACAACTTTAACATCATCAGTGGTAGTATCAATGAGTGATAATGTCACTCACGACAACGTTGCTGTAGCTAACAACTTGCTATGTTGAGATGAGAATTAACCATTCATACCATAAGTGTTAGGATCAGCCAGCCACTTTTTGGCGTCACTAACACCTTCTTCACCACCCCTAGCAACAGCAATCTCGTTAAGCAGAGCTTCAGATGTGCCGTACTTCTCCAAGAATGCTTTGATAATCGGGTGTATTTGCTTCCAGATCTCATAGTAACTTGGTACATATGGTACAGCTACAACCGACTGCAGAATATGATTAAGAGCAGCCATGACTAGCTCGTCATGTATCTCATCAGGTTTAGTGACATGTTTACCACAACAGATGACAAGATCGTCAGAGTTGAGGTAGTGATCAAGGTTATATGGTGTCACTTGAGGCTCAGCCCTGTAACTGGATGAGTAATTACCCATCGGCGTAAGTACGACAACCATGGCTTCTAGTTAACAGCCTACTGTCAATTTTCCTGTCAGTTTAGTAAACCACTATACTATCAGTAGTGTCAAAATTATTATGATAGTAGTTATAACAATCCTTTCGTCTGGAAAGTGTATGTTTGATGTCAACAAGAGTTGCAGTTTGACTCCTATAGCTTAGTGCTAATAGATAGTCGAAGTAATCTTTATTTTGGGTTCGGAGTCATATACTGTTCGAATGATATCAACAGCAGTAGTAGGTGCTGAGATTGGCACGCTTTATTTATATACGTATGTAGATTTTGTCTCATGCTATCAAGATCAAAGCATAGTTCTACTTGCCAGCTTAGGTAAGGCACATTCTTGTCAGCCTCAGTAGTCACCAGCTCCGACTTCAGTTCCAATCAGGTTGATCTTGCACCCTCATCATCAATTGTAAGATTACAAACATTGTTAATAATGACATCGGTAATAAGACTTCATACTAGAAGTTATGTTGTTGTTGACGATTTAAGATCGTCAAATACAGAGTAGTGTTGATGTTGACTACTAATCACTGGTCAGTGAGTAGCTTGCTCAGGTTGTACACGGCTGTCTGTGGCTGCTCATTAACGACAAGGGTCAGTGTAAGCTGCAGATCACCACTATGAACATGTTCCATCTGTGTCTCAACTGAGTGGATGTACACAGCCTGTCTGTACTGTGACAGCACACTGATCATAGCAGAGATTCCCCCTTGATGGTTAATCTTGGCCACCTTCAGATCACAAGACTCGTTAAAGTTGTTCAGCAGTACGTAGAGCTGGTTACCATCATTCCAGATGCTGGTCGTGCAGTAGTAGTGGTACTTGATCACTTCAGCCTCACCCTCTTCAGCCTTTGAACAGCCACGATTGTTCGAAGTAGTGTATTTCTGTGCCACTGGCCTGTCAATACTATGCTGTGCAATTACGTCTCCACTGTCCAGATCGAACCATACGATCTCTCCGTAACTATGTAAGATAAGTCCCTTGTTGTTGACGATGAGGGCCGACAACAGCAAATAGCTATCAAACTTAAACTTCGGCATCAGCTGCTTGTGGGAGCCGTCAGCTGCAGTCACAGTAACATAAGCTTGTGAGTTCTTACTGGTGACAGCAATTGATGGAGACATGATTTTCTTTCTTGATTTGCAGACTACAAACTCTTTATGTCTCGAGTTCCATTTTCATTTTTATGTCAGTATCTTTAGTAGACTTCTTGACTTAACAGCATATACTCCAGCCATAACGAAGTTACAAGTATGTTGGTTGTCAATAGTATCTATGTCAACATGTGACTAGGACAGTCAGGCTGTCACTGTACTTGTCTTCGGAATAGGGATAGCAAGATCCTTAATACAACAATGGTAGTTAAGCTAGTACAATGATGATTTCAAGGTGGGAATAGGAGACTCAACAGTAGCAACGGCTAATACTGGCAAACCAGTGATTGAAGGCGTCTAGGCCACGATTACCATTATCAGATCTGTTACTAGGATGGTATCGTCGTCGTCAACAAATAACCCTGAGCAACGTTTGTCAAACGCCAAATTATCGTAGATGATACTAGTTGTGTGTGCGTTGATGTGAACGTCAATGTATACACGATGCTGTTAAGTTCTATTCATCATAACACTCCTTCAGGGAATGTTTAGCAAATAAGTTGCTGTGAGATCACATCATATCACACTAGCATCTATTGTTAATATATTCTTGTACTATCAATGCCAAAGACTTCAAAACGATAATAATAGTAACAATAACAATAGTTTACTTATTGAATAAGTAGGTCTCTCTTCAAGTACCTTATATCTTCTTGCAAGATAAGGAAGGAATATAGTTAATAGTAACAGTGATAGTTAATCATACTTATAGTGTGGAGAATCTAGTTTACAGTGAACTAGAAAGAGAAATCTGTAACAACTGTTATCTGGAAGTTATCTCTGACACTGATATCCAGTGATATAAGAGGTAACTCGTATACCGCCGTATAACTGTTGAGACTATACGTAACTATAGAGTATTGCAGAGTTGGAGGAGAAGATTAAGATTGTCACTCAGAGGCAGAAGAAGACAAACGAAAAAATTTCGTAACTGGAGAGTGATAATAGGTTATTAAGAGTATCTCTCGATAAAGTAGGAAGTAGAATTGTATGGTTCGAAAAGTTCTACTATACTATGGTAGATAAGCGAGTTAGTAATTACCTCTTGAAGAGGTAGTTGTAGTTATTAGCACCCGGTATTTAATACAATTAGACTTATAGAGGTAGTCACAAATTGTTATACCAACAAATGGTATGTCAGACATTAGGAATTAATCCCTTGGGATATCGTATACAAGTACTATTAACTCCAGAATAACCAATACAGATACTGATATATCAGAGACTATACATATGTGGATTACTTACGAGTACATACAACCCTCCTCTCTTGATATATCAAAGACAGATTGTATGTCTACTGCCCAAATATAGCCTTACAGTAAGACTGACACAACTAGTTCCTCAATAATCTCGTTTGTACCTAGTCAATAGTAATCTTGTATTTCCAAAGCACAAGAAGAGGACTGATATTCTGACCTGACTATAAACTGTCAAGTCACCATCTGTACAATACATAGTTATTAGAACTAGATCTAGGTATAATAGTAGTTAGTAGTTAGTAGTTAGTAGTTAGTAGTTAGTAGTTAGTAGTTAGTAGTTAGTAGTTAGTAGTTAGTACTCTTAATAATACCATCGTCTCAGACGGTGATTTGTAACCTTAACCTAAGCAAGACAACACTCATCTTGCTGCTAAGTTGATGCTCTTAATACTACTACTACCGTCTGAGACGGTAGTTTATAACATACTTAGTTGCCTGTGTACCAGCTGTGCCAACCATTGGCGTCCATATCATCAACATAATACACATGTTCTCCAAATCCATCAAAGACAACAATGTAATAACGCAGACTGTTGACAGACACGAGCGCGTACTCGTTATGACCCAAGTACAGACCCTTATCATGATCGGGTATGAGAAAGTGGAGACCGAAGCGCTTATAGGTGGAGTCTGAAATCATTGCAACCGCCGTTTCTGTTGTTATCGATGACAGTGGTGTTGGCAGCTTATCGCCATAGACTATTACAGCCATCAGCAGCTGACTGAGAGGTAGCTTAGCAAGCCCTGCTCCAGCTGTGTTAGTCAACTCAGCACATTTAACATTCATCTCCATCATCAAGATGTTGGTCTCCATGCCGAGTTGGTCAGCCACCAGACTGACAGAGTCATGTGGGTTGAGAGCGAAGTAGGGCTGAGCGGCAGCCACCAGTGGTAGCAGCTTGCGCTCAAAAAGCATAGCCTTACCAAAGTCAGCCACATAGCGTCCAGCTGTCTCCCTGCTAGTGTAGGCACGCCCTGAAGGCTCTAGAGTGATGTTTTGCTGCTGCTGTTGCTTTTGCAACCAGAGTAAGAAGTCCTCAGAGGGGTAGTAGGGTTGACGTCCGTACTTGTTAATAACTATTTCGATAGTCTTCTTGTCTTTGGCCTCAATGTTTCGACCAATCTTGCGCAGTAGCTCCTTTTCACTCACTGCACCACTGACAATCTTGTCTGTTATGTAATTAACAGCTGCCTGCATTTGCTCATCAGCGAGTAGTCGCGAAGACATTACGATGGTAGTGTTTTGGTTGTTATTAAATAGAATAATTCACTTTTCAGATACCGGTTTTGACACGGCATAGCAGACATTGACATTAGGCTTCTAATACGCGAGACTACGGGTAGATTAAATACCTAATACTATTACATAAAACTTTGTCTCTGTTGATGGCACTACATCAAAGACTTTACGTCGAAAGTTAGGTGTGATAGAGAGATTTCGCTGTGTGGTTTGGTTATGGTAACTGTAACTAGTATTATGCACCATAACACTGCTGTAGATAATGGGTAGGTAATAATCATCGTCACCTATGTCAAAGACTACAGGTCAAGGTTAGGAATTAATATTATTGACAATAGTCTAATCACTAATTAGAGTATTTGTCGTTATTAGTTACCTCAACCTATAGTTGAGTCTCATGACCATGTCCACTTTGTTAGTAGACGTGGTCATGAAACCTAGCGGCAGATACAGTCTGGAACTATGACGTAGATTACAACTACTTGGTAGTTGTTAGTTGTTAGCTGTTAGGTAGCGGAGGTCTAGTGGAGGCGAGTCTTGATGATGAAATAACGAGTTCCGTATTTTCTACCTTCTTCAAGCGAAGCACTGACCTCAATCTCATCATCGGAAAAGAAATCTCTGTAGTCTGCTTTGCTGAGGGGCCTACCACCAAGCATATACCACTTACCGTTAATCTTCTTAAACTTGATGTCGTCTGAGACGTACAAGGACCACGACCCTTCAGCTGCAACCCTCTTGTATTCCTGTTCTAAATCACGTAGCCTCGTCTCGTATCCTCCAGTTAGAGAGTTACGTTTTGCCTGATATTTTGCGTTCATGTCATCAATTATGCCATCTTGTGTCTCCTGGTTGACGATGATACCTCTGCTCTCAAGGTCACGCATAGCACTGTAAATCTCTTCTTCTTCTTGGGGAAGTATCTCTCTGTCAAACACACGTTGAGCGTCGCTAAGTTCTTCTTTGACAGTCTCAATCTCATGCCTAATTTGTGCAATCGTCTCTCGAAGAGAGGCAATCCTTGTGAAGACAAGATCTGAAGGCATAGGGAGATTCTCATCTCTGATACCCCTGTTCTCTCTGTAACTTTCCAACAGCTCGAAAAGCTCGAGATAGGCGTCATCAACATGACGGTAACTACCGTACTGTTTGACACGGCTGATACCATCACTGCCTTCATCGTAGTGGAACTCAAGCACAGTATAGATCTCGATTGGGATAGACATGGCTGGACTAATAGCTTTTAAGCTTTTAACCAAAAAATCACCTTCGAAAATCTGCCAGGAGACAAGTTGGTAGGAGTATTATAGAGGTGTAACAAGGTCGACAGTATATGATAATCGTAGCAGAGTACTAGACTATGAAGATTCCATGCGGTACTTGTACTAGACTATGAAGATTCCATGCGGTACTTGTCCACATGTACACATATATGCGTGTGTATAAGTTTCCAGTTATTATTTCTACTCAGTAGATGGAGGCTGAATGTGAAATAGTAACTCTAACACTACAAAGAAATAATGCTGTTCTTTGAACGGACTAAGGTCAATCTCTTCGAGCTGTACTTGGCCAACCGTAAAGAGACTATCGTTATTAAGTTCCTTGATCAGACAGCTGATGAGCTGCTGCTGTGTATCAACAATGATGAAGTTAGGCTGCCACGTCGCAACTTCAGCATTGATCGGCTGGTGTCACGCTTCAACCTCTGTAAGATCGCGATGCTTGAGACCGGTGCATGCCCTAAGCATAACCTGATGGTGGAGGTTGTTGACAGAATCATCAAGATGAGCCATAGCACACTTGATAAGCTGATGGCCAGAGTGGCAACTAATTCCAGTATTAAGCTGGATGACTATCCCGACAGATGGCGGCTGTTTGACTTGGTATTCACCAACGCTGATAACAGCATCGTCATGTACTACACTGGTTCTGTCATGGAGTCGTCTCCGGCGCGATACGGTTTTGTTAAGAACTGTGAGAAAACCAAAGTAACTAACGGTGGCTTCCACGACAGCGACTACTGGTCTATTGATTGGTATATTGACGCCTACAAACTGCATCCTGTCCATGATGATGCTGAGTGTCAACGTTTGCGTCAGCTGGCTAAGAGCCTACCGCCCCTACCAGAGCTGTCAGCTGAAGACAGAGCTAAAGTCGTTGAGTCATCTCCCTCTTGGCACAAGTGTTATTACAGCAAGTTTGATGCTGATGATGAGGAGGCAGTCGCCGAGTATCAAGAGAAGGAAGCAGACAGTGATAATACTGTGACTCGCCAAGACTCTAGTAGAATGGAGGTCTCCGACCCGGTTGTAATTGGGGCTGAGGCTGATTATACCGATCTAGGTGAAGCTTAAAACACCTAGTGACCATATCAGTCTGAACGATTTGTAATCTAGGATTGCAAAAAAGCAACTTGCTGGTAAAGGCTTACTTGTTGCATCTATCTCAGCTGCACTAAAGCAGGCTGCAGGTTTATCTATGGGGAGCTGTGTCACCTGGATCTTTGAAATTAACAATGATATCTTGTTGATATTACCAAGTACAGACAGTGATGAGATGCTATTCACCTTCAACTATAGTTTAAAAAGCAGGGAAAATGTGGTCCACACTAAGATTGCCCCCAACAGCACAACCGTACTTCATTGAAGGACTGAGATGAAAGACATGAATAGCCAAGTTTTCCTTGAGATATGTAATCAAAGGTGAGAATGATGAGTAAGAGTTATATTGATGCAGGATTACAACTTGAAGTAGTAATTTATACATTGCTTAAGTAGCAACTGGAAACAAGCTTATGGGAAGATAATACCTATTAACAGATGCATATATATATATGGATACAGATGGTGAGCTGCTGGCGGTTACTTTGCCCAGCTGTTCGAGTTATACTACAATGTAGATTTGATTTTTTTACTTGACACTAAAAATCACAAGCTTCTTGTCAGCCACAAAACATAACAGATGGCCTACAGTTATATTCAGCGTGTGTCAGATTGGTACAATCGGGTCAGTGATAACACTGCTGACATAGATCGTTTGGATTTGATTACTCACGATAAGGCAGCTTCGGAGGCGATAGATGAGCTGCAAACCAAGTCACTCGGTCGTTATCGCATCACTGATGCTGATACTGGACGAGAGCTGTCTAGTCAACAGTACGCTTGGCTGCGTTCCTTCCTTGAGGACTTCCATCTGTTCCAGTTCGCCTCTCTTGAACCAGCCACCTACATCTATCAACGTCACACGTACTATTCTGAGTACTCTTTGTCTGAGCTACAGCAGCTGCGCAACAGTGCTCGTTATCTGAGCCCCACTAAGACTGTTTGGAAACAGCTGTCAATTAAAAATGTAAATGATAGCAGTTCCTACCTATCTCCCTATCAGGAGATCGTTGGTCAACTTGACTTCTATGACAAAGATCACAACTTGGTGGCCACCATGTCAACACTGTCACTTTGGCCAGTGACGGCCAAAGATGCTTCTGAGCGCATCCACCTCTTCCATGGTAAGTCCAGCTTCTACCCACCACACTCTAGGTATACAGATGTAGTTCAGCCCTTCTCCATTACGTTCGACGCTGATGTTCCGCTGCGTTGAGGTAAGATGTTAGTCAACATCAATCGTTAATCACTGCGTGTCATCCCCTCGTCTCTTCATCTATCGGTCCCGTTACTGAGTGCCATCTCATTGATTACATTACTATAATGTAACTATTAACAGCAACCTCGACTATACTACCATAGCATTTGAGTAACCCTAGTAAAGCCGAATATCGTCTATAGTTAGACAGGATCACAATAGTTAAACCACAAGATAGAACAGTAACAAGACAATGTTAGTTGCGAAAAAGTATAATAGAGACTCCTACTTTGGTATAATCTTGACGGTGGTGAGATAGCTGAGGGTAGACCGTCAAGTATGACTGTATCACAAAATAATAATAATAATAATAATTTGATATGACTAAGCTGAGGTTAGACAAATATGGTTAAGACTTATCTGGTAACTCTAGTAACTAGATACGAGGCTGATGGCGGTGATGAGGTTGACTTTAAACCACTCTGTGTTATAGGTAGTACCACTACTAGTGTTTCTTCTCCTGATCAGGAGAAGAAACAACAGGCTATCAAGTATGCTTTCAACTACATTGAAAACAATCGTGTTGAGTACAACACTGAACTACAGACCATGCTCAGTGAGGTTGAGGCTGACCTACAGACAGATAAAGAGATGTCTGACGACTACAAGGTATGTGGAGTATCAGCTAAGGAGTTGCGTACTTCAGGTTGTCGCAACGAAATTTACTGGTTGCAGGCCGAGCTGAACAACTTCACCGAAGCTATCTCGCTTGATCTAGTTCCTAATAGCTGTCGTAACATGTGTCGTGACAGCTGTTACATTGCTACCATTAACTTCGATGGTCTGCTATATCACACGTTCACGGAAAATGTACGTGTTGACAGGAATCACACCTTCTATTACTGTTGTGTTTTCGAGGTTGACGTAATATGAGCCTTTTTATGACGACCCTGGTCTCTTGTCTCTCCTATTGGAGACCACCACTATCAGCAACTAGATTAACATTTAAAATGTTAATGATATGCTACTAATATTAGTACTAGTACTCCTATAGAGTATAAGTTATTATAACAACCTCTACTATAAGGATTTGTACATCATGAGTAGTCTAGAAAGCTAAATTAGTACTACTCTAACAATATCGCTACTTACATTGTAAGTAGTTGTTGTATACATACAAATATATACATATATTCAACATTAACATTATAGTAACCATCCTGTAGGATTGTATTTTATAATACTACCTATCTAATAAGTAGTTATCTAGTAACTTTAGATGCTAAAGATTGTTAATGATACTAGTTTATAGATACCATTGTTAAGAATATAACCACGATTGCTACGACAATAACATAACACTAGTCTTGTAAGTGTTGTCTGTGACAACATTAGAATGGTGTACCCTTAGAGTCAGCTGCTACTGCGGCACCTAATGCCTGCGGTGGCAGGCTTAACGGTGCGTGCGTCTCCAACGCCGCAGCGTGACTGTAATAGTCAAATTGCTGATGAAATCGGAGAACAGTTGCTTGATTTTATAACTTCACAGTGAAGAAAATATATCAGACAGATAACAATTACAACTAATAAATTTGTGAGCGGCTCTTACAAAACCATGATTACTCTGATTGTGGGTGAGAAGAAGGCACGTGTTAAGAATAATAGCTGCCATTCTGAAGTTATTAATGATATGCTAGGTGATTGTGGTGTATCCGATGCGGATATTACTGTACCAGATAGGTATTATGATGTGGTTGGTAACTATATTAACTTCATGCATAGTAAACCTACTGAGATCAAGACGGTTAAGAAGCTAGTCAATTGCTTCGAGATGAATACATTCTTCATTGACAATGAGTACTTCAAGCATCTTATATCCCAGCTGTTCTCACGTTGGT
>Ga0302309_10002662_pt1 | contig 14590 bp, 16 predicted proteins | sample III_Palsa_N1_1_FD_200453 | JGI IMG/M metagenome (GOLD analysis project Ga0302309, IMG submission 200453) | Peat permafrost microbial communities from Stordalen Mire near Abisko, Sweden - III_Palsa_N1_1 | ecosystem: Environmental > Terrestrial > Soil > Palsa > Peat permafrost | place: Sweden... | reverse complement strand
GCGACAGATGCTTCGTGCCTCAGCATGACAAAATATCCTCGCAGGGGATAGACAGGCGGCGACCTTTTCTATCGAAGATTGCCACGCTATCGCAGCAATGACGTTTTATTATATTATTAAAAACAGCATTATCGGGAATACTGTGGTTCTAATGTCCAGCGCAAGGTCCTCTGCGAGAGACCCTGCGGTAACGGAAAGTACGAAGCAATCTTCGATAGAAAAACTCGCTGTTTATATATCGAAGATTGCCGCTTCGCGTTAGACAATTATTTATGATTTGTAGAAATCAGTTTTTATCCAATCGTCTAATTTTCCGTCTTTGTTTAATTGGATAATGTGTTCCATTTCGTCGTTTTTAACATGCGTGGGTTCATTGTTGTATTTATCAATCATTGCCCGTAAAGCAGTGGCATTTGCCTGGTTTTTATCAAAATTATCCTTGTGTTGTAGCGCGTATTTTGCGTAATTGCCCATGTATATTGCAATCAAATCAATATTCTTATCAATTAATTTCGCCACCTCGCCATTTATTTCAATATTAACCGTAGGGCTGCCTGTTAACCAGGCAATTAAAAAGGTGGTTACTTCTTTTCGCCTATTTGGGTCATCAGTCCAGGGAGTTTTTTGCAGCCAATCTGCCGATGCAATTATGTTAGGCTCGTATTGTGCGTAATCTTCCTTGGCTTTTAACGAATAGCCCTGTGGAACCGGAAAATCCTGGGCGGAGGCTTTAAGACCTGTGATTAAGAGCAATAAAATAAATAAAGCGTGATGTTTTTTCATTATAAAGGTTTTTAGGTGGTTTATTTTGATGGCTAAATTTATTGATTTTTTGTATTGAATAAAGAATTTGTGCTCTTCTTTTTATATCCAGCGCAGGGTCCTCTTCGAGAGACCCTGCGGTAACGGAAAAATCCAACCTGCAATTTGGTAAACAAGCGACAGATGCTTTCCGCTGCTGCAGGTCCTCTCGCAGAGGATACTGCGACAACGGAAACAATTATTTTATAAGGGTGAGTTGAAAATCAAACAGCTTTTTCTTTTGATTAAAATTACGGCCTGAAATAACTGAAATGTATGCGTTAATGCCATTATTAAAAATGCCAATTGCCCTGTTATTGTAGTTTGGCTCATAATAATAAGTATGGGTTTCTGATATATAAGTTTCAATGGCAGTTTTCTGATCTTCATTTATATGGTCGGTAAAATTTTTCGTTGTCATTAATGCTTTTATACGGGCTTTAACAATTGGCTCTTTATTATATACTTTTTTTAGCGTTTCGTAAATTGCCGCAGGTTTCATTTTAGTGTAAATAGGGCTTATATCGCGCATAATGCCATCATAATATCCATAATCCTGTTTTGAAGCCTCCTGGTATTCGAACATCTTTTTATAATCCCAGGCTAATTGATCTTTTAATTGCGCATCATCAGTTGCCATATAAAAAAATAAAAATGCGGCCTTATCTAAGGCGGCCAATTGCTCATTTGTTTTTTTAAGCCTTTCGTTAATAGTTGTTTTTATTTTTTGCGCGTCATCTTTGGTGTATTTTACACCTTCAAAATCAAAAGTATACGCTTCCTCTTTTTTGGCGCTAATAATATCCAACAGCTTGATATCGTTTTCCATACCGGCAATAACATTAGGAAGATTGCAATTTTCGTCAGTAAAAAACTCATTAAAAGTGGCGGGAATTTTTTGATTACTCCCACCTATCGCATCATCAATATCAAACAAGGTAATTGCACGGTTTTTATAAAAGCTACCGTATGCTTTGTTGTAACTTGTGGCTGATATTTCTTTCTCAAAATCAAACCTGAATTTTTCATTATCAAGAATGGCATATTCTTTACCCGACTGGCTTGTTGCCGCGTACAGGTGGGTGGTAAAATCTTCCTGAATTTTTTCAGCATCTCTAAAAAGAAGCCAGGCCGACTTATTAACAGGCTCGGCCATAACATCCAGCTTGCTAAGCTTTGCCTCACGGTTAGCCATTGTTGGATGTGATGCCCATTGATCATTCAGTATAACTTTAGCATTATTTAAAGCAGCGATACCTTTATTAATTACAGGTAAGCCATTGTTATCAATAACTAACTGATGTTCAATGGCAAACTGTTGCAACACTATAACATGCTGAGGGTAAATATTAACAGATTTTGCCCCTTTATTTATTTCATTGTTCAAAAAATTCAATAATATATCATAACTGTTACTTCCTGCCTCAATCCGTCGTAAGGCGGCTATCATATTATTTGTGCCGCCATAATACCCGGCCATAGCATCTGCATGAAATTCCATCTCGCGCGATAACCCAAGATGCGCCTTATTAATATTCACATACATTTTTTTTAATACGTACTGAATGCCTTTTACAACCTTAACATTTATAACGGCGGCAAGCCGCAATATATAATGCGTACGGGCCCAGGCATTAAGCATATTATAGTAACCCGAATTTTCGTACAGGATATTATAAATTACTTTGTTCAGGTTATATACGTAACTCCCAAAACGCATACTGCGCTGCGAAAAATGTCCAAATTCGTGTGCCAGTACGGCCTTAAATTCCGATTGATTAAGCGTATTTACCAAGGCCAGGCCTATGTTAAGGTTCTTTTTTACCGGGAAAAACATACTCCAAAAACTAGAATCAAAAAAGACACTTGCATTTACTTCCGGTGTTAAATAGACATGTTTTGGGAATGGCGCAGCTGTTTCTAAAGTTAAGTCGCGGATAAAATGAAAAAGCTCAGGCTGCGATTCTTCCGTTATTTCATAACGCTTAACGCCGGGATTTCCTTTTGTAAAAAGAAATTTTACCAGGAAAAAGATCAACATACCGCCTGATAATATCAGGCCTATGCCAAAAGCCATAAATAATAATACATGAACGGTTATAAGGATTCCTATACCAAGCGCTATCATTGCACCGGCTATGGCAATTGCTGCAATTACCAGCAATAGGTAAACTATTACAAATGCGACAAGTGCATTGAATACTTTCGATACATTTTTTTTAAACTCCTGTGAAGGCATTAATATACCAGTATCAACACCTTTTGGAGACGTTGGCAAAGACAGGCTTAGGTTATCCATAAAAAATACTTTACACTAAACTATCTATTATTTTCATTAAAACAAGGGACTCTTATTACTATCGCGACTGCCGGTTCAAATATTCTTCGCAGGGCCCTCTGCGAGAGAGCCTGTGGTAACGGAAAGAAGTAAGTGATTATCCCGCGTCATTGCGAGGCACGAAGCAATCTTCGATAGAAAAGTTCGCCGCTTAGCATCTCGAGGATTGCCACGCTATCGCTCGCAATGACGTGGTTTTTATATTTTGTTGGTGAATGAATCCATTACTTTCATTAACGTAACTGCTTCCTCAATACTGCATGGGTTGGGCCCTTCGCCTTTAAAATAGGCTACTATGTTTGTTATATGCGGTTGCTGTATATGTTGCGGGTGAATAAACTCCATCGTTTTTTCTTCGGTTTCTGTTTTCCAGCTTACGTATTTACCAAAGAATGGGAAGCTTATTTTGCCTTTGGTGCCGATGATCTCACACAAATCAATGGTTTCGCTTTCGGCTACGTTAAAGCACCAGGAGCCGTTTACCACCACCTTATTTTTAAAACGAATGGAGCCACAAACATGGTCGTCAGCCGGGGTGTTATTTGATTGGTTGAGTGAAAAACCGCCATAATACTCAGGCTCGCCAAAAAAATATAGCATCAAATCCAGTTGATGGGGCGCTAGGTCGTGAAAATAGCCTCCGCCTGATAGTTCGGGCTGTACGCGCCAATTCTTTTCTACATCGGCAACCAATTGGGGCTTACGGCTTTGCCACATCCTTATTTGCACGGTGCGTATATCGCCAATGGTTTTATCGTCAATCAGTTTTTTTACCTGCAAAAACATGGGTAACGCGCGGCGGTAATGGGCAACAGTTAATTTTTGCCCGCTTTTCTTAACCGCATCGGCCATTTGCTGTGCTTCGGCAGCATTGCGGGTTACCGGTTTTTCAACATATACATTAAAACCTTTTTTTAAGGCTTCCAAAGCATAGGGCAGGTGCGATGCAGGTGGCGTGGCAATGTAAACAGCATTAATTTCCGGATCGGCCATTAGCTTTTCCGCATCATCATACCATTTAGCAACGCCGTGCCTGTTGGCATAATCAGCAGCTTTAACAGCGTCCCGGCGCATAACCGCGGCCAGGTGACTGCCCGTTATTTTGTTAAATGCCGGGCCGCTTTTTAGTTCGGTTACATTGCCGCAACCTATTATTCCCCAGTTTACCCCCCTAACCCCCTGAAGGGGGAATTTTTGATTAGCCATTTTGCGCCCTCTCCAAATCTCCCCCGGTAAGGGAAACTTTTTTTGATTTATTTATTTTATAACTTGTCATTTCGGCAATAGTGAGATTTAATAGCTATCCGAGCCTTTGCCGAGATGCAAAATTTGGGTTTCCCCATCGGCGGTAAACTTGCCAATTACATGCCGGCTAATTTCGGCAGCTTTAGCATTTGATATATTAACATCAAATATGGCATCCTTGTATATTTTGGCGGTGTTTATATCGTCGAAATAATAGACCTGGAAGCTTGACACTCCCGGCTTTTTGTATTTGGCTAACAGCAGTTTGTTTACCGCTTTTATGTTAGCAGCATTATCAATATAAACATACAGCCGGTTGATTATGCCCAAATTATTTTTTTGTGTACTTACCACCTGGTAGTTTGCTTTTTGCTGCACAGAAACAAAAAGCAATAAGCAAAGGGCTAATGTTTTCATAATTGAATATCAAACACCGGGTTATTTCAATATATCCTCAATATGTGCCAGTTCCGCTGTCGAAAATTCGATGTTATCCAGGCATTTCAACGAATCGGCCAATTGCTCGGGTTTGCTGGCGCCGATTAATACTGATGTTACGCGCGGGTCTTTCAGTATCCACGATAATGCCATTTGCGCCAATGTTTGTCCGCGTTTTATAGCCAGGGCGTTCAGTTTTTTTATTTCATCCAGCTTTTTTTCTGTTATCTGGCTTTCCTGTAAAAAACCGCTTGCCTTTGCAGCGCGCGAATCTTCGGGAATGCCATGCAGGTATTTATTGGTAAGCATACCCTGGGCCAACGGCGAAAAAGGGATACAACCTACGCCTTCAACCCCTAATAAATCCATCAAACCACCCTCAACCCAGCGCTCGAACATGGAGTATTTAGGCTGATGGATAAGGCACGGCGTACCTAAATCCTTTAATATTTTTATGGCTTTGGCAGCTTCATCGGCAGAGTAGTTGGATATACCGGCATATAGCGCCTTGCCCTGGCGAACGATCAGATCCAGCGCGCCCATAGTTTCTTCCAGCGGGGTGTCGGGATCGGGGCGGTGATGATAGAAAATATCCACATAATCCAAACCCATGCGTTTAAGGCTTTGGTCGAGGCTGCTGACGAGGTATTTTTTCGAACCCCACTCGCCGTAAGGGCCGTCCCACATGTTGTAACCGGCTTTGGTGGAGATGATAAGCTCATCGCGGTAAGCGCTAAAATCCTGCTTTAACAGGCGCCCAAAATTTTCCTCGGCAGAGCCCGGGGGCGGCCCATAATTATTGGCGAGGTCGAAATGCGTAATGCCGCTGTCAAAAGCCAGGTGCAATATTTTGCGGAAGTTTTCTTCAACATCCACACCACCGAAATTGTGCCACAGGCCCAATGAAACAGCGGGTAATTTAATGCCGCTTTTGCCGCAGCGGCGGTATTGCATATTTTTATAGCGGTTGGGGGCAGGCAGGTATGTCATAAGTATGATTTTATATGCCGGTAAAAATAGAATTTTTATCTGAATTTTATATTTTATAACATAGATTAAGCGTTCGCTTAATAAAAAATGCTTTTTCTATTACTTACTGAATATCAGTTAGTTAAGTGTTCGGACTTGTTCGGGTGTGTTCGCATGCGTTTGGGGGTGTTTGGGTAATGTTTTGGTTACGTTCGGGTTTGTTCGCAATTGTTCGCGATTTAGGAAAACAGAACAGTTAAAATGCAGAAATAAACCGCTGTAACATTTACCAGGGTGCCGTATCTAATCCCGCAAATTGAAAATAAAATATGCCCGGTTTTGATTATTTACGTTAAAAATGCCTAACATCAGCTAATGGATTTTGAAGAAATATATTCGCTGTATTCGCCCCAGATATTCAGGGTGTGCATGGGGTATGTGAACGACCACGACCAGGCCAAAGACCTAACGCAGGAAACATTTATTTCGGTATGGAAGAATTTGGCGGGGTTCAGGAACCAATCAAAAATAAGTACCTGGATATTCCGCATTGCCACCAATAACTGTTTAAGGGCCATTGAAAAAAGCAAGCGCGTAGTAATAACCGAGCTGCCTTTTCACCTGCCCGAAGCGCCGCAGGAAGAATCACAGGAAGAAAAGCTGGCCTTTTTATACAAAGCCATTTCTGAGCTGGAAGAAATAGAAAGGATTATTATATCGCTGGTGCTGGAAGATTTGCCCCAAGCCGAAATAGCGGATATTGTAGGCCTGAGCACCGGCAATACCCGCGTTAAAATTCATAGGATTAAAGAGAAACTTGCCATAAAATTTAAGGATCATGGACAATTTGAATGACTTAAAAGCAATTTGGCTAACGGCTAAAACGGATGATTTGCCTACTTCAGTGGAAATGCTGCGGTTGGTTAAAAAGTTCCGCAATCAAAAACTGCTGAAAAAATGGGGGATAATTATTGCCGCATTGGCATCAATGGCGCTGATGGTATTTACGGTTTTTTCCTATAAATCAACCATGATAACCACCCGCATAGGCGAATTGATGGCCATTTCGGCCTGTGTTATACTGGCATCAACCAATATTAAATCACTAAAAAGGTTTTACGATTTGAATGATTGCAGCAACAAGGAGTTCATTGCGTTTTTGGAGCAGACACGACAAAACCAACTATATTATTATAAGAAAACGCAGGTTTGGGGTATGGGATTATCATCGGCCGGGCTGCTGTTGTATATGTACGAGTCGGTTTACCGGGATATGATGTTGTTCATCATCATTTATTCTTTTTCGGTGGCATGGATATTATTCTTGTGGTTGTACCTAAGGCCACGCAACTTTAAAAAGCAAACTATAAAACTGAACAAAACACTGGATAAATTGGAGAAGATTTCAAATCAAATTAAATAATTATGAAAAAACTACGTTTCCCCGAAAGATTGTGGATCCCGATCGGGTTATTATTAGTGACCGTGCCCTTTTTAGTTAACGATTGGGTACACGTGCCCGATTTTGTACGCGGCAGCCTGATGGGCCTGGGTATAGGAATGGAAATAATGGGAATGATAAAGTTAAAGAAAAAGCAAAAAGCTGATGCTTCGTGTTGATAAGCTTTACACTACCTCCGCCACCACAAAAGTACTGCCGCCCACAAAAACTAAATCATCCGCCTTTGCGTTTTTTTGTGCCGATTGCAGTGCGGCCTTTACATTAGTGTAAGCCTCGCCATGCAAGCCAAAGCTTTCGGCATGTTGCTTTAAGCTTTCGGCTTCCAAGCCGCGGGGGATATCCGGTTTACAAAAGTAGTAGGTGGCAGCAGTTGGCAGCATGCTTAACACTTTGCTGATGTCCTTATCATTCACCATACCAATTACAAAATGCAAGTGCGCATAAGGTGTTGCGGCGATGTTTTTTAATACTTCCTTTATACCTTCGGGATTGTGGCCCGTATCGCAAATAGTTAGCGGGTTTCGGCTTAAAACCTCCCAGCGACCATGCAGGCCTGTTAAAGTTTTTACCTGGCGCAATGCCGTTTGTATATCGTCATTAGTAATAACAAAGCCCTGCAAGCGCAACTGCTCAACTGCAGATAATACCGTTTTTATATTTTTAAGCTGATAGGAACCGGTAAGGTCGAGTTGTAAGTGGTGAGTAGTGAGTGGAGAGTGGCGAGTGACCTCGATATTTAAAAGTTCGTCCATGGTCCATGGTCCATGGTCTATGGTCTTCTCCACATCCCATTCATCCGAAGCAAAAACCAAATCCGTTTCTTCTTTAGCGGCTTTGCGTAAAAATATATCGGATACTTCGGGCTGATACTCGCCTACAATTACGGGGATGCCGGGTTTAATGATACCCGCTTTTTCGCCGGCTATTAGTTGCAGGGTATCGCCCAAAATATTCATGTGGTCCCAGCCGATGTTGGTAATTACCGATAGCAGCGGGGTAATGATATTGGTTGAATCCAAACGGCCGCCTAAACCAACCTCGATCACGGCAATATCAACTTTTGCTTTCGCGAAAATATCAAATGCCAGCGCTACCGTCATCTCGAAAAATGAAGGGCTTATCTCCTCAAAATCTTTTAAGTGTTCGGCAGTAAAATCAATTACTTGCTGCTCGCTTATCATTTCGCCGTTAATACGGATGCGCTCCCTGAAATCGCGCAGGTGCGGCGAGGTATACAGCCCGGTTTTATAACCTGCGGTTTGTAATATGGCTGCCAGCATGTGCGAAGTAGAGCCTTTGCCATTGGTGCCGCCAATGTGTACGCTTTTAAATTTATACTGAGGGTTATCTATGCGCCTGCAAAGCTCAATGGTATTATCCAAATCGCTTTTATAGGCCGATGCGCCCACGCGGGTAAAAACAGGTAGCTGACTGTAAAGATATTGAAGGGTTTGGGCGTAATCCATGGTTGATTATAAAAAATATTTCGGTTCAGGCCTTTGCGCTCATGCTTCGAGTGCCTCAGCATGACACCCCTTTAAACCAGCGAGCCAAATAAACGCGTATGCCAGCTATCCTTAAACGGCACTTCCCATTTACTATCCAGTTCGGTTAAGTTTTGTACCAGGTTGTTAAAAACAATGGTATCATTATTAATAACGCCTTGCTTTATCAGCGCCTCAAACTTATCCCGCGAAGCGGAAAGGATATTTACGCCGCTGCGGTAAGCCAAATTAAACCTGTCGAACAAATTGATGCCGAACTGCTGCTCCAGTTGTTTCATGAAATTTACCGATTTATCTATCGAGCAGCCACTGGCGCCTGCCTGGCTTTCATCAACCACCAAAACAATAAAACGGTTGTACCTTATTTCGGCTTTGGCTTTAAGCTGGTTGTTGTGGGCTGTCCAGCCGGTGGCAAAGCTGTCTAACTGCTGTTGCAATTGGCTTACTTCGGCCTCGTTTAATTCCCGGTCAGACTGGTATATCCATACCCTCGAATTTTCTGAAAATTTCATACCACAAATTTATCATTTTATTATCTTTGAAAAGAGTGGGGGATGTCATGTTAAAATCAGTTCTGCAGCAAACTAAAAAAGCAGGTTTCTTAATAGCCATTGTATTGCTGGCTGCACTCCATTTCAGCTTTAAACCTCCGGTAGATGAACAGGCCATGCTTGCCTGGAGCAATAAGTGCCTTACCGAATCATACGACCCCTCTGGCGAACCCAAGCTTAAAAAATGGGAAATTATTCTAACGCCCGATGCCTTTATCCGCCTGCGTAAAACTTACCAGAACGGTAAACAGGAATATTACTCGTTCCAGTTGCACAATTTTAACGATATGAATTATTTGGGTACTGACATCAGCGGTACCCTGCAATTAAAAGCCACAGCCGATGATATCATTGTACAGACTTATGACGACCCAAAAGAAGATATCGACAGCATGGCTACCCAGCTTAACCTGCCCTTCAAAAATATAGAGCCGGAGCGGTTGGATAGTTTGCAAACGGCTTTGAATTATTTTAAGCAGAAAGCTTTATAACCCATTTGCCCTCACCGTAATCTCGGCGATATCCAGCACTTTTATTTGCTCTTCTTTTTCGTGATGCTTAATGCCATCGCTTAGCATAGTCATGCAAAAGGGACAAGCAGCGGCAACAATAGTGGCATTTATCGCGATAGCATCATCAATACGCTCATCGCTTATTTCACGGCGACCTGGTTCTGGCTCTTTAAACATTTGCGCGCCGCCGGCGCCACAGCATAGGCCGTTGCTTTTGCATCGTTTCATTTCTACCAGTTCGATATCCAAAATCTCTAAAGCTTTGCGCGGCGCTTCGTAAATGTTATTGCCACGGCCTAAATAGCAAGGGTCGTGGTAAGTGATGCGTTTGCCTTTAAAGCTTTCGCCGCCTTCGGCTTTTAGCTTGCCTTCGTCAATTAGTTGCTGTATCAGTTGTGTGTGATGTATTACTTCGTAAGTGCCGCCCAGGCCGGGATATTCGTTTTTTATGGTGTTGAAGCAATGGGGGCAACCGGTAACTATCTTTTTAATATTATAGCCGTTTAATACCTCAATATTGGTCATGGCCTGCATCTGGAACAAAAACTCGTTGCCTGCACGTTTGGCCGGGTCGCCGGTACAGCTTTCTTCAGTACCCAAAACCGCGTAGCTGATGCCTACATGCTGTAATATTTTGCAAATGTCGCGGGTTATCTTTTTCGCCCTGTCGTCATAACTGCCCGCGCATCCTACCCAAAATAATATTTCAGGCTCCTTGCCCTCGGCAACCAATTCGGCCATGGTAGGTACTTTGAAAATTTCGGATTTCGGATTTTCGATTTCGGATTTATTTGTTTCAGGATTTATATTTTCCATTTTTCTAATTTCTAATCATCTGCACATCCACGCATCTGCATATCTGTACATTATTTCTCCTCTATCCAGTTCGCCCTGTCAGCCTGCGCATATTTCCATGGTGCGGCGTTGTTTTCCATATTGCCGAACATATTGTTCAGGCTTGCCGGCGCTTGCGCTTCTTCCATCACTATATAGCGGCGCATTTCGGTTATAATTTCCAGCGGGTTTATATTTACCGGGCAGGCATCAACGCAGGCATTGCAGGTAGTGCAGGCCCAAAGCTCTTCGCGGGTAATATAATTATCCAGCAAGGTTTTGCCATCATCGTGATCCTTGCCGTGTGTATCAATGTTTTTGCCTACTTCGGTAATCCTGTCGCGCGTATCCATCATAATTTTGCGGGGCGATAGCAGCTTACCGGTAATATTTGCCGGGCAAACCGATGTACAACGCCCGCACTCGGTACAGGTATAGGCTTCCATTAGGTTTTTCCAGGTAAGATCTGTTACATCCTTTGCGCCAAAGCGGCTAACCTCACCGGTAATTACGGGCGGGGTAAATGACGGGTCGAGCATGGCCTTTACCTCGTTAGTAACCGAAGCCATATTGGTAAATTTTCCCTTTGGGTTTAAGTTGGAATAATAAGTATTCGGAAACGCCAGCAGGATATGAAAATGCTTAGAATAGGGCAGGTAATTTAAAAACGCCAGAATACCGCATATATGGAACCACCAGCATACCCGCTCAGTAATAACCAGCTTGTTAGCGTTGTTGGATAATAAAGGCGCAATCAAATGACTTACCGGGAAACTTCCTGCTTTAATATATTCGCCAAAATGCAGCGCCTGTAATTTATAATCGGCAGCGTTCATTGTTAAAAACGCACTCATCAATAATATCTCAATAATCAGGATGTAGTTAGCATCCGATTTTGGCCATTCGGTCATCTCCACGCCGCTGAAGCGTTTTAAACGTGCGATATTCCTTCGGCATAAAAAAACTACGCAGGCGGTAAGCACCAATACGGCTAAAACCTCAAACCCGCCAATCAGCAGACCGTATAATCCACCTAAAAACCGTGAGAAAATGCGGTGCGAGCCAAATATGCCGTCAATCATAATTTCCAGCACCTCCAGGTTAATGATTACGAAGCCCACGTAAATAAAAAAGTGCATTACGGCGGCCAGCGGGCGCTTAACCATTTTGCTTTGGCCAAGTGCCACCTTTGCCATTACCTTCCAGCGTTTGGCGGGTTGGTCGCTGCGGTCGGTGTCCTTGCCTAAAAGGATGTTCCGCCTAACGCGCGCCACGTTTTTACTGAATAAGTAAACAGCGGCCAATAATATGAGGATGAATACGATTTGTCCAATCATTATGCGTGCATAGTAATTCTCAAATATAGTTAATTGGTTGATGTAGCAAATAACAAAGTAAACTTATTGAGAATTTTAACGAAAAAAGACCGCTTATCTGTCTCCTTAACTAGTATCTCGTGAAGCATGCTGCAGATCGCACTTTCGGGCTTCCCTTTGCAGGTGGTTTACTTAGTTCGTAGGTCGGTTCGATCAATTCATTTTCATATTAACTACAGAATCTCACTGTATTATTGCTAAGTAGTTTGTTAGGCTTGTCGGTTTTATCGATACAAAAGCCCTGCTTATCTGCACTTTGAATAGTTTATTATATAACGGGTTATACTTTTGCACATGAAATTATTAGTTCTTTTTTTTACCCTGTTACTTGCTTCGGATGTTACCTGGTCTGGTGATTTTGATGCAGCAAAAACGGAAGCGTCTAAATCGCATAAATTGATATTGGTTAATTTTTCGGGTTCGGATTGGTGTGGCCCTTGTATAAGGGAGCGGAAAGAAATACTTGAAAACCCTGCGTTTGAGAATTATGCTTCAGACCACCTGGTGCTGGTGCGTGCTGATTTTCCGCGCCAAAAGAAAAATCAGTTAACCCCTGAACAAACTAAACTTAATGACGCGCTTGCGGATAAATACAATCCCGATGGTAAATTTCCTTACACGCTTTTAATAGACGAAAATGGCAAGGTGTTAAAAGATTGGGATGGTTTCCCTAATGAGTCGCCTGAACAATTTGTTGCACAAATAGCTGCATTTATACATTGATGATAGCCCAAATGGATGTCAATTTGTTACATAAGCGGGCATTGCGCTTAATGGGTAACCGTTTTGAAATAAGTGTGGTTGGCGATGATACTGCTTGGGCTGAATCTTGCATTGACGCCGCAGTTGCGGAAATTAGCAGGATAGAAAAACTGCTCACTACATTTAGCGATTTCAGTCAAACCAATAAAATAAACCGTAACGCCGGTATAAAGCCAATGAAAGTTGACAGGGAAGTATTTGACTTGATTAAACGCTCGATAAAAATAAGCGAGTTAACCCAGGGTGCTTTTGATATCACGTACGGATCTATTGATAAAAAGCTTTGGAATTTTGATCAGACAATGAACGCATTGCCTGATGCAGAAACCGCAAAAAAAATGGTAAGGCTTATTGATTACCGTAACATTATTTTAAACCAAGAAAACTGTACCGTTTTTTTACGGGAAATGGGTATGCGCATTGGCTTTGGCGGCATAGGCAAAGGATACGCTGCCGAGATGGCCAAGCGGGTGATGAAGCAACACGGCGTTGAAAGTGGGGTGGTAAATGCATCTGGCGATTTATGCGCCTGGGGTTTGCAGCCGGATGGCAAAAAATGGACTATAGGCATCGCAAATCCGGATCTTTCGAACGAAGTATTTTCCTATTTAAATGTTACGGATATGGCTGTGGCTACATCAGGCAATTATGAAAAGTTTATAATGGTTGATGGAAAGAAATATTCACATACCATTAATCCGCGTACAGGCTTGCCCATTACGGGTATAAAGGCAGCAACAATTATTACTACAAATGCCGAAATAGCCGATGCCATGGCAACACCCATTATGATTATGGGCATTAGTGCCGGGCTTGACCTGGTAAATCAAATGAAAAATATTGAAGCGATTATAATCGACGATAACAATAAATTATATACATCCAATAACATCCATATAAAATGAGGGCAAAGATTATAATGCGGTCGGCAAAAACATTAGCCTGTTTGCTGGTCATAGTAGCAGCTACTTCATGTGTGCAGGTTAAAGAATACCAGAAAAACAGGATAAATGATGCCGAGATGGTTTTAAGTAACCGTAAGGTGGAAAAAAACGAACTGAATTTTGAATCATATCGCGAAGCTGCTTCAGGTGCTAATGCAGGTAAAACAGGTGGGGGCTGCGGCTGCAACTAACTATGAGAAAAATATATTTATCCGTTGTCGGGTTTTCACTTTTATGCAGGCTTAGTGCCCATGCGCAAACCATGCAGGATACCGTGAGCAAGCCTGCATACACAGTACAATCCGCACCAAAGCAAGATAGTACCCATTATAAGTCGAGGAAAATAACGTTGGATGAAATTGATTTTGTATCCAGCTATTATTCGCAAAATGGCGACCACTCTGCCGTTACCGGTGGTATTGGTACCGAGAAAGTAACTGATATTGCAAACGGCATCAACTTAAATTTCGTTTGGACAAATCAAAACCAAAATACAAATACGCTGGAGGTTGGGATGGGTTTTGATGCGCATACAGCCGCATCACAAGCTTATGTTTCAAAAACCGGCGCGTCAAGTCCCAATGGTACAAGGATATACCCGTCGGTAGACTGGACCCAGGAAAACGCAAAGAGCGGCAATACCTTTGGTGTAGGTGCTTATTATTCGGGCGAGTACAATTATAATTCGCTCGGTGCCGATTTACATTATTCAGCAAAAACCGATAATAAAAACGGCGAGTTCAGCGTAAAACTCCAGGGGTATTTTGACCACGTAACCTTAATTTACCCATCGGAATTTAACCCTATGGCTAACGATGTTAATACCAACGGCAATTATGGGAATGGTGACGGG
>Ga0302309_10002660_pt1 | contig 14597 bp, 18 predicted proteins | sample III_Palsa_N1_1_FD_200453 | JGI IMG/M metagenome (GOLD analysis project Ga0302309, IMG submission 200453) | Peat permafrost microbial communities from Stordalen Mire near Abisko, Sweden - III_Palsa_N1_1 | ecosystem: Environmental > Terrestrial > Soil > Palsa > Peat permafrost | place: Sweden... | reverse complement strand
GCGCAGATACCCTAAACAATATGAAAGATTCGGTAGCCGATCCGTCGAAGTCAATTACAAAGGATTTGGTGATGAAAGTCAGTAAAGACGACGCGAAATTCGCTGTAGCGGCGGCTGATGGCGGCATCGCAGAAGTCGAACTGGGTACGCTTGCGCAGCAAAAAGCAGCCAGCGCGAAGGTCAAAGACTTCGGCGCCATGATGGTCAGCGACCACAGTAAAGCCAATGATGAAATGAAAGCGCTTGCAAAATCCAAGGGCATCACTTTGCCAACTGCTATTGATAGTGACGAACAAAAAGTAAAAGACAAGCTGTCATCAAAATCAGGTGCTGACTTCGACAAAGCTTACGTTGACGATATGATCGAGGATCACAAAAATGACATCAAAAAATTTGAAGATGCCACTCAAAACCTGAAGGACCCCGACCTAAAAGCATTCGCGGTGAAGACCTTGCCAACTTTAAAGATGCACCTCGACGCGATCCAGAAGATCCATGAAAACATGAAATAATTCACCTTCCTATAATAGGAAAGCGGGCCGCCTTTGTCAGGGCGGCCTTTTTTTTAAACCAATTGTTCAAGTATTGCCTTGATAGAGAAATGCGCGCCGCAAACAAATTCATCGGCCGCGCCGTAGTAAATTGTTAGCTTGTCTCCGTCCACGACATGCCCGTTCGTAAAAACTACATATCCAAAGAATCCGCTTAATTCATAAGCTTCCGTAGGCACCATAATCGGTTCAGTGGTTCGTGAAATTACTTTCGAAGGGTTATCCAAATCCATCAGGAACGCGCCCAGGCAATACTGTTGCCCCGCATTTGCACCATGATAAATCTCCAGCCAGCCTTTGTCGGTACGGATGGGCGCAGCGCCGGCACCCACGCGCGCGCTGTCCCAAAGACCGGCCCGGGTCTTAACCAGGCATTGATGGTTTCCCCATTGTCTGCCGTCCGAAGATTCTGCCAGCCATATATAATTCCCGCCTATTTCCTTGCTGCTGGGCCGGTGCAGGCAATAATATTTACCGCCAATCTTTTCCTCGAAAATGGCGCAGTCCTTATTATGCGGCGGCAGGATCATACCGCCGGATTCGAACTGCTGCCAATCTTTGGTTGTTTGTAAACCAACGCCAACGCCGCTATCCGACACGGCTGTATAGGTAAGGTAATAAGTGTCTTCGATCTGCGCGACACGGCAATCTTCTACCCCAAAACGTTCCAGGTAACCTCGTCCGAAAACAGGGTGATAACCTTCCGGTTCGTAAAACTTGACACCGTCATCGCTGCACAACATACGGAGGTGCGATATGGTGGTCAGGTAATCGAGCCCCTTATAATTAATTACCCGCGCATCGGTGGCAACCAGGTCAGGGTCATTGAGCGGCACTTCGATAATTTCTGTATTTCCCGTGGCGTTGAGCGCGGGGAAAAAAATCACACCTTCCTTTTGCGCCGCACCTTCCGCGACACGGACCAGCAGCCAGGTCTTTCCCCGGTAGCGGAATACGCCGGGGTTAAGTAAACTGATGATCTGTAGGCCATCACCACTTGATTTCAGGTCCCGGGGCAATAATAATGGGTTTTCCGGGAAGCGCTGCGCAAGGTCTTTCATAGCTTAGTGTCCTCGCTGTTTATTTTTGCCAGGTCTTTGGTGGCCGGACCTGTCAATACCCTTCCTTCAATGTCGTAACGCGCACCATGACAAGGACAATCCCAGCTTTTCTCTTCCCCGTTCCAGTTAACTGTACAGCCTGCATGTGTACAAACAGGGCTTAAGGCATGAATAATTCCATCGTCATCTTTATAAGCCGCTATATGCTGACCATCAATATCTACAAGTTTTCCGGTGCCCGGCTGCAACCTGTCTAAAGAATCGGTATCATGAAAACTAAACCGGTCAGCAAAAAAATGGTAGGCCACATCGGTGTTCTCTTTTACAAATTCACTAAAACTATCGACAGGCTTGATGCGTGAGGGGCTGAATATTTCTTCATATTTACTTTGCTTGCCGATAACCAGGTCTGCGAGGATCTGCCCGGCAATACTCCCCAGCATCATGCCATTGCCGTTATAACCCGTGGCGCAATAAATTCCATCAGCAGCCATGGGCATTTTACCAATATAGGGTAAGCCATCTGCCGGCACATAATACTGGCTTGACCAACGGTATTTTACCGACGAATTATTATAATATTTACGGGCATATTTTTCAAGGCCGGCAAATGCTTTTTCCGGGTCTTCGTGCCCGGTCTTATGATCCAGGCCACCGATCAATAGCAGCTCCTGACCGTCGATCCTATGCGAGCGAACGTAATGATACGGTTCCTGTAAATCGTAAATCAGCGCGTCGGGATATTTCCCGCTATGCAGTTTTACTGCCAGTACATAACTGCGGTAAGGTGCGCATTCAAAATTGAAAAGATTGATATTCGGCGGCATGTGCGTAGCATAGATCACCGCCCTGGCCCGGATATCCCCTGAGCTATGAAGCCCGTCTTTTTGTTCAATTTGTTCCACCCTTGTATGTTCGCGGATGATGCCGCCGGCAGCCAGGTACGCGCTTTGCAAACCTGTTAGGTATTTTAGCGGGTGGAACTGCGCCTGTCCTTCAAATAAGAGCGCCTTTTGAAAAGGCACCGGGGTTGGCACCGATTCCGTATATTGAACAGCTACGCCAACCTTTATTGCACCGCTATAAATATCATCCAGCATTTTGGCCTCGTCTTCATTTTCGGCGTATACATAGCCCGGCTTGCTTTCATAATCGCAATCGATCCGGTTATCATCGATCTGTTTTTTGATCAGGCCGAAACCTTCATTGATTGCGTCAGCAAATAACTGCGCCCCCTCCGTGCCAAACGCGCTTTCCGCCTCTTTGTACGTCGTATCAGCGAATGTATTGATGTGGGCGCTTGTACCACCGGTCGTGCCAAATCCTATACCATGTGCGTCGACAATAATGGTACGCTTACCGGCGCGCTGTAATAAAAGAGCGGCCGTCACACCGGTGATGCCCCCACCTACGACTAAACAGTCATAGACTTGAGCAGGATCAGAGCTGCTTTGCGAAGGGACTGCAATTTCTTTTTGCCAGGGACTTTCCAAAGCCCCGTCTCTTGGAATGGTATTTGTTTTCATCATTAAACAATACAATATTTAGCCGCTCCGGTTTGCGTTTTATTCTCTTTTTTCCCCAAAATTATTTTCAAATTTTTGAAACCGCTAATAACTGGCAGTTGTTAAAAAAATATTAGAACGATAATTTTTTAATCAAAACCTATTAAATAGCTACCTATTTATGAAAGCAGCAGTATTTCACAAACCCGGCGATATCCGTTACGATACCGTTGAAGACCCGCGCCTGGAACAGGACACGGATGTTATTTTAAAAGTGACTTCTACGGCCATTTGCGGTTCCGACCTGCATATCCTGAGCGGCGGTGTGCCGCAACCCAAACCAATGGTGATGGGCCACGAGTTCATGGGGACTGTCGAAGAAGTCGGCAAAGCGGTGAGCAAGCTCAAAAAAGGCGATCGAGTAGTGGTGCCTTTCCCAATCGCCTGCGGTCATTGTTTTTTCTGTACCCATGGCGCATCGCCCGGCTGCGAGAATTCCAATTACAAACATTATGGACCCGATGGCGACTTGACTGATCAGAAAGGCGCGGCGCTGTTCGGTTATACCGATCTGTACGGCGGCTATTCCGGCGGGCAGGCAGAATATGTACGCGTGCCTTATGCAGATATCAGCCCGCGCGTAGTACCGGATAACATGACTGATGAACAGGTATTATTCCTGACCGATATATTTCCGACCGGCTGGTCGGCTATTGATTGGGCGCAACTGAAGGGTGGCGAAGTGGTCGCCATCTTCGGTTCCGGCCCGGTCGGTTTAATGGCGCAAAAGGCTGCCTGGATCAATGGTGCCAGCCGCGTGATCGCAATCGACCCGCTCAATTACCGCCTGGAAAAGGCAAAGGCGGTCAATAAAGTGGAAACCCTGAACCCGCACGAAGTAGACGTGGTCGAAGCGATCCGTGCAATGACAGGTGGCCGCGGTGCCGATGTTTGCGTTGACGCGGTAGGTTTTGAACCCGAACGCGATATCCTTGATAAAGCAAAGGCGATGTTCAATTTCGAGGTGGGCAGCATGAAAGTACTGGATATGGCCTTTAAAGCCGTACGCCGCATGGGTACTGTATCTATTATGGGCGTTTATGGTTCTACTTATGATAATTTCCCATTGCACCGTGTATTCGATAAAGGTATTACCCTAAAGATGGGACAGGCCCCGGTACTGAATTATATCGACCACCTGATAGACCTGGTAAAGGAAGAAAAAGTGGTGCTGGATGATATCATCACCCATCGACTGCCTTTAAGCGAAGTGACCCACGGCTATGAGATATTCAACAAGAAAGAAGAAGATTGTGTGAAAGTGGTGCTAAAACCATGGGAACAGCGCACAGAAACCGAACATACTGAACCTGTAAAAATTGAGAACTGATGGAAAATCAACAAAAAACAGCCCTGATCACTGGTGGTACCAGTGGGATCGGCAAGGAATTAGCAAAACTGTTCGCGCAAGATCAGTATAACCTGGTCATCGTAGCGCGTGATCAGCAGGAACTGGATAACACCGCTAACGAATTACAGCAATATGGCATTGAAATAAAAACTATAGCAAAAGATCTGTCCAGCATGGACGATGCTAAAACTTTATGCACTGAAGTGACGGAACAGATCGATGTATTGGTTAATGATGCCGGCCAGGGCGTTTACGGTTTATTTACAGACAATGACCTGGAGCGTGAGCTGGGTATCGTGCACCTGAATATTTGTGCAACCGTTATTTTGACCAAGCATTTTTTAAAACAGATGGTTGCCCGCGGCGAAGGCCGTATCTTGAATCTCGGCTCGGTTGCCGGGAAATTGCCCGGCCCATGGCAGGCGGTTTATCATGCTACTAAGGCGTTTGTGCTTTCCTTTACCACTGCGGTACGTGAAGAAGTAAAGAACAGCGGGGTAACGCTGACCGCATTGATGCCGGGCGTTACCGATACCGATTTCTTTAATAAAGCGGGTATGAACGAGAGCAAAGTTGTGCAGGATAAAGAAGCCATGGCCGATCCCGCCGATGTGGCAAAAGCAGGCTACGAAGCCCTGATGGCGGGCGATGACCGCGTGATCGCCGGCTTTAAAAACAAAGTGCAGGTTAATGCCGCGAACTTAATGCCGGACAGTACGGTGGCTCATAACTTATATGAACAACAGAAACCTGTTGAACACCAATAGTGCGGCGGTTATTCCGGAACCATATGGAACCACAAACAGCAAATATTGAACAGTTCAAATTGCAGGATAATGGCGTTTTTCCAAACAGCCGCTATCCTGCATTGCTGTACAAAGGCGTACTGGATATCCCTTTGCTATTCCCGGCTGCCCACGTAAAACACCAGTTTGAAAAAAATGGCTGGTCAAATAGCTGGGATGCCGGCATTTTCGAATACCACCATTACCACAGCATCACGCACGAGGTGCTGGGCATTTATAAAGGTCATACCCAATTGCAATTAGGAGGTCCGGAGGGGCCCAAGATCTTCATCGAAAAGGGTGATGTGCTGGTCATACCTGCAGGAGTGGCCCACAAAAACCTCGGGCCGGAAAATGCTGTCGGCGTGGTGGGCGCCTATCCCGATGGGCGGAAGTACGATATGAATTACGGCAGACCGGGCGAACGGCCGGGCACGGATAGGCATATTATCACAGTCCCGATCCCAGCCGGCGACCCGGTTTACGGCAGCGACAGGGGGCTATTGAACATCTGGAAATAAGAAAAAGAATTATAACATCAACACCATGAAAAAGAATATTGTATTTATTCACGGCATGTTCCAAAACCCCAAAAGCTGGGAAAAATGGATCGCTTATTTTTCCGAAAAAGGCTATACCTGTATTGCACCGGCATGGCTACTGCATCAAGGGGTACCGGCAGACCTTCGCACCTTCCCGCCTGAGGGTTTGGGTGACCTACAACTGACGACCATTGTAAACGAAATGGAGCGGGTGGTAAATTCGCTTCCTGAAAAACCCATATTGATCGGGCATTCCGTCGGCGGGCTGATCGTGCAGCTTCTGGTGCAAAAAGGCATGGCAGAAATGGGTGTGCCCATCAGTTCAGTAGCGCCAAATGCCATGCTGGCCTTTGACTGGGGGTTTATGAAAAACAGCGCCCTGATCGCTAACCCGTTCAAGGGCAACGAGCCGTTTTATACCGACCTGGAAAGCTTCCATGAATCTTTCTGTAATACGATGACCATAGAAGAGACACAAAATGCTTTTGAGGAGACCGCTACCCATGACAGCAGGAATGTTCTAAGGGATTGCATGGGCGAAGCCGGTCATATCGATACTGAACTACCGCACGCGCCGCTGTTGTTTATTGGCGGCGAAGAAGACGAGATCATCCCTTATGAACTCAACCGGAGAAATGCGGAGGCTTATACCGATGAAGGAAGCATTGTCGATTTTAAAGCCTTCCCAAACCGCGGGCACTGGATATGCGGCCAACCGGGCTGGGAAGAAGTAGCGGCTTATGTCAGCGAATGGCTGACTGCGCACGAGGAACACCATTATCAAACCAATTCAGCAATACTATAAAATAAACAAAATTATTATGGCAAAAAATTCAGCAAAAACGAATGACAAAGTTCATCAAGCTTTACACGAAGAAAAAGAGGGGACGCTGAAAAGCGGCAAAAGCGGTAAAAAAGTAACATCCCGAAAACAGGCCATCGCGATTGGACTTTCCGAGGCCCGTAAAGAAGGCGATAAAGCACCGAAGAAGAAATCTTAAATACACCACCTATGAAAGACGAAAACAAAATGACCCGGCGGCAGGTAGTCGCCGAGCTGGGCACGACACTAGCGGCGGTAGCCGTATCGCCGGCGCTGGCCGCTGCATCTGCGGGCCGCAAACCTGCTGACGGACCGGTAAAAATCAGCGACCCGACGACGCTTTACCCTAAGCCACCTTTTAAAAGCCAGCCGCAGCCCTGGCCGGGCTTGCAAAGTAAGATGGACCCGGTACCGGATTGCGGCGAAACGAGTTACAAAGGCTCCGGCAGGCTGATAGGTCGCAAAGCACTTATTACCGGCGGCGATTCCGGCATGGGAAGGGCGGCAGCCATCGCCTATGCCCGCGAAGGCGCGGATGTCGCGATCAACTATTATCCCACTGAAGAACAGGACGCGCAGGAAGTCATCGCGCTGATCAAAAAAGAGGGAAGGAAGGCTATTGCTATCCCTGGTGACTTGCGCAGCGAAGAATTTTGCAAGCAGCTTGTGCACAAAGCCATTGACGGGCTTGGCGGTTTGGATATTATCGTTAACAACGCGGGCCGGCAGCAGTCGATCAACTCTATTGCAGATGTGACCACCGAGGAATTCGATGCCACGATGAAAACCAATATTTATGCGCCGTTCTTTATTATTCGCGAGGCACTACCGCATTTGCCGCCCGGTTCGGCCATTATCGGCACCACCTCGGAGCAAGCTTATGACCCTTCACCGGATCTCTATGCCTATGCGCAAACCAAGGCGGCAACGATGAATTATGTAAAATCACTGGCCAAACAACTTGGGCCGAAAGGCATCCGTGTGAACGGAGTCGCACCCGGCCCTATCTGGACGGCATTGCAGATCAGCGGCGGCGCGCAGCCCGAAAAACAACAGATGTTTGGGAGCTGGACGATGCTGGGACGCCCGGGCCAACCTGCGGAACTGGCTTCGATTTATGTACAATTAGCTGCCGCCGACGCGAGCTTTGCCAGCGGACAGGTCTATGGCTCATCGGGAGGAGTGGGGCAGCCATGAAGAAGATGATCCTATTTATACTGCTGGGTTTTGGCATAAGGTCTAAAGCCCAGATCCCGCAACCCGACCCGGATACAACGGCAAAGCATTTCCTGATCGTGGCCAGTATTAAAAACTTACAGGAAGTCAGTGCTGCCCAGCAAGCCGTGCAAAAAGCCAAAAAGCCTGAAGTACGCACCTATGCGCAAATGATGATCAAAGATCATGGGCAGGCCGAACAGCAATTATTGCAGCTCGCCAAAAGCCAGGGTATCAACTTACCTCCTGCCGCCACCGGCGGGATCAAACCCGACCTGCTCCTTGCAGGCGCTGCAAATTTTGACTCCGCCTATGTGCATGCGATGTCTTCGGGCCATGGTAACACGGTGCAAATGTTCGAGAACTATGCAACGACGGGAAAGGATCCGGCGGTACGTGCCTGGGCACAGGAAATGCTGCCCACGTTAAAAATGCACCTGGAACATATCAAAACCATTGAAAAACAATTAAAGTAAGCATTATGCCAACAAAAAAGAAGTGGTCGGCGAACGTTACCGAGCATAGCGACGCGATGGACCTGGAAAAAGATATCTTCAAATCGGGCGACCCGGACAAGATCGCAGCATCACTGAAACATTCGGCAGAAAGCAGCAAGCGGCGGAAGTCTTCGCCCTACCAAAGCGCGATGTCTATGTTGACTTTTTACGAGAACCGTGCCGGCAAAAACCTGAACGCTGACGAAAAAGATGTGCTGGAAAAAGCTAAGGATAAGTTAAGGGAGCTTTTTGGCAAAGATGATCAATGAGCACGTTATGAAAGAAGCGTTTCTGCACAAAAAAAGCGCCGCTAAGGTCAGCGGCGCTCTTAAAACTATGCAAGCTTTAATTATTTCATGCTGTCATGGATCTGCTGAATCTTGTCCAGGTGTTTTTGGACTACCGGCGCTGTTTTCGCAGCAAAAGCCTTCAGATCGGCGTCTTTGCCGTTAGCAGCTTCAGACTGCATTAGGGCCAAAGTTTTTTTATGTCCCTCAATCATGGCGTTTACATAAGCTGCATCGAAATCTTTACCGCTCAATTTGCTTAAGCTGTCGCTTTTAGCCTGGTGTTCAGCATCGAGCCCGGCGGGAAGGGTAATGTTTTTTGATTTGGCGATGCTCATTAGTTCGGCGTTGGCTTTACCATGATCCATTACCATCATATTGCCGAAATCCTTTACCTTACTGTCAGTTCCTTTGGCAGCGGCCATTTTGCCCAAAGCTACTTCGGCCATGCCGCCTACGGCAGCTTTCGCTGCAAAAGCGGTGTCAGATAATACTGCTGTGGAAGAATCTGTTTTGACCGTAGTTACACTGCTGCTATCCGTTTTCACCGCAGTGCTGTCGCTATTAGCGGCAGGCTTGTTCCCGGAGCAAGCCTGCAAAAGCGCAATTATTGTCATTGCGCCCATGAATAAATTTATTTTTTTCATTGTAATAGATTGATTTAAAATTCAATTAAATTGGCTTTCAACTTTTGCCCCGGAACAAGGATATAACCCAGATAATGATCGCTATGACGATCACAACCGCGATAATCCCGACGACCGCTCCGGCTTTAAAAATTCCGGCAATAGCTGAACAACTGCTGAGCAAGGTCGCCATCATCATGACGGCGACCAGGTTGGTCATTTTTTTCATGGGCAATTAATTTTGTTCAACAGCATAAGTGCTCCATTGGGCAACACCATCCGGTTCGGCTTTGGTAACCTCCTCGCTTTTCGCTTTGCTCATCTCCTGATTTAATTTTTCAGTGGATTTGAGCTCCTTGCTTTTATCATCAGGTAACGCGGTCAAACCTTCAGTTTCCTGTACATAGGCTATTGGATCTTCAACGTATTCAAATTCCTTCCCCATGCCTTTTATTTCTCCCTGGTTCCAGGGGCCGCGAACGGTTCCGTCAGATAGGTTGTATACCTGCTGCAAGTATCTTGGATCTGCGGCCAAAACACCCGGCGGGAAGTTAGGCTGGATACTTGCCAGCGCAGCTTCAAACATCTTGTAATGGGTTACCTCACGGGTCATCAGGAATGACAATGTTTCGTGGATATAAGGGTCATCTGTAAATTTCATCAGGTGCTCGTAAACCAGTTTCGCCCTCGATTCTGAAGCTAAATTGGTACGCAGGTCCACCGTAAGGTCCCCGTTTGAATTGATATACGAAGCGCACCATGGAATGCCCTGGCTGTTTCTCGGCGTCGGGCCGCCTCCGGTAATGATCGGGAACTGCGGATTGGCCGATAACGCCGCATGAATGACACTTTCTTTCGCGGCCTTGCCGTTCATAGCGACCATAATCTCGCTTTGTTCAGCTGCGTTCTTTAATTCGCCGTTAACACCTTTCAAAAGCATCTGGATGGTAGCCCCTACGATCTCCAGGTGACTGAATTCTTCGGTAGCGATATCCATCAGCATATCGTATTTCTCCGGGTGCGGCACTTTCGCACCGAAAGCTTGGGTAAAATATTGCATGGCTGCAGCCAATTCGCCGTTCTCCCCGCCGAACTGCTCCAACAATAAGTTGGCAAAGCGCGGGTCAGGGCGCGAAACCCTGGCGTTGAATTGTAAGTCCTTTACGTGGTGAAACATGATATTTAATTTATAGGTTAATAATGATGGTTTAAAAATCAGGAGAAGAAACCTTTTTCCTTTTCTTCACCGGAAGCTTCGTAATTGACGTTATTTTCAGCTATTTCGGTCAGCAGATCGTCCGCAGCCTTTTCTTCATTCAGGGTCAGGGCCAATAGGTCGGCAGCTTCGTTATAACCCAATGTTTTTGCCAGGCTTACCATTCCGCCATAAGAAGCGATCTCATAATGCTCTACCTTTTGACCGGCAAATATTAACCCGACATCCCTGGTAGCTGTTCCATCTTCCGTGTCGCTGATGATCTCTTCGCCCTCGTCAACAATGCCGTCCATCGCGTCGCATTTAGTAGTATCCGGCTCCAGGCCCAATAGGCCAAAAACCTGCTCTAACCGTTGCACATGGCCTTCGGTTTCCGCTAAATGACTTTCGAAGGCTTCCTGCAATTCCGGCGAAGTGGCGGCTTCCTTCATTTTTGGCAGCGTATCCACAATTTTCTTTTCGGCCCACAGGAGGTCTTTTAGTTCGTTTACAAAGAATTCCTGTAGACGGGAATCAACGGCTACCGGGGTTTGGGTTTCCTGCTTTCCGGGCAAATCATAATTATTTTGGTTAACTTCCCGGTCAAGGCTTTGGTATTCGCCGACATCAACCGGCCCCCTATCAACGGCTGGCCCGGCCGGCACTTCATTGGCTAATGCCAATTCATTCTCGTTGAAATCATCGGCTTCGGAGTTACTATTTGAAGATGTGTTTGATGCAAAAGGTTTAAAATCATCCGCTTTGTTTTCCCACGCTTCATTACCCTGGCTGTTCACATCATTATCTTGTATGATAGCTTCATTATTATTTTCATCACCAGCCGACCAGCTTTGGTCACGCAGCGATTTGATGAGGTCATGGCCTTCATTTATACCTTGCTGCTGGCCGGTGATCAGTTGAACCACCTCGTAAGGTAATTCGCTGGAATCTTCTAGCGCCGAGCGGTAGGCTGCTTTAATCGCATCTTCGCCGCGTTCGCATTCATTTAAAATACTTTCCAGGTCGTTGCCGGTAAAAGTTGATTTAACTTCCAGCCAGGCGCGGTGGAGCGAACCCGATAGACTGGTGCCATCCGGCACTTCGCCGTTGAATTGCCTCGCTTTTTCAGCCAACTGTGCTGCGTTATCGCGGCTTTCAGCTGCCAACTTATTAAAGACCGGGCGCAAGCCACGGTCATCGTCTTCCAAATTTTCACTTGCTTTTTCGAACCCGGCAACCCTGTCATTATTGATCTTTACCAGGTCGTTTAATACGTCGATAGCTTTTTCTGTAGTTTCCATAGGTTTTGGGATTTATTCGGCCTTTTGTTGCCATGTTTGATATATTACTTTTGGTCTTTAATATTTCTAACAAATACAATTGCTGTTCCATAAAGCGCTTATTTGTTATTTATAGGAAATATTATTTCTAAATAAGCAAGCTATTGTATAAAAAAGCCGATGGGTGTCCTGATAATTATTCGGTGGTATATACACTTTTTTATCGTCGAATTACAGTTTGCTAACTCCGTTATTCTTTGATTAATTTGGAATAATTTATGATAACCAGCGCAAAGAAAAGCGCTGGTCACTTACCAACTAATGAAAAAACTTGCAGCGTCATTGTTTTCAGGCACCAGCGGTTTGACGGTCGCAATCCCGCAAAGGGACTTCCCGCAGGAACATAGTGATAAGTCCCGGCTGTCTTATTACGCGCTTCATTTAAACAGCATCGAGATCAACAGCTCGTTCTATAAATTACCCAGGGCAGCAACGGTTACCAAATGGGCAGCAATGGTTCCGGACGATTTCCGTTTTACCTTTAAGCTATGGAAAGAGATCACGCACCAAAAGCAATTACTATTCAATTCTGGCGCTATAGCAAAATTCTTTGAGGTCGTGAACCATGTCGGTGATAAAAAAGGATGTATACTGGTACAATTTCCTGCAAGTGTGAAAATCGACCTGTTACCTCAATTTCAACAGCTGCTGATTGCGATTGCTGGAAATAATAAAGGTTGGAGAATCGCGGTTGAATTCCGCCATTCCTCCTGGTATCAGGATAAGGTTTACGTCGTACTCTCCGAGTTTGGCGTCGGGCTGGTTTATCATGATAAAACGGGTTCAGCAACACCGATAATCGAGGCGACCGGCGATTTCGTTTACCAGCGGTTCCACGGCCCCGGTGGGGATTATAAGGGCAGTTATGATGATGGGTTTTTATACGAATATTCGCTGTATATCCAGGAATGGCGTGAAGACAAAACAGTCTATGTTTACTTCAATAACACCGCCGGGGATGCCTTAAAAAATCTGAACCTGCTCCTGCGGTATGTGGATAGCTGATCTAAGTTTTATTCAATGGTTATCCATGCCGGTGCGTGGTCGCTGGAATGGGTCCAGCCGCGTACATGTTTATCGACCCCGGCGCTGATCAGTTTAGGTGCAAGTTGGCTGTTCAGCAAAAAATGATCGAGCCGCAAACCCGCATCTCGCCCAAAGGCATTACGCAGATAATCCCAAAAAGTATAGATACGTTCATCCGGGTATAAAGTCCGGATGGCATCCGTCCAGCCCGAATCAACCAGCTTTTTATAAGCTGCCTTAGCTTCTGGCCGGAACAAAGCGTTTTCCAAATACTTTTCCGGTTTGTACGTATCGAGATCGGTCGGCATTACATTGTAATCGCCTATCAAAGCGACTGGCAGCTTAAAGGATTGTAGTTTTTGGGCATGCAGCTGCAATCGTTCTATCCAGCGCAATTTGTATTCAAATTTTGGTCCCGGCCAGGGATTGCCGTTGGGCAGGTACAAACAGCCAATGACGACGCCATTGATAAATGCTTCTACATAGCGGCTATGCTTATCCTCCGGGTCGCCATCCAGTCCACGCCTGGTTTCCTGTATTTCGTCATATCGTGACAATATCGCAACACCATTCCAGCTTTTTTGACCTTGCCAGATCGCGTGGTAACCGGCTTCCAGTAATGCCCGCTCCGGAAACTTGTTGTCTTCACATTTTAATTCCTGCAAACAAACAATATCCGGCCTGGCTTCCGCCAGCCAGCGAAGCAAGTTTTGCAAGCGGCCGTTTATTCCATTGATATTATAGGTGGCTATTTTCACAACCAGATAACACTTCGGTTTTAATATAGTTGCCACGGTTTAAAACTTAATCTCCTCCCGGTGCTTATGTATACCTATGGCAGTTGTTAAAAATGTTCAGGCACTCAGCGCGGAAAAGCTGTTTGACCTATTAAAGACCGATTTTGCGGATCATATCAACAGTAAACTGGGTTCCAACCTCGCTATTGAATACGCGCATGTATTCGACGAGATCAATATATCCTTTCCCGAAGTTATCGAAGGCCCGGCACTTAATATTGTCGTTACCGATGTGGAACTTACCGTTAGCTTGCTTGCAACGGAAGGCGATTATAACGCGGAATTATTGGAAGAACACCTCATCGGTTTTCTTGAACAGAAGGCTTCATAAGCAATTTAGCGAAGGTTTATTGAAGAAAGCTAAAAATGACTGTTATGACGCATGGATTAATGAAATGGGAAAACAAAAAAACGCGGCATTGTTTTTAAAGATCAATCCCGGTGGCTATTTTGTTTCCTGGTACTCAATAAAACCGTTCACCAGCTTTTGCCATTGTCCGCCGGAAATGCCGATCCGGGCCATCAGCGCGATGGCGGTATTGCGGATCTTATCGTGCAGGTCCACTTCTTCGTTGTTCGGGGTTTCATTGCGGCCGTGCGCGCCTGCGCTGATCACCATACCGTCGCGACGCACGATGAAGCTGTTGGTCGATTCATCGGTATAAAAATGTGCGACCTCCGCTGCTGCCTTACGCGGATTAGCCGCCGGCCGCACTGTCATCAGCACATATTCTTCGGCTGTATGGGCGCCACCCTCGGAAGCCAGTTTCTCAACAATTACCCATTCTACACCGCCGCCCGCGTCCGGTCCTGGTCCGGGCTGGTCGATGCTGATAAAGAAGCCTTCTTCGGCCATTACCTCCACTTCTTCACCCTGGTTATTGCAAAGCGTAAACTTCGCCGAGCCTGTCCCGGTGTATTCATGCCAGTTATTTA
>Ga0302309_10002658_pt1 | contig 14602 bp, 16 predicted proteins | sample III_Palsa_N1_1_FD_200453 | JGI IMG/M metagenome (GOLD analysis project Ga0302309, IMG submission 200453) | Peat permafrost microbial communities from Stordalen Mire near Abisko, Sweden - III_Palsa_N1_1 | ecosystem: Environmental > Terrestrial > Soil > Palsa > Peat permafrost | place: Sweden... | reverse complement strand
GTTCCCCACACGGAAACCTCTGCTGCGCCCGACTTCTTGGCCTCGTGCATCTTGCGCAACAGAGCTGGGAGTACATGCGAACCCGTAAGGTCGTAGTTGTCATTTGGCCCATACATATTGGTCGGCATCCCTGCGATGTATTGCGTCCCATATTGACGGTTGAAGGCCCAACACATCTCGATGCCCGCGATCTTTGCCACTGCATAAGGACGGTTGGTCGGCTCCAAGGGCCCTGTAAGCATATAGTCCTCAAGTATTGGCTGTGCGCAGTCACGTGGATAGATGCAGCTTGATCCAAGAAACAGGAGCCGCTTCACCCCAAATTTCCAGGATGCATCGATCACATTCGTCTGGATTGCCAGGTTCTCATGAATAAATTCCGCGGGCCTCATATTATTGGCCAGAATACCGCCCACTTTCGCCGCAGCGAGAAACACATATTCCGGTCGCTCTTCCGAAAAAAACCTCGCCACCGCTCTTTGATCAGTCAGATCTAATTCCGCATGCGTTCGAGTTGCGATCCGTGCGCAGCCTTCACGCTCAAGTCGTCTCATGATGGCCGAACCCGCCAGCCCCCGGTGCCCTGCGACATAAACTCTAGATCCAGCAATACTGGAATTATTCGTGATATTCATAGGCGTTGTATCCATGCTTCTTGACCAATTGGTCCCTTTCGGCCGCCAATAAGTCAACCTCGACCATTTCCTTCACTAGCTCTTCGAAACTTACCGTGGGCTTCCATCCCAGACGCTCATGCGCATAGCTTGGATCGCCCAAGAGGGTTTCAACTTCTGATGGGCGAAAATATTTCGGGTCCACGGCAACCACGGTAGCACCGCTTTGGTCCACTGCCCTTTCTTCTATTCCATGACCTTCCCATTTGAGCTTCATGCCAAGCACTTCGGCCGCCGAGGTAACAAACTCTCTTACACTATGCTGCACCCCGGTTGCGATTACAAAGTCTTCCGCCACATCTTGCTGCAGCATCCGCCACTGCATCTCTACGTAATCGCGTGCATGGCCCCAGTCTCTGAGGGCGCTCAAGTTTCCCAAATAGAGTCTATCCTGCAACCCTAGTTTGATGCGGGCCAGCGCCCGCGTGATCTTGCGTGTCACAAAGGTCTCACCTCTCAATGGTGACTCGTGGTTGAAAAGAATGCCGTTGCAAGCGTACATGCCATAGGCCTCACGATAATTCACCGTAATCCAATAGGCATATAACTTTGCCACCGCATAGGGAGACCGTGGGTAGAATGGTGTCTTCTCAGTCTGTGGAACCTGCTGTACTAATCCATATAGCTCAGAAGTCGAGGCCTGGTAAAACCGCGTCTTCTTCTCAAGTCCGAGTATGCGAATGGCCTCCAATAACCTCAGAGTCCCCAGTCCATCAACATTCGCCGTATACTCCGGTTGTTCAAATGACACTGCGACATGGCTCTGCGCGCCCAGATTGTATATTTCATCAGGCTGGACCTTCTGCATAATATGCAGAAGGCTGCACGCATCGGACAGATCTCCATAATGCAGAACAAAGTTCCTGTTTCCCAAATGAGGATCTTGATACAGATGATCGATGCGATCCGTATTAAAGAGGGAGCTGCGCCGCTTGATGCCATGAACCTCGTAGCCTTTGCGGAGAAGAAGTTCTGCCAAATAGGCCCCGTCTTGCCCAGTTACACCAGTGATTAAAGCGATTTTCGCCATTACAATCCTATTATCTTTATATCTGTTAAAAAATTGATTATATCCATAGATTAATGCGCTTATTATCTATCCTGGCATCTTCGCATGCTTCTGAGATATCCATAGATTCGCGCAGTCAGTTTGTGTAAAGTAACTTCCACTCAGATTCAACCTGTCTTAACAAGTTTTGATGCTCTAATTGAACTCACAATTGATACCACCAGCATCTTTATTGAATTGTTATCGCTCGCCAGCTCCCAGAGTCCGAGCGCGACAATCCACAAAATACCTGCAAAAGCAAAGAACAGAGCGCCAAATAGTACGATTGTGGCCCGGTGCGGAGATGATTTTCTCTCTGGCACTTCCGGTACATCGAGCAATTTAATCGTCGGAATTTCTTTTGCTTCTTCAACTTTGGCAAGTTCATATTGTTTGGTTAAGGTTTCATAAATGCCCTCTTGCATCATCATTTGCCGGTAGAGATTGGAATAGGTGGCCCCCAAAATGGGCAATTCACGAATAGATGGATACAACTGGTTGGCTTTGAGATCGGCACCCTCTACGTTTTCACCCATACCACCCATCTTGCGCAATTGACTTTGCAGTTCGTCGATCCGTGCTTGAACTGTACGTACACGAACATTGTCATCGCTATACTGGGCTTTCAATCCGTATAGTTCACTCTGTGCCGTTATTAATTCACCTTGCAATTTAGCAGCGGCATCTATCAATGCGGCGCCCTGGCTCTGCGGATTCAAAGTAGCATTGCGACTGGAAAATTGGCTTAATTGGCTAGTGGCATTGTCTAGATTGACTTTGAGTGACTTGAGCCTTTCCTCCAGGAATATCCGTTCGAGATGGGCCGAAGAGGTATTCCCCGCAATGAGCAGCTTATTGAGTTCTTCTACATAGGCGCTGGCAATATCGCGCGCCCGATGGGGATCGGCGTCCGTCACGGCAATGCTGACGATTCCAGACTTCTTATCCTCGTCCATGACAGTTTGTGCCGCTAATATCTTTCGAGCGTCTGCATAAAATTTGCAATGATAAGCATGCATCAGTTCAAAGCGATTGATAATGTCGTCTTGGGCGGTGTTACTGCCGAGTATGCCAATAGATATTTGTCCTGGGGTTCTCCCGCTCAACAAACTTCCGCCCGATAACATCGCGGCTCCGCCCGTAAGAACGTTCAGCATGGAAGCGCCTGAAACTGATTGCTGGTCCGGCGGCATTATTCTCGCAATGGATGTGTATTGATTTGGAATCAAGAATGCAACGCCAAGCGTAGCTAACGCGCCAAGTCCAGCTACGGCAGCCAGCCAGCGACGGCGTTGCCAGATAGCAGCCACTAACTCAGCGATCGGAATTTCTATCGAATCCGATTCGTCCTCGGCTATATCTTGACGCTGCTCTTTTACAGATTTCAATGTTTCGTCTCCGGTGCTGTGCAACAAACCAGTTAGGCGGTAAGTGGATTAGATCGATTCATCCTCTTCCCTGGATACGTGGCGGGCCAGGCATCATTCCCGACAATATCAGTAAGATCCAGCAACTAAGGCCGTCAAGGCGATGGAAGATGCAATCTGCGCTACCGCAATAACGTTTTTCCATACATCTGAACCGCCAATAATCTTCTCTGGAACAATGATCGTGTCCCCAGGTCTCATGTGTACATCCATCACGTTGGAGCCAGACCACCCGCTTCCATGAGCGACAACCGACCCATCAGCCCGCAAAACGAAAATCCTCTTCTTATCTCCGGAAGTTGTCGGTCCCCCGCCTTTTTGCAGATACCATTTGACGTCTTTTCCCGGAACGAAACTAATTGCCGTCGGGTTATAGACCTCTCCACTAATAATTACGAAATTCGGCCTCTTCGGAATCGAAAGAACATCGCCCGCACGTAATTCAATATCTGCTGGAGTATTCTCCCATTGGCTGATATCCTCCGAAATATTTATCACAATCCTGCCGCTCGCGGGTTGGTTGCTCAACTGCGCCACTATCTGGTCTCGTTGCGCTTGCATAGACTGAAGTGTCGATTGGCCTTGCGCGTTATCAGCTCCCGGCTTAACTGTAATCGGCGTGGACTCGATCCTTCGGATCAGCGCTTGCCGAGCTTGCTCGCTAAGTTGCTGAACCTGCACTCGTTCCATCCTCGCTGCCTGGGGATACGCATACTCCCGCAAGCCGCCGGCACGTTTCAACACCGAGCTAAGCCGTTCCCCTTGCTCGATTCCGTATCCGCCAGGATGTTCCACCTCACCATTGATTTGCACGGAAGATCCGATATCTACCCAGCCGGCCAGTTGGCGAATACTCACGACATCCCCGGGCTTTAGCACTACGTCCGCCTGCTTATCACCGGCCAGCGCCTTCTGTATATCAACCTGGCTGTGGTTGACCAAAACCTTCTGCCCATCTTCAATCACATAGCTCGAAAGGCCCGCGACATCCCGGAACGCGCTGCGGTTGAAGCCACCCGCCATCCGCACCAGTCCTGCAACCGTCATGCCTTCAGACATCGGATAACTTCCCGGCCGCAGAACCTCTCCATCGATAGTGACCTTTGGCGAATCGATGCCATACCGACCGAAGAGGCGAATCACATCAAACGGCTGCAACTTGATCGGATTGTTTCCGAGCAGCACATCGGGCAGATTGAAACCGATCGTCTCGGGCCGATAGTCCGGTGCCTGCAAACGAATAATCTCCGCATGGTCCGCCGGCTCAGGCAGTACATCCTGATAAGAACGCAACAGATCCGTAATCGTCATCCCATCGTGATACGGATATCTCCCAGGTCGAAACACATGCCCCTCAAGATAGACGGCCTGTTGGTTATAAGGCAGTATCTGGGAAATTACGACATCATCGCCGCCTTGCACATTAAACCCTGCAAGCGCGCTCTTTACCCCTTCTGCACTGTCTGGCAGGTCTAGGCTCAGCATAGTACGGCGCTCATGCGCCTCAACTCGCGCCACGTTGATCTGCTTCAAACTAGCGGTAGACAGCACGCCCCCAGCAAGATCCAACACCTGGTTCAGTGTCTTTTCGCCGTTAAGTTCATAGATAGCGGGATGATGCACCATCCCCTCTACCGTCACCTCCGGCCCGGCTGCCGGCACCATGATCGTGTCGCCCGGAAGCAAGCGCTCGACAGTTGCGCGAACCCCCTTCAACAGAAAGTCATAGAGGTCGACCTGTGCTATCAGCTTTGTGCCACGGTACTGCTTGAGAATTCGCAACGAACCTCGGCTCGTCGGTCCACCAGCCGCATACAGCACGCTCAGTGGTGTGGATAGCGAACTCACATCGTAGGCGCCTGGACGTTGCACGTCGCCCACAACGTACACACGTACCGTCCGCAGGCGTCCCAGCGAAATTTCGACATGCTCATCCTGAAACTGCGTGCCCAGCGACTTCTGAATCGCAGCTTGCGCCTGCGCAATCGTAAGTCCGTCAACCGTGATGGTCCCCGCCTCCGGCAAAGCAATCTGGCCTTGACGGTCGATCGTGACATTCATGTTCTCTGAGTGTCCGCCCCACATGTTTACGACGACGTTATCTCCCGGCCCGAGAACATAATCAGGACCCACTGGAAGATCAGACGGCAGTTCATTCGCATTCCCTGTTCCTAAAAGAAACGCCTCGCTGCCAAATCGTCGCAGCGTCCCACCCGAAGAAGGTATTTGCGTGTAGAGGTCTTGCAGGGACGGCAAGCCCGGATAAGGAATCGGTTGCCGTACCTGCTGTGGACCGTCATGATCCGCTTCGATCACAGGTGGGGTAGTCTTCGCAGCAGTACGTGCATTGGTGTTCGTCGCGGCTGACTGTGTCGAACGGCCTTGGGTCGTCGCAGCGCGGGAGCCGTTGCTCTCGGTTGTAGTCGACTGCGTGCTGCTATCCGCAGGAGCCTGATTGCCGTCGGAAGGCGCCTGAGCGCTATTAGAGGGCGCCTGGGTGTTGTTCGACGGTGATTGAGTGTTGCCGCCCGGTGCCTGATTTCCACTATCGGCAGGTGCCTGGCCTGAGCTGTTGGCTCCGTTGGAAGTTGCTTGTCCGTCGCTGCTCGCATTGCCGGATGAGGCGTTTCCACCCCCTGCTGCTGACTGGCCCTGGTAGCCAGGCTCTGCCCGCAGCGATCCGCACAATAGCGCCACGACCACTGCCGTCAATAACCAGCCGCCAAACCCACCCCTGCGCAACCTGGAAAATCCGCTGCGGCCACCACGAATCGCTTGCTTACCCATTTACTTAACTCTTCAGTAATCTACTTATCGAGATTTCGACACTGCCGACTCTCAATTTGCTATGGATTCCTCATCGAATTCAAGGAATCGGTCTAAGTCTTATGGATGGGACCGGTAATAAGAGGAAAGCCCTACAATAGGTTCGATCGAAACGACATCCCAGGCAACTCCGTCATCCGGTCCAAATATAGTTCGTGAACGCGAGCAGAACACCCCAGACTTGGCCCTGGCTTGTTGACATAGCCCTGAACTTACGCGCTAAGTCCTTCAACCACTCGATCTTAAGCCCCATGCACTCTGAGCTGTTGTTCAAGCTAGGGTAAGCGATTGCCTCTCCTTTAGCAAGGCCCGAACAGAGAACCCCACCTCCGAGAATCGTCTCCGGGACGAGAATTATCCGATTGATCAGTAAACCCGTCCGACGTAGCTTAGATGCACAAAATGGCACACCCGTCGACCGCTTTTTGTCGCCCTCAACCGCCCTTCGGTTATGCTGGTTGCCATGCCGAAGAGCACGCCGAGCACCCCCACAATCAGAGAAGTTGCCAAGCTCGCTCGCGTAGGACTCATGACCGTCTCCCGGGTCATCAACAACCATCCCGCCGTCCGCCCCTCCACTCGCAAAAAAGTAGAAGCCGCCATCGCCCAACTCGGCTACCGCCAGAATGAGGCCGCACGCCTCCTCAAGGGCCAGCGCGCCAAACTCATCGGTCTCATCGTCCCAGACCTCTCCGACACCTTCTTCGCCACCTGCGCGCACACCGTCCAGCAGATAGCCCGCCAGCACGGTTACATGACCCTCGTCGTCTCCTCCGAGCGCGACGCCGACCTCGAGTTTAAGGAAGCCGAGCTTATGGCCAGCCGCAAAGTCTCCGGCCTCCTCATCGTCACCTCCACCAAACCCGGCGACGAGCGCCTCCGCCAGCTACAGAGCACCGGCCTCGCCATCGTCGCCTTTGACCGTCCACTTCCCGGCGCCGACACCGATTGCGTCCTGGTAGAAAACCGCGCCGGGGCCGAGGAAGCCACTCGCCATCTCATCGAGCACGGCCACCGTCGCATCGCCTGCGTCGGCTATGACGAAGACACCTACACCGTTCATGAGCGCGTCGAAGGCTATAAGCACCAGATGATCGTCTCCGGCCTCAAGCCACAACTTGCCACGAACCTTTCATCCGTCGACGCCGTGCGTCACTGGCTCGCCGGCGCACTCTCGGGCAAAATACCACCCACCGCGATCTTTTTGCTCAACCACCGCACCTCCAGCTTTGTCCTCCAATGTCTCTCGGAAAGAAAAATTCGCATACCGGAAGACATGGCCCTCATCGGCTTTGACGAATTCGATCTCGCCGCCATCGTCAGCCCGCCGCTCACCACCGTCGCCCAGTCTCCGGTCGAGCTCACCCGGCGTTCCATGGCTCTTCTGCTCGAAGGTATCCAGAAGACCCACGACGGAGTCGTCTCTTCCCCGGCAAAGATCCTTCTCCCGGTGAAATTGATGGTTCGCGGCTCCTGCGGCTCGCATCACCCGCCAGTGGTACACTGACTATTAGATTGACGTGCAACAGGAATCGCATTCCTTCTCCGCACCCATCTAATATATTCCAGCCGTTCTGCGGCTCTTTAAGGCGTCCAAGACAGCTCCATGCTCATTCTTCTCTTGATCCTGCACGTTATCGTCTGCCTCTTCCTCATCGGCGTCGTCCTCCTTCAGCAGGGCAAATCCTCCGATCTCGCTGGCGCCTTTGGTGGCCAGGGTTCGCAGACCGCCTTTGGTCCCCGTGGTGCCACCAACCTTCTCTCCAAGCTCACTACCTGGTCGGCCATCCTCTTCATGGTCACCTCCATCAGCCTCACCATCGTCATGTCGCACACCAACAGGACCAATCGTTCGGTGCTCTCTGACACCCCTTCAAGCCAGTCGACGCCGGCGAAGAAGTAAGTCTCTTCTAAACTCAAAAGCGCAGGCCCTCAGCCTGCGCTTTTGCTTTGTTCGCTACACACGGAGGCCGCCAACATGATCCGCGAAACCTTCCCCGTCGGCCTCCTCCAATGCAACTGCACCATCCTCGGCGACGAAACCTCCCGCCAGGCCATCGTCGTCGATCCCGGCTACGACATCCCCCGCATCCTCGCTCTCCTCAACAAGCACCAGCTCACCGTCCGTCAGATCTTCGTAACCCACGCCCACATCGACCACATCGCCAGCGCCCTCACCCTCAAGCAGATTACCGGCGCGCCAATCCTCTACAGCAAGCACGACATCCCGCTCGTCGACCTAATGGCCACCCAGGCCGCCTGGTTCGACCTCGAAGTCCCCACCGTCCATCCCCCGGACCACTCCCCCGCCGACAACGAAATCCTCACCATCCCCGGCATCGACGCCACCGTCCTGCACACCCCCGGCCACTCGCAAGGCAGTCTCTGTCTGCACATCCCCGCCGAAAACCTCCTCATCGCCGGCGACACCCTCTTCGCCGGCTCCGTCGGCCGCACCGACCTTCCCGGCGGCAACTCCAGCCAGCTCATCGCCAGCATTCAGGACCGCCTGCTCCCCTTACCCGGCGAAACCCTCGTCATCGCCGGCCACGGCCCCAACACCACCATCGCACACGAGCGCGCCACCAACCCCTTCCTCCGCTAGACTGCCATCCCCATAAACGGATCGCTAAAGCTAGAAGCGCCCGTCTCCACGCGCCCCGCGCTCCGCACCGCTACACCCTCCGACCGCACCGTAAAGTCATACCACCCATGGCTCTTGCCCAGCGGCAGCACCACAGTAGCCTCCTGCCCCGCCGCAACGGTCTTGTTCACCGTCTCAGCCTTATAGGCATTGTCCCGAACCGCAATCGTCACAGGCTTATCGCCCGGATTGCGAACCACCACCTCAACATTCCCGCTCAGCCGTGATCCCTTCTTCTCATAAACAGTCTTCACCTGCACGCTGTTCCCCTGCGCATCGCCCGAAAACGACCGGTAGAACCCATTCGGCCCATGCGCATCGAGCTCATACCTCCCGCCCGCAAACATCGTCACCGGAAACGCCTCCGACACCGTATCCCCCGGCTTCACCGTATACGTCGCCACAGCCATCCCCGCTCCGCCAACATTCCTCACATAAACATTGAACGGCGCCCCAATCGACTGCCCCCCATGCACCTCAGTCCCCGCCGTCATATGCAGCTCAAACCGCGTCCGGTCAGCACTCAGCCCACCCTCCGCATACAGCTCATAAGGCAGCGCACACGAAGGCCTCACCCCCGGCTCCTGGTGCGACATAAACTTCGACCCCTGCGGATTGCTCGTCACATCCGCAATCTGCGCCGCACTCAGATTCACATAATTCGACGGCACCTCCTTATCCTTCGCCGCCCGAATCCCAATCACAAACTTGTCGCGATCCAGATAACTCAGCGTAGCTTCCTTCGCATCATGCGCCCGGAAGCATGAAGTCAAATTCCCCGAAATCGCCCGCCGCCATGGACTGATATTTGTCTCCCGAATCGTCTTCCCCGTCTTTTTCTGCACAAAATCTTCCAGGAACATCAGCGTAGACGTGTGATCGAACAACTGCGAGTTCACCCACCCGCCGCGGCTCCACGGCGAAGCCACAATCGTCGGCACCCGATAGCCCATCCCAATCGGCCCCGTCCGCGCCTCCTCCGGCAAAACACCCATCCGAATCTCATCCGCGGCATACGTATACTCCAGCCCCGTATCGACTCCCGCCGAAGCCTTCCCCGTCTCCGGTCGCTTCGGATCAGCCGCCACAAACGAAGGCGCATGGTCAAAGTACCCATCGTTCTCGTCGTATGTCAGTATGAAGATCGTCTTCTTCCAAACCTCAGGATTCTTCGTCAAAATATCCATCACCTCGGACACATACCACGCCCCATACCAGGGCGAAGTCGGATGATCCGAAAAATGCTCCGGGCTGCTCAGCCACGACACCGTCGGCAGCTTCCCGCTATTCACATCCTCGCGGAACTGATGCAGCACATCGCCCTTCGGCACGTTCATCGTCCCGCCCTCAAACGTCAGCGGCTCCAGCGACCGATAGTTCGGATCATTCAAATTCGTCACAAACGCCGCATCATGCAGCGCTCGCTCCGCCGGCGTCATCTTCGCGTAAAGATCTTTCCCCTGCCCCTTCGCCAGTTGCTTCTTCAGCGTCTCGCGGTCTCTCTCATCATTCGCAATCCGCAGCTTCAACTTCGTCAAAACCGCGGGATCACTCTCCTTCGCCAGCGCCGTCTGCGTCTTTGCGATATCCCTCCCCAGTCTCTCGACCTCCGCCTGCATCCCCACCGGAGCGTACGGATACGCCATCACGTTATACGCATCGAACGATTCCAGAATGTTGGTCCCAAAGTTCGAAAGCCATGAGTTCTCCTCACTCGTCAGCCCCGAAGTCCGCGTCAGATCGTTCTGGTAGTACTTCCAATTCACGCCCGCCTCTTGCAGCCGCTCCGGAAACGTCTTCCACGTCTGCCCACCGATCATGATCTCGTCATTACGCATAAACACCCGCGACTGCGTATGCTGCTCGTCCCTCACCGTCCCCGTATAAAAGAAGCACCGGTTCGGCGTCGTGCTGGTCATGGCCGAGCAATAGCTCTGGTCGCAGATCGTAAAAGCATCCGCCAGTGCGTAGTAAAACGGCAGATCATCCCGCGTATAGTGCCCCATCGTCAACGGCACCTGCTTATAGTCCTTGTTGTAAGACCGCTTCGAATCAATCCACTTGTCATGCAGCCCATCGTTCCACGCATCCACCTGGCTATGCCGCGTATGCGGAACCGATCCCATCCACGTAATCTTCGTGTCTTTTATGTCCAGCCGCCAGGGCGCATAGCTGTTCCCCGCCGCATCTGTCTGCACAAACACTGAGTTCCCATTAGCCAGCCGAATCGCCCGCGGATCATTAAACCCACGAACCCCCTGCAACGTCCCCAGCGCATGATCGAACGACCGGTTCTCCTGCATCAGGATCACCACATGCTCCGCATCCATATACGTCGAGCCCACCGCCGGCTCAATCGCAAACGCCCGTCTCACCGAATCTGGAACGAACCCCGAAACCCCTGCTGCACCCGAAAGCATTGCTGCTACTTTAAGAAAATCCCGTCGTGACGTCGTCATCCGAACATTCTCCCATAGCAACCATTACCCCTGTATAAAACAACCTCCGGGTGGCCCATTCATGACGGTCTCATCGTCACGAGTGGGGAACACCAATGCTGAATCACTCCACCGGTAGCAGCTCCACACCCTTCGCCCACACTTCCACCGGAGTCAGCAAACTCAACACAATACGGCCCTCCGCCAGCCCATAAAACTCCCCCGGCTGCACCACCACTCCGCGCTCCATCGCCGCCTCCACAAACCCACCCCGCCGCGGAACCCGGACCACCGCTGCCCACCCCGCATCCATCGCCAACCGGCTCCCCTGCGTCCCCACCAACCTCGCATCCAGCACCGCCAAATTCCCCCTAACCCGCTCCCGAATCTCCGCTTGCATTGCACCCCGACCAGCCAACCATTGCGGCAACGCAAACTGCATCGGCGCGTTCACCGACAAAAACGTATCCGAAATCACCTCCAGCCGCTCCATCGCCTCACCCACGCCCGGCCCCGCAGCCACAATCCACGACACCTTCATCTGCGGCAGCCCGCAAACCTTGCTCAACCCACTCAACACAAACGTCAGCGCCTCACACTTCTCCGCCGCAAAACTCCGAGCCTCCACACCCTTCAGCGCATAGTCCAGAAACACCTCGTCCACAATCAGCGCCAACCCCCGCCGCGCACAGAACTCCTGCAACGCCGCCCGCTCCTTCTCCGCAGCAAAGTTCCCCGTCGGGTTATTCGGATGCACCACCACCACAGCCTTCGTCTTCGCCGTCACCGCCGCTTCCAGCGCATAAAAATCCACATGCCACCCCGCGTCATACAGCAACGGATACTCCACCAACCTCACATCATCCAGCTCCGCCAAAAACTCAAACAGCGGATAGCTGGGCCGCGCAATCAACACCTCATCTCCCGCATCGCAAAGCAGCCGAAACAAAAAGCTATAAGCCTCACTCGTACTCGTAGTCAGGCAAACCTTCTCCACACCCACCTCAGCCCCATGGTCGCGATAGTACCCACACACCGCCTCCCGAGCCCTCACCATCCCCAGCGGCTCCGGCTCATAAACCAAAGCCCGCGCATCACTCAAAGGCCCCAGCAACGCCTCACTGTCATAACCGAACCCACAAGCCGTAGGATTCGACACCGTCAGATCCAACAACTCCACCCCACCAGCCCTCACCTCACGCACCGCCCGCGCAAAGTCGTTCTCCCCCAGATTCCAATTCGTCCTTCGTGAAAATCTCATTGCCTTTGCCTTTGCTGTTGTCTTTGCCGTAAGCGCCAACGGCGCGACCCTATACCAGCGAGAGGCGAAGCCCCTCGTGCCAACGTCACAATTTCAGAGGGCTGCAAGCCCGGCCTATCCGCCAACCCTCACCCTCCAATCCTACGCACCCAATACAATCAACTAACAATGTCCCAGCAAACCATCACCACCGTCCTATTCGACTACGGCATGGTCCTCTCCGGCCCACCCGACCCCGCCGCCTGGTCCCGCCTCAAACAGGTCTTCTCCGCCGACGAACAACTCTTCCACGCCGCCTACTGGAACCACCGCCTCGACTACGACCGCGGCGCCCTCAACGCCATCACCTACTGGCAAGCCGTAGCCGAAGACCTCCGCAAACCCATCGACTCCGGCCAGCTCCGCGAGCTCATCGCCGCCGACACCGCCCTCTGGACCCAGCCCAACCAGCCCATGATCGACTGGGCCGCCACCCTCCAGCGCGCCAACATCAAAACCGGCATCCTCTCCAACCTCGGCGACGAGATGGAGCGAGGAATCCTCGCCCACTTCCCCTGGCTCCAAAACTTCGACCATCACACCTTCTCTCACCGCCTCGGCATCGCCAAACCCGATCTGGCCATCTACCACCACGCCGCCGAAGGCCTCGCCACGCCACCCTCCGCCATCCTCTTCCTCGACGACCGCGAAGAAAACATACTCGCCGCCCGCGCCGCCGGCATGGCCGCCATCCAATACACCACCCACCCCGCCTTCCTAGAATCCATGACCACCCAAAACCTAACCCACCTCCTCCACCCCTAGCCAGCTTTGGGACATACCCCACCTCTGGGTGCCCTACCCTTTGCGCTCTTTGCAAAGGGTGGGGTATCGAGCTACGCTCGACCGCTCTCCCCGACCCCACCTCAAAATTTGTCATCCTGAGCGCAGCGTAGCGCAGTCGAAGGACCTGCCACACTGCCAGCACCCGCACACGACTCGAACCTTTCAACCACGAATCCAGCTCTTGCCGTTGCCTGTTCTACTTTGCTCACTCCCCGCCCTTTGCATTCGACACCCCTCGCCCACCCCACTCCAAAACTTCTCCCCCATTCCCCAAAATCCCCCAACCCGTCCCAAAATGGAACTTCCACCCCTCTTATCCTCAATTCGTTTCAACTTAGTACACCCATAAACCTCAGACATCCTTTCCGATAGAGGAACGGCTGCAAGTAGCGAGTTGGAGCAGCCCCAACCTCTATGAAGCGACTATCCACCCTCCTCTTCGGCCTCTGCCTAACCCTCGCGCCTCGCGCGCAAACCCTCAACACCCCACAGCAAATCACCCTCGAGGGTCTCCTCGCCAACGCCACCTTCAACGCCGCCGCCTACGCTCCAGACGGCTCCCTCATCCTCCTCCTCAACCAGCACGACGGCATCCGCCTCCTCAAAACCAATGCCACAGCCACCACCCTCCTCGCCCACTCCCAAACCGGGTCCACCGGAGACATTTGCATCGCCCTATCCCTCGACCCCGCCGGCAACATCTACGTCACCGGAACCACCACCAGCACCACGCTAACCGCCACTCCCAACGCCGCCTTCCCCACCCACACCAGTAGCTTCCTCGCCAAGTACGACACCAACCTCAACCTCCTCTTCCTGACCTTCCTCGGCGCGAACCAAACCACCGCCACCAGCATCGCCGCTACCGCCGCAGGTGCATTCGTCACCGGAACAACCTCCAGCACCAATCTCCCCGTAACCCCCACCGCCATTCAGCAATCTCCAGCCCCCAACGCAATCCAAAGCGGCTTCGTAGAAGCCTTCACCTCCACCGGAGCCCTCACCTACGCCACCTATCTCACCGGAGCCAACGGCGTCACCACCCCCACCTCCATCGCCGCCGACACCTCCGGCAACGCCTACATCACCGGCGCCACCACATCCCCCGGCCTACCCACCATCTCCGCGCTAGTCCCCAACATCCTCGGCCCCACCTCCGGATTCCTCACCGCCCTCTCACCCACCGGCGGCACATTCCTTTACGCCACCTATATCCCCGGCACAGGCCTAACTTCCATCGCACTCGACCCCACCACCCAAACCCTCCTCCTCACCGGAAACATCAACCCCGGTCAGTTCCCCCTCACCACCGTCACCACCCCACTAGCCAACACACCCTATCAAACCCTCCTCCGCATCCCCCTCAACGGCCAATCCGTCACCTCCTCCACCCTCCTCGTCCCCGGCACTCAATCCTTCGCCACCCCGGGTCCCAACAGCACCATCTGGATCTCCGGCT
>Ga0302309_10002656_pt1 | contig 14607 bp, 12 predicted proteins | sample III_Palsa_N1_1_FD_200453 | JGI IMG/M metagenome (GOLD analysis project Ga0302309, IMG submission 200453) | Peat permafrost microbial communities from Stordalen Mire near Abisko, Sweden - III_Palsa_N1_1 | ecosystem: Environmental > Terrestrial > Soil > Palsa > Peat permafrost | place: Sweden... | reverse complement strand
ACATTACCAAAGCTAATGTTAACAGGTTAGTGCGTTGTTATTTTTTAACATTTACGCTGCAAAAAAACGCAGGTAAAACCCAAGGCGACCAGGATGTCCGGGGTGGCGGAACGGAGCTAATTAAACTCTTACCAGCCTTTAATCGCTCCGCCTTTAAAAGCTATCTCGGCAGCAGCTGCTACTTCGGGCGATTGATAGGCTTTTACAAATTCTTTAACGTTGTCCTGGTTTTTATTGTCATCCCTGGATACGATGATATTAACGTAGGGAGATTTTTCATCCTCAACAAATAACCCATCACGTTTAGCAACCAAGCCGGCCGGACCTGCAAAAGTGTTATTAATGATTGCTATGGTTACTTTTTGATCATCTAGCGCTCTTGGCAATTGGGGAGCCTCCAATTCCAGAATCTTTAAATTTTTCGGATTGGCAACAATATCATTTACCGTTGGAAGTAAGCCAACATTATCCTTTAGTTTTAGCAAGCCAGTTTTCTGCAATAAAAGTAAAGATCTGCCGCTGTTAGTCGGATCATTAGGAATAATAATGGTACTGCCATCTTGCAGTTCGCTAATGCTTTTAATCTTCCTGGAATAGCCAGCCAGTGGATAAACAAAGGTATTTCCGAGTATCGCAAATTTGTAATCACGTTGCTTTACCTGCACATCCAGGTAAGGCTTATTCTGGAATACATTTAAATCTATATCACCTTGGCTCAGCGCCTCATTGGGCATCACGTAATCGTTAAATTGCACCAGTTCAACATCAAGCCCATACTTTTCTTTGGCCACTTTTTGAGCTGCCTGGGCAACCGTATATTCTGGACCGGATTCAACACCAACTTTAATATGGTTGGAGTTATTAGGCTGAGTTTTTCTTCCACATGCTGATAATCCGAGATACAGAGCAGCTATAGTAATAAGTGATAAGTTTTTCATTTTTTTATTTATAAATTATTTGCGGTGGTCTACCTTTTTCGCAATAAAATCACCTGCGATTTGAATGATAAATACCAGCAGCACCAAAAGCACAAGTACCGTATTCATAACAACTACATCGTAACCTACATAGCCATATTGATACCCGATTTGGCCTAAACCACCTGCGCCAACCGCGCCACCCATTGCTGAGTAACCAACCAATGTAATAAGGGTGATTGATGCGCTGCCAATAATGGCAGGGAGGGCTTCGGGCAATAGTACTTTGAAAACTATTTGCAACGGCGTAGCTCCCATTGACCGGGCTGCTTCTATTAAGCCATTAGGGATTTCGATCAAACTATTTTCTATCATCCGTGCAATAAACGGTGCTGCACCAATACTCAATGGCACTAATGCCGCCTGAACGCCTATTGATGTACCTACCAATGCCCTGGTAAACGGAATCATCCATACAATTAAAATAATGAACGGAATAGACCGAAAAATATTAACCAGTACGGAAACTGTTCCATTAACCAAACGGCTTTCGGAAATCTGCCCTTTCCGGGTCATGAAAAGCAATACGCCTGTGGGAAGCCCTAGCACGAAACCAAAAAAGCCTGCTACAAAGGTCATTACTATGGTTTCCCATAAACCCTGTAAAATCATTATCAACATCGGTTCAGACATAGCCCAGTACCTCCACTTCTACTTGTTTGCTTCTATAATATTCAAGGGAACCATTGGTATCTTTTTCACTGCCGGTCACTTCAATCAGCATCACGCCGTATTTCACCCCACCGGTATGATCCATTTGCGCGCTAATGATATTATTATCTACATTAAATATTCTGCTGACTTCAGATAAAATCGTCGCTTCGGCCGAATGCCCGTTAAATTCCAGTTTGATGATCGGATGATTTTTCCCCGCGGGTGTTGGCGAAAGCCGCTGTTCATATTCGGCAGGTAAAGCCGCATGCAAGGAAGATGCGATGAATTGTTTTGCAATAGCAGTTTCCGGATAGGCAAATACATCGCTTACTGAACCGCGTTCGATCAATTTGCCTTCACTTATAACCGCGACATCATCGCAAATAGCTTTTACCACATTCATTTCGTGTGTGATCAGCAGGATAGTAATCTGGAAACGCTTATTAATATCCTTTAATAAGTTTAAAATAGAACGCGTGGTCGCAGGGTCAAGGGCACTTGTAGCCTCGTCACATAGCAGCACTTTGGGGTTAGTCGCCAATGTTCTGGCAATAGCTACCCGTTGTTTTTGTCCTCCTGATAAGTTTGACGGATATTCATTAGCCTTCTCCGTAAGGCCCACTAAATCCAATAATTCAGCCACTCGTTTTTTTATTTCATGTGCGGGCGTATGGCTTAGTTCCAAAGGGAGCGCCACATTTCCCGCTACGGTTCGAGAGGATAACAGGTTGAAATGCTGAAAAATCATACCTATTTCCCGCCTGGCTTTAGCGAGCGCGCCTGACGAAAGTTTAGTAAGGTTGACCCCGCCAATGAGCACATCGCCGGATGTTGGTCGTTCCAGTAGGTTAACACAGCGAATTAAAGTACTCTTTCCCGCGCCAGAGGCACCAACAACCCCAAGTATTTTCCCCTGTGGTACAATGAGTGATACATTTGAAAGGGCAGTTACCTGGCTGTTCTTTTTAGCAAAAGTTTTGGTGACATTTTTTAGTTCGATCATTTTTAGGCGAGCAGGGGGTTAATTTCGATTTACTGTTTGGTAGGGTATTTTACATTCCTCAACTTCAGCGAACAACGGTTTAAATCAATCCGAATGTTCATGCGAAATAACAAATGGCCGCACTACTTTTAATTTCCGGCAAATATATCCTATAAAACCTATAGATGAAAAGATAATTATAAAACTGACATTGGTATTAATTATCTGAATGTAACCCGGAATATTTAGTTATCCTTTCTGAAGATCAATATTTATTTAACCAATTGCTTAAGCACTTCCTGCGCATTTATATTTTCTTCGGGCAGGCCGATAGTGATCCGGATCCAGGTACTATAAGGTGGAAAAGATCGAGCAATTATAATTCCGGCTTCTTTAAATTTGCCGTTCACCTCATCATAAGGTTTATTCACATTAAAAAATACGAAATTAGCTTCTGATGCGGTGTGTTGTAAATGCAAATCGTCAAGTATCTTATTCCACTTTTCACGTTCGACAGCTATCTTGTCATGAACAGTTTTTATGTAGGCTGAATCAGCCAATGATGCCCTAACCGCTGCAATAGATAGTCTGTTCAAATCATGGACACTGCCCAGCCCCTGTTTCCTTAAATAATTTGCCAGCGTTTTTGGGGCTACCGCATAACCAAAAGTTAGGCCTGCCAGACCGTAAGCTTTAGCAAAAGTTCTAAAAACGATCACATTATCTCCGGCCTTAATATTATTTACCGCTGTACGCCCGGCAAAATCATCCGAGAATTCAAGATAGGCTTCATCCACCACGATGAGTGCCTTTTGTGATGCCTGATGTAAAAAATCATGGAATATCTTATTATCCGTCACGGTTCCCGATGGATTATGCGGATTTACAAGATAAATTGCTTGTGTCCTGGAATTTATCTTTTTAGCGATGGCAGCCAGATCGTTTTCCTTTTTATCATTAAGAGGCACAGAAATAACTACCCCCCCAACCGTAGCCGCGGCATCTACCAAAGCAGGATAACCGGGAACAGAATAAATGAATTCACCACCTTTACCGCCCCTCACTCCCAGATAAATACCGAGTGAGGCCAAAACGTCGCCGGGTATGATCTGATCTTTATCGACACCCTCATGTTTGGCAATAGCTGCAACAAGGTCGTCGCCCTCAGTACCCGTATACCGGAAAATATTGGGAACTTCCTGTTTAATTGCATCTGCCACAGCAGGAGATGGGCCATAAGGGTTTTCATTTAATGACAGTTGCGTTTGCCCATGAGCGAAAACCGGCAATATAGCCAATAACGTAATGATATGTTTTAGTTTCATAAATTGATCATTTTCAAATTTGAACATTTTTTAGCTAATGAGGCGTGAGAACGGGATCGAACCGTTTTAAGGAGTTTTGCAGACTCCCGCCTAACCACTCGGCCACTCCGCCTAATGTTTAGAATCAGATTAACAATTAATCCAGAAAAACAGGGAAAGCGACCAGTAGGAGCAGCTACCTGCCACTTTCCCTTATTTGTTCTGAATAAAAAACTGAAAATCACTGATTATCTATTTTCGCTTAGATAATCGAGGTCAGAAGCGGAATTGAACCGCTGTATCAGGTTTTGCAGACCTGTGCCTAACTACTCGGCCATCTGACCTAATAAAATGCTTCAATGCTAAACCTAACGTGATTGCTGAAGCTATCCTGTAGCAAAGGAGCATTATCAATCAGTCTTAAATCGACAAGCCATTTTAGCAAATTCTTCATTGTTATGCTATAGTTAACTTTAGCTTATCTTGTAATTTTTGTTCTTTTAGAAAATAATACTTCATTATTGGCCCTGAAATAACCATGGTAACCACCGTCATTACAACCAATCCTTCAAATACGGGGCCGCTGATAATTTTTGCTTGTAAAGCAATTAGCCCCAAAACAATCTCCTGTGAACCACGGGCATTCATTCCGAAAGCCACCGCAATTGATTCATTCCTGTTCATACCACTCAAAGAACTTCCGATGCGGGCACCTATCAATTTGGCAACAAAAGCTATCACCAGTATTAGGGCCACTATTTCAAGATTAAAATTGGATACATAATTTAACCTTAAACCAACAGAAGCAAAAAACAGTGGTGCCAAAACATTAATAGTAAATTGATGCAGTACCTGCTTGTGCGCTTCTGTAAAATATACAGAATCACCAACTGCTACACCCACCAAAAAAGCACCGAAAACCGCACGTACACCCAAGGCTTCGGTAACTGCTGCGCCTATAAAACAAAGGCAAACAGCCACGGTAAATACGTTGCTTGTTTTCCCGGTTTTGCTCGCGTAGGCAAGTAACCTGTTTACAATCCAGCGGCCGCCGGTAAGCATAAATAAAGCGAATAATACTACTGATATAACCGACCAAAAGGAAACTTGTTCCTTTCCAGAGTTCATCATCTGGATAATGATCGAAAATAAGATCCATCCTAAAAAATCATCAACCATTGCCGCGGTCAGTACAATGTTACCTATCTTGGTTTTAAGAATATCCAAATCAAGCAATATCTTAGTAATTACTGATAATGCAGTAATGGAAAGCGCGGTGCCAAAAAATAGCGATGTTACCAACTGATTATTAAAACCATTAGCGAAATGGCTTTTAAACAAAACCCACACTGTTATAAAACCAATAGCAAACGGAAACAATATACCGGACAAGCTAATAGCAATAGCCTGCTTGCCATTTTTCCTTATTTGTTTTAAATCAACCTCAAAACCCGCTATAAACATTAAAAGGATTATGCCAATATTAGCTATTCCATCAAAAGCACCGCTGGCTGTTGGCGCTGTAATAAATATATTTTTAAATACTTCAGGAAAGAAAGTGCCCAGCAAAGTAGGCCCTACAATTATTCCCGCAAAAATTTCACCGATAATAGCCGGGAGTTTATACCTGCGGCAAATTTCACCCAGAAACCTGGCCGGTATAAGGATGAGTAATAAGATCAGTAAAAAATGGATGATCTCTGTAGAGCTGAGTTTAGTAACCATATGTGTCTTTTTTTAAAGATATGCCTGAACTAAATGCTTTGACTTAACTGTTGCTAGTTTTCTCCTCCTGATAAAGTAGCCGATAATAATTGCAATGATCATAGCTATTTTATTTAACGAGGCTTGCAAAACGTTGATAAAATGCGGTAGGACTACCCTCATGCTTCGGTTCAAATTTCCCCGCGATGATGGGAATATAAATTACCCTCCTGCGGCTTGCTTCGCCCAATATAGATGATTGAGCTACGCGATGCCATAACCGGCCATCGTGTATAGTTAAATCTCCGGCCTCCGGAATGATCGCTATTTCATTTTTATCAGCTCCGTTATCCAAAAAATATTTTTTGCGGAACAGCATCTGATACAAGTTTTGCTTATGTGTGCCGGGAAGAATCCTTAAGCCGCCGTTTTCAGGTTTTAGCGAATCCAGATGGATGCCGACATTGAGCATCGGGTTTAATTTTTGCCCATGAAAAACATCCCGCAAACCATCGGTATGCCAACCCATTTTGGTAAAGCCACTCTCAGGGCCATTTACGTAATGATTAAATACCATTCCGTCTTTTTCGGTAGCACCTAACCTTGCTCCCGCCCCTACCAGGTTAAGCAACACATTAAACCTTGGATCTTTTGTAAACTCAGAAAATATGAGATGATGCAGATTGATAAACGCGAAACGCTGCACAATGGAAGAACCGTTCAGATCCTTTCCGTACTTAATAGGTACGCCATTTACTTTCTCAACTTTGTTAGTGATCCAGTTTTGTTGCACCTGTTCTGAGGCTCGTATAAAGTCGGCAACCGTTTCCGGTTTAATAAAATTTTTAAAGTGTATATATCCGTTACGGTTAAAAAATGCTTGTTGTTCGTCGGTGATTTCAGCACCAAGGTTGAACCTTTGATAGGCGGTATCCATGAAATGAAATAAGAGAAAAAATAAATGAATGAGTTAATTAAATACTTGCGGCATTAATAACAACAACAGCAACACAAGCCAATCCGGGGGGATGGCATTCGCATGGGGTTTGCGGTGTTTATTTTACTGTTTTGATTCATCTAAACAATGTCTACTAATTTTATAGACATTTCAAATATAGACAAATGTTTATAAAACAAGAATTTATTTTATTTTTTATATAAACCTGCCGTAATACGCTCGATTAGTGATTTATTAATATAGCGCGCGCCGGTTGCGGATAGCTTGTTTAGAAAACCGGGGATAATTTCTGCTTTTTTATTAAACATACCCTCTACCCCTATTTTGGCCACCTCATCAGGCCGCATATTAAATTTTTCAGCAAGCTCGGCTAATGAATCCATTCCGGCACGTTTTGCAAAACCGGTGTCGGTAGGCCCGGGGCAAAGGCAACTCACCGATACTGTGCCTTTTAATTCTATCCTCAATGCCCTACTAAACGAGAGTACAAAGGCTTTGGAAGCGGCATATAAAGCTAATGTTGGAACCGCCTGGTATGCAGCCGTACTGGAAACATTTAAAATATAGGAAGGCTGCTTTTTTAATTGCGGCAACAAGTAATAGGTTAACTCAATAACCGCGTTTATATTCAATTGCAACATATTTAATTGCTGCTTAATAGCGCCTTCTTCAAAATTGCCCCACAAGCCGTAGCCTGCATTGTTGACCAAAATGGAAACAGGAAGATTCTTGCAAAACTCAGCCACTTTTTTTGCAGCACCAGCTTCAGAAAGATCAATGGTAAAATACAATGCCTCGCCCGGAAGTTCAGCTGCCAGCTCCTCGAGTTCGGTGGTCGACCGTGCAATCAGAATTAATTTATATCCTCTTTTCGCCAATAAGATAGCTATCTCTTTCCCTATCCCCTTACTTGCCCCGGTAACAATTGCGTACGAATCCATTTAACAATATTAAATAAAGTCTACCAAATTTGTAGATTATTAAAAAAAATTTACATTTGTGCCATGATCATCGCTAAGAAAAAATATTGTTGTTGCCCATAAGCCCCACTCCGCTTGCAACACATTATTTTTTAGCTCATGAATTTCCAGTATAAATCTCTTTTTTTCATTGTAATTACTGCTTGCTGTTCCCATACGGGTATCGCACAATCTGCTTAATTAATACAGAGTTTATGCCGTATGCTGAACCAATTTGTACCAAAGCATCCAGCCTTACACAGAACAGTACAATAGCTAATGCTGCAAACGGGTGCAAAACAGGCTAAAAAAGTTAAATTTTCATGCAAAAACACATTAAAAACACACAAAAAAGGTTCATTTTAAGCTATTTTTATCTTAAAACAAGCTCTTTTTTGCATGAAAAACGATGTAAAAGAGAAGTAAAAACCGCCTTTTCAGGACTTTTTTGGGTGTTTTTAGGGTCAAAAGTGTACCAACTGCGCCAAGTGTATCAACTATAAATTATGGTACATCTTAAAAGGTATATAATGATAAGAAAATAAACCGCTAAACAAGTTAATATTTAATATAGTTCAAATACTCCATTAGCAACAAAAATCATCTCAATTTCAACAATTAAACACGCAACTTTCAGGGTTCCGACCAATCAATAAGATACAAGAAAGGCGTGCTTTAATTAAAGCACGCCTTTCTTGTATACCTAAAAATAATCAGTTGTCCTTACTGGATATTCTGTATCAACAAATTATTCTCCAACCTCAATCCTTAATTGATGTGTATTGAAAACTCTTGAAAAAGGCACCACTGTTTTTGTTAAAAAAACGCTCCCACCTATAACACTATCGTGCCCTATAACTGTTCTTCCGCCAAGTATAGTGCTTCGGGCATAAATAATCACATTATCTTCTACCGTGGGGTGTCTTTTAACGTCAGACAAAACCTTACTTACCTGTGATGCTCCTAAAGTAACGCCCTGATAAATACAAACATTTTTGCCAATAACGCTAGTAGCGCCAATAACAATACCAGTGCCATGATCAATAAAAAAAGGGACATCAATTTTGGCATTTGGATGAATATCCACACCAGTTTTACCATGTGCATGCTCACTTAGTATACGAGGCAAAATAGGCACTGATAATTGCGATAACCTATTAGCAATTCTATAAACCGCTGTTGCATAAAAGCCAGGATAGGAAACTATTACTTCATGTATGCTGATCGCGGCAGGGTCTTCTTCATAAATTTTTGTTGCATCTAACCTCAAGTTTTGATAAATCTCTTCAAGCGAAGCATAGAACTTATAAACAACTTCATCTATATTAATGGTTGATGGGTCGATATAACTCAACAAGATATTTTCAAGATCAATTTGATTTTTTTTAAGTTGCCCCTCATAAATAGCCTGTCTGTTTAAACGGTTATTGGGGAAAAGAAATTCAAAAAGATCTGATAGCCAATCTACCGCTTGCCGAAAAGATGGGGTTGCTTCCCACTCTGCCTTGTGAACCTGGTACAAGTGCTCAATAAATGTGCTGATGCGGTTTTCTTCCATTTTTACTTTTTAAGACCGTGAAGTGTTTTTACAAGTAAATCAACTTCGGCACAGGTATTATAAAATGCCAGCGAAGGCCTTACCGTACTCTCCACACCAAAACGGCGCAAAATAGGCTGCGCGCAATGGTGCCCTGAACGTACCGCGATTCCTTGTTTGTTTAATTCAGCGCCAACTTCTTCGGTTTTATAACCATCCATTACAAACGAGAGTACACTTGCCTTTTCAGCAGCGGTACCAATCAGTCGTAAACCCGGAACCTGTTTCAGCAAACCGGTCGCATATTCAAGCAGAAAATGTTCATACTGGGCAATAATTCCCATTCCGATTCGCGTAACATAATCAATAGCCGCACCCAATCCTACGGCATCAGCAATGTTACCTGTACCTGCTTCAAATCTACCCGGCGCATCGTGATAAGTGGTATGCTCAAAAGTTACATTCTTTATCATATTGCCGCCACCCTGCCATGGCTGGGTAGCATTTAGTAAATCTTCTTTGCCATAAAGCACACCGATACCGGTTGGCCCGAAAACTTTGTGCCCGGAGAAAACAAACCAGTCTGCATCAAGAGATCTTACATCAACCGGCATATGCGAAACGGATTGCGCACCATCAACCAAAACCTTAGCACCCGCTGAGTGCGCTATCTGTACAATTTGCGCGGCAGGTGTTACCGTTCCCAAGGCATTGGATACTTGGGTAAAGGCAACCAGTTTGGTTTTAGGCGTTATCAGTTTTACGTATTCATCAAGCAAAACCTGGCCATCATCGTCAACAGGTATAACCTTAATCGTTAGATTTTTTTTAGCTGCCAATTGCTGCCACGGAACGATGTTAGCATGGTGCTCCAGGTGGCTTACAATAATCTCGTCGCCCTCATGCAGGTACTGTTCTCCCCAGCTTTTTGCTACCAGATTTATAGACTCTGTTGTACCACGCGTAAAAATTATTTCATTAATCGAACCAGCATTTAAAAACTCCTGAACTTTTTTGCGGGCACCTTCATAGGCATCTGTAGCGCGGGCAGCCAGTTCATGCGCTGCGCGATGAATATTTGAGTTCTCATGCTCATAAAAATAACTAATACGGTCAATAACCTGCCTTGGCTTCTGTGTGGTGGCGGCATTATCCAGCCATACCAGCTGTTTGCCATTTACATTTTCTGATAGTATCGGAAAATCTTCCCTGATGAAATTTACGTCAAAGCCGGGAACCGCCGCCGCCGGTTTATCCTGTAAAAAATAATAAGCCGCGGGGTCGGCACCAAATCCGTTTAAGGGTATTTGTGGTGAATTTGGTGTAGTTACAATGCTATTTAACACCTCCTGTAATTGTTTTTTAAATGGCTGTTCCTGTTGAAAAGGCAAATGAAAAAGGCTATCAGGAATTAATTCGAACGGCAAAAAACTACGCCCAATGCCCTGCTCAACAGGTTGAATGGAAGCATTTAAACCAGGATCATTAAAACCAGTTTGCGGGTCCTGAAGATTAACTGCGTTGCCATGATGGATACCCGATGGACTAACACCACTACCTGCTACTGACACAGGCGGTTTGGTGGCATCATAAGGGTTATACTCAGGCAAAACAATGTCTTCGTTGGGTTGCGCTTTAAAAAGTTGGTTGGCAAGATTTTGCAGCTCCTGAAGATCGGGTAAATTACCCGGGTTAATATTTGTACTCATGATAGTTTCCTAAGTCAACGTCTTCCAATACAGCAATAGCATCATCCACCAATACGGCTAAAGAGCAGTATAATGATACCAGGTACGATGCTATAGCTTTATTATTAATGCCCATAAATCGAACAGAAAGCCCCGGTGATTGCTCTCCCGGTAAACCCGGTTGGAATAACCCAACTACGCCCTGCCTGCTTTCACCGGTACGCAATAGTATAATTTTGGATTTATTATTTTCGATAGGTAATTTATCCGATGGGATAAGCGGTATACCTCTCCAGGTAATAAATTGTGAACCGAAAAGAGAAATTGTTGGCGGCGGTACACCCCGGCGGGTACATTCCCTGCCAAAAGCAGCAATTGCTAATGGATGCAGTAAAAAGAAACCAGGTTCTTTCCATACTTTGGTGATCAATTCATCCAAATCATCGGGTGTAGGCGGGCCTAACCTGGTCTTAATTTTTTGGCTGGCAACAACGCTGTGTAATAATCCATATTCTGGGTTATTTATCAGTTCGCTTTCTTGCCTTTCTTTAACAATCTCAATAGTTAACCGCAGCTGTTCACTGATCTGATTATAAGGTTTACTATAAAGATCGGATACCCTTGTGTGAACATCTAATACGGTATTTACAGCACTTAAATTATATTCACGGGGATCTTCAACGTAATCAACAAACGTCGATGGTAATTCACGTTCGTCACGTGAGGAGCAATCAACCTCTACATTTTGAGCATCTTTTACTTTGTTTAAGCGGTATACACCCGATTCAACAGGCACCCAATTCAGTAGCTGAGGTAACCAACGCGGTGTGATTCTTGATAATTGAGGAACGGTACGTGTAGCAATAGCTAACTGCCTCGCGGCAACGTCGCCTAATGCGGTTTGTTTGGATTTTTGATCTGCCATTTTAATTGGAATTTATATAAAATTATTTATGCTTTGGTATACTATATTACAAGTATAATAAATAGACTATAATATCTATATATTTTATAGTCTTTATTTTTCCAAAAAAACAGAACAGCACTTTTCCTTACTGGATCAAGCCATTAACCGTGCCTACCACATCGATTGAGACAGTAGGATTAACACGATGCTGATAATCTGAGTGTACCTTGTTTCTCTTCTTCAGTTTGCCCGATTTAATTTAATCAGAAGCACATCATTCTGACGGATGACCAGTTGTTTCGCGAAATTACCCGATGTATTTACGGTTACCGTACTTTGCTCAATAGGCTCGTCCGTGTCCTTTTGTTTAAGCGTTTTTACTTGTTCTTTTGTAAGCTGTGAAGGTGATCCCATCTCAAAATAGGCCGAATAAGGATCATTCGCATGATAACCTGTTTTATAAACGCTTACCTTATATTTCCCTGGTTTTAATCCATGGAATTTAATTTCAATTGGCGCTAAAGCTTTAGAAGGGAGTAGCCTTTTATAAAACACCTGATTATTTACGCTATCTCCCGGATGGTCTATCGTAAAATTCCATACCAAAGCCTGTACGCTGCCATTCCTATCCTTACAAACTATAGCACTTGAATCCGCGCATTGCAATTCATTATGACCGAGTTGGTTTAAATATTTAAAGGCGTAGTAGGCTGGTTTTTTAATGTCCTGATAATTCATTAAACCAAAGCCACCATGAAAAGGCGTAGCCCTTGGACCTGCCTCTTCAAAAATATCAGTAAACGTCCAGTAAGACATAGAATTTACATCCGGTGCAGCTCGTTTAACAGTGTTTAAGATATAAGCAGCTTCATGGTAACTATCGTGAATAGGATCTGACGGGGTATAAGACGCGCTCCACTCGGTATAATGCAATTCTAAATTTGGCATAGCGGATTGTAATATTTGTTTTTTTGAATGGCGCATATGATCTGCAACGAAGTACCTGTTCTGACTTAGCACCGTTCCTGTATTGCCTGTTGCATCCAGAAACCCTTGCTTTACACCATAATCATGTGTGCTGATAAAATCTATCGGCACCTTTTGCTGTGTGCAGAAATCGATCATTTCAGGTATCCAGGCATTACCCGCTGTAGCAGGACCGCCTACGCGATAATTAGCCGATACACTTTTAATGGCTATAGCTGTTTCTTTATACAGTTTGAAATAATCCTGCTGTGTACCTGTAAAGAAACCACCTTTCAGGTTAGGTTCATTCCATATCTCGAAATACCAGCTGGCTACTTCCTTTTGACCATAGCGCTCTGTCCAATGTTCAACTAACGCTTTGATCAGGTCGTTCCATTTTTGATAATCTTTCGGTGGCGTAACATTCCCTCTCCACCAGAAAATAGTTTGACTGCCACTTGCCAAGGCACCGGGCATAAATCCTACTTCAACAAATGGCTTCATATCGATAGAGCGCAAATAGTCAAATAACTCGTCGATATACTGCCAGTTATAAGTAGGCTTTCCATTTTTGTCTTCGACGTAAACACCCATATCGTCAGATAACAGCCCATGAAAACGGATGTACTTGAAACCGCATTCATCATGCGCGATTTTTAATTGTCTTTGCCAATCAGCCCGTAGGCCCTCGTTGGCACGCCCTGCACCTACGCATAAATTGATACTTGCAGGTAGCTGTCCCTTTACTTCATTGATATTTACATCAATGATTCTTTTATTGTTAGTGCTTTGGGCCGCCGATGTCAGGGAAATAAAGATGAATAATATTGCGATGTGATATTTTGCTGTCATGGTTTTAGATCTGGTTTAAACAGAAGATATAAGAATCGTTGTTGATGAAATTCAACGTCTTTTCTTTTGCAATATAGAAATAAAAACAATATCGACAATCGATTGCATATAATTATAAATCACTTTCTGTCTTTTCAACTAACGCACAGCATCAGCTCATAGATTTAGCGTAATTTGATTTTGACTTGGCTTCAGTCGGAATTGAGTATTACCATCCAATTTGGAAAACTTACCCTTAACAGCCGTAACCGAATAATTCATACCTTCAAATTTGGCATCAATATGGCCATCAGTAATAGCAGTAAATGGCAATGTTAATTTATCATCGCTTGTTAAGTCTAAAAACCAATCCAGGTGCTTATTGCCCACTATGGACATTTGAATTTGTTTTTCGGTAAATTCAATTTTCAAGGTGCCATTGTTCCCTTTTAAAGGCCAGCTTACCAATAGTTTTCCAAGGATTTTATCTGTTATTACCGGATTACCGCCTTCTAACAATACTTCTCTACCATTTATGATAGCCTTGAAACTGAGGCCGGCCGGTTGATTTGGCGTACTCCACAAATAACCATCTACCACCGGCAAGGTAAAAAACGAGCATTCATTAGATGTAGCTGCTTGCGTTTCATATTTAGAACGAAATTTTTCATTAAACAAATGGATATCCCTGAACCGGAGAGATTTGCCCTCCCACAGTAAGTTAGCCCGATAATAGCGGCTATCGAACCAAACCGTTTTATCACTGTCGCCCGGCAAGTCGTTATTTATGGTAACTGATGTTGGCGGTGTAACTTTGAAATGTGCTTTAAACCACCTACCCGATGCAGCCAAAGTTTCCACTCTGATTTTTTTCTCATCACGTAGTTTTTCAATCAGCGAAAATTGCAGTTTCAATCCTTTTTGCATCGCGTCCCACGTGAAGGAGTTTTCTTGCCCCGCCTGTGTGTAGGCGAAGTTCATCGATGCCCCATTTACAAATTCATTAAAGAACCAGGCAACCCATGTAGAGTCGCCACCTGCATGAGGATAAACCGGCTCTAATGTAATTACCCCCTGTCTTTGTTTACCAGGTGCATCGCCATATTGCCGGATCGGATCACTGCCAAGCATCCTGAATAT
>Ga0302309_10002655_pt1 | contig 14609 bp, 9 predicted proteins | sample III_Palsa_N1_1_FD_200453 | JGI IMG/M metagenome (GOLD analysis project Ga0302309, IMG submission 200453) | Peat permafrost microbial communities from Stordalen Mire near Abisko, Sweden - III_Palsa_N1_1 | ecosystem: Environmental > Terrestrial > Soil > Palsa > Peat permafrost | place: Sweden... | reverse complement strand
AACTATGACGCCAACGCGCTCGGAAGTATCCTGGGAGCGCCACTGAATCCCCTCGTCAACAGCGTCAACACCTTCGGCAGCAAGGGCAAGTCGAATAACAACATGCTTCTTGCAGGCCTCAAGCATCAGTTCTCGCACACCTTCTCTTTGGAAACGCAATACACCTGGGCACACAGCATGGATACCGACTCAGGACCATATAGCCGCGACCCCTATTTGTACAACCCCAATTACTCCTACGGGCGGTCGGATTTCGACGTGAACCAATCCTTCAAGCTCTTTGGAGTCTGGCAGCCGGTGATATTTCGTGGCAGCCATAACTGGGCGGAGAAAGCTGCGGGTGGATGGTCGCTCAGCGGGATTTGGACGTATCACACGGGTTATGGGTGGACTCCTGTATTTCAGTCACCGCATCAGTTCTATTGCAATACCTGCAACTACGGTTATCTGAATCTACGTCCCACCTATCTGGGAGGTGCCGGTACTAGCACCAGCAACGACGCATTCAAAACCGGGAGCAATTTCTCCAATCCAGGCACCATGGTGAAAGGGCCCACCAGCAACCCGAACGCAGGCGACCAGTTTAACGATAACTATTTCAATGTTCCGGTTCTCGACGGCGCGATCACCGACAATCCCGGACAGTCGACGACCACTTACATTCCTCCGCCGGGAATCGATCGCAACTCTTTTCCCGGTCCCGATTATCGCAACGTCGATATCAACCTCTCAAAAGCCTTCGGCCTGCCGAACATAAAAGTGATCGGTGAAAACGCGAAGATCGAAATCAAGGCCAACTTCTTCAACATCTTCAACTTGTTAAATATCGACCCCAGCAGTATCTCGACAAACGTCACAAACTCAAATCTTGGTCAGGCAGCGAACGCCCTTGGTTCGAGAACCATCGATTTCCAGGCCCGCTTTAGCTTCTAGACCAAAGTCAAAATCCAGGTTGTTCCGAATGGCCCTAGTCATCTCGGGCCATTCGGCTTTCAAGGGCAATTCCCGCTCAGCAGAAGACGAAGCTGATGGTCGAATCTATGTGGTTCCAGAGGGATTGAGGCGGTTGGTCAGAATCAGGATGCAGCAACGCTCACGGGATAGTGAGAGAACCGCGTCGTGGATTTTCGTACCACAAGTTCGGGATAGACCGTAATCACGGATCCCGGCGTCTGATCGCCGTCACCCCGGATGAGCCCTAGCAAAGTAGTCGCGGCCATCTGGCCCATCTGCCGAAGCGGCTGGCGAACTGTTGTCAACGGGGGATGGCTGGTAGCCGCAAAGAGCACGTCGTCGAATCCAATAACCGAGACGTCTCGAGGGACGGAGAGCCCGGCCTCACGCAATGCGGAGACTGCGCCAATTGCAGAGACGTCGTTGAAGCTGAAAATGGCCGAGAACGGGCTGTTGTGGCTGAGTAGCTCCTGGGCGGCCAGATGACCAGGTTCGGGTCCCGGATCGGGGCTTCGCAATTGCACGATCAATTCTGGAAAGAGCGTTACTCCAAGTTTGCCTCCCATCTCGCGAATCGCTTTCCAGCGTCTGTTCGTGTCCGAGCTGAAAGCCTGGCCCTTGATGAAGGCGATGCGCTGATGTCCGAGCTTCTGCAGGTGCTCCAGTGCCAGTTGTGCTGCCTGCCTGTGATCGAGTTCTACGCTTATGGCATGCTGGTTGTGCCAGTGTCCGGAGACCGCGACTACCGGCACCGGAATTTGCTCACTGATTTTTGTGTCAACAGCTATGATTCCATCTACTGCGCGGGAGATCATCAGCCGGGGATAGGCATCCAGCAATTCGGGATGATGACGATGGCTCGCGACGAAATAAAACAGCCCTTCTTTCAAAAGAGCATCTTCTATTCCGCCCAAGACGGCCGTTGAGTATCCCTCGCTGATTTCAGGAACTAACACACCTACGGTAAACGTCCGTTTCTGGCGAAGGCTTCGAGCGATGATGTTGGCCTCGTAGCCGAATCTGGCCGCGGCTTCGAGAACGCGCCGCTGGGTCTCCTCAGAGATGCGGTGTGCCTTGGCCCCTCCGTTGATGACACGTGAGACGGTCGACTGCGAAAGCCCCAGGTAGGCAGAGAGCTCCTTCAGTGCGATAGATTTTCCACCGAAAGCGAGGTCGTTCTTCAGCATGGCAGTTGTTCTGGCGGGAACCTGTTCAAATCAATTCTTCAATAGTCGCCGGCAATCCCAATGGGCTCCAATGCGGTGCGATGCCGCCAAAGCCATTGGAGCCTTCGTTTCCAGTTTCCCAAGTTGGGGTTGCTCCAGCAATTCTATCCCAGATCGCGTCACCTGAATCTGTCATTCTTCATGCAACAAAGCCGGCTTTTTTCATGGCAAGCACCGCCTCGGGGTTGCGCATGAAGGTCTCCCAGATAAGCCCGCTGCGCAGATTCTCAGCCATGATCACTGATATACCCTGGTCAATTCCAAGCACGTCAGGGTCATACCAGTTAGCGGCAGGGTGGAATGCGTCGACAAAACCGTAGCGGCCCCAGGCCTTCGCGCCCCATTTGTTTTTCATCGCGCGAAGCACATGGAGGCAGTCGACCGGTACGAAAGCCAGAGAACCAGCAGACGCGTTGGGAACTACTGTTCCGTCAATCGGACCCTGCTTCGGGGGACCTCCCCACGCCGTATATCCTCCCTGGTAATCCGAGGCGCTGATCCCCCAGTAGTCTTCTGAGTACCACTGGGGCATGGAAAGACAAAAGGCCTTATGCGCCCGCGTCGCAGTGATCGAGTTTTCAAAGTAATTTGTGTATCTGTCATGCTTGTTGCGAAAGTCGTACCACGCATGCGAGTACTGGTGCGTAAAAATCGGATCATTGCCGCTGATGTACTTGAATCCTTTGTACTCGACAGTCGGGCGTTTCCACGCATCCCAACTCGTCGGTGAAACCGGATGAGTCGGCGAACCAATAGCGAGGAGATAGATCATCATCAGTTCGCAGAAATGCTCCCAGCGCTGCGCCAGAAAGCCCTTCTTCGGAAACCACCCCATCGAGAAAGTTGGACCACCATTTAGCATCCATGGCCAATCGACTCGCTCGTAGATCTGGGAAGCCAGCGAATGGATCTTGTCATCTTTGAAATAGGCGCGGGCAGTGAGAACTCCGCAAAGCAGCAGGGCGGTATCGATTGACGAGACTTCAGAGCCCGGTGCGGGAACTCCCGTCTCGATATCGGTGAAGTGATAGTAGAAGCCATGCTCGTTTTGAAAATGATTCAGATGCCAGTCCAGAGTCGCTTTCACGCGCTCTACGATCTGCTGGTGAGGCAGATAGCCTCGATGGTCTGCGATGCAAAGTGCGGTCAGTCCGAAGCCGGTGGCCGCAATGCTTGCCATTCTGCGTGGGTCGCGAGCACCGGCCGCAAGATCATTTCGAGCGCGGTCCAGGACTTGTCCGGTTACGGGACTTGCCTGTTCCCAGAAGAAGAGGCAGGCACGCTTCTCGAAATCATCGAGAAATGCCTCGTCATCGTGCGACAACGCAGGCGCACCCGCAAATGCGGTTGCATGAGCAATTTGGGAAGGAACCAGAGGGGCTATCGCAACGCCCCCCAACAGCGCGAGCATTTGTCGACGGCTCAATGTCGAATCCGACTCGTGCGCAAGTGAACCAGCCAGTTCAAGAATTTGTTGCATCAGGTTCCTCCAAGGTTATGACCGTCTTATTCAGTCTTCGAATTTCTACTTTGCATGCAAAGTAACAATAGCCAACCCGTTGACCGGAAGGGTCAATTCCAGAGTTGTTCCTTTGAGGTTGGTCTTTGTCGCAGGCGGCAAAGTTGATGACGCATTGAGCTTTGCTATCTGAGCCTGTGTGGGATAGCGCGGGCTGCCCATTGCAACATACGCGGGCAACGGATTTCCATGCTCCGCGTCAGTTCGCTGAATTGTTACCTCGCTGTCGGGGGCGACACCCGCGAATTCAAGACGGACCGACTTCGGCGTACCCTGAGCCGCATGGTCGAGATCGACAAGATTCCATGCGGCTACAACAATCGTCCCGTCCTTGGTGCGCGTCACAATCAGGTCGTCTGCTTTGTTCGCCAGTCTTTGATCGCCTAGCTCGTGCAGCAGTGAGAATCCGTAGAAGCTCGGCTTTTTGATGTTGTCTTCAGCTATCAGACCGAAGCCGCCATGGAAGGGGTCGCTCACCACTCCACCTTCTTCAAAGACATCGTCGAAGGTCCAGTACGACATCATCGATACGAAGCCGTCGCAGTCGTGAATATCCTTGGCCAACGCCGCTCCCACGTACCAGCTGTCACGAGCATTGAGTTCATTGTAAGAAGGCACATTCCACTCCGTCCAAAAGAGCGGTAATGAGGATAACGCTGACTTCCCGATATCGCCGTGCACCCTCTGAACAGCGCGGCAGACGCGGTCGCGCATCGGGATATCCTCGTGTGTGCCGAACATGTCTTCGACAGAGTCGTCGGCGTAGCCGTGTGTCGAAACGAAGTCTATCGGAACATGGTTCTGCGCGACGTAAGCAAGGAATTCGGGAATCCAATGAGCCGCCGCTGTGGCGGGACCGCCCACGCGCAAGCGTTCGTTCACGCCTTTCACTGCGCGCGCGGTGTGATCGTAGAGTTCAAAGTAAGTGGCCTGTTTGGGATTTCCGACCCAGAAGTCAATATTGGGTTCGTTCCAGACTTCGAAATACCATTGGCTGACTTCATCGATTCCATACCGATCGACGAGATGCTGCGCAAATGCGTGAATGAGCGCATCCCATTTCGCGTAATCCTTCGGCGGAGAGACGTTTTGCTTGTACCAGAATGCATGCAGCGCGGCTGGATCTGAGGCGAGTTTCTTCGGCATGAAGCTGATCTCGACGAACGGGCGAACCCCTCGTGCAAGCAGGCCATCGTATATCTGATCGACATAGGAAAAGTTGTAGACTGCCTGCCCCTTTTCATCTTCGTCGTAGACGCCCACTTCGTCATGCAGGATCGCGTGGAACCGCACGTAGCGCATTCCGACATGATCATGAACTTCCTTCAGGTCATTGCGATACCCTTCGCGCAAAGAGAGAATCGCACGTCCCGAGCCGAACATGGTCTCCCAGAAGTGGGGTAAAGGAGTCGCGGCGGCATGCGTATCCACAGGCCGCACTTCAACGGCAGACTGCGCAATGGCGGAACTGGTGAAGGCTGCCATCAGAGTTGCGAAGGTCACTTTTGCGAGAACTGACATGGGCGTGTCCTGATGCAAATCGAGAGCGTTATGAAGAATTGACCGGGATTTCAAAGCAATTAATAACTCATTGCGCAATCGCTTGCGCGCAGAGGCTTGGATAACACTTTGATGCAGGCCATGTCAATTTCAGTTCCTAAATCTAATGGGGCCAGAGGGAAGATTCGTGAGCCGATGTTACGCTCTCTAATTCTTTGGAAGTGAGTGGAGGCCGCGTAGCGATCTTTCGTTTCCGCCCATTTCAACTGGCACGATTAAGGTAAGGCGAAAGCCACGTACTCTCCGCCGGAGGGCGACTTCGGATCTCTGCCGCCGCCGGTCGCAATCACGACATACTGCTTGCCGTCGAGCATGTAGGTTGCGGGCGTAGCTACCCCGGCATATTGCAAAGTCGTCTCCCAAAGCAGTTTTCCGGTGTGACTATCGAAGGCGCGCATTTTCTTGTCGTAGACTGTGGCTCCGATGAACAAAACTCCGCCGGCTGTGACGATAGGACCGCCGTAGTTTTCCGAGCCGGTGTCCGTCAAGCCCTTTGAGGCTAATTCCGGATATTCGCCAAGGGGAATCTTCCATAGATACTTTCCGGTGTTGAGATTGACGGCATTCAGAGTTCCCCATGGAGGACTGATCGCCGGATAGCCATCCTGATCGAGAAACTTGCGGTATCCGGTGAACTCATACTTGAGTTCATCGCTGTTGCTATTGGAGGCTGTTTCGACCGATGAATTGGATGGTTCAGAAGAGATCCCGATGTAGTTCAGCAGAGCGCCAAGTTCCGGAGCAGCAATATTCGGTAGTCCGGGCATTCTGCCTTTGCCTTTTTGAATGATGTCCAGCGCCTGCGTCTTCGTCATACGCTGATCGACGCCCAGAATTGCAGGGAATGCGGGAGCAATCCCCTCCATGTGATCGCCGTGACAGATAGCGCAGTGCCTCTGGTAACTTGTCGCTCCTGCAGGATTCCCTTCAATCGCCTTCTTTGTCGAAGTTACAGAGGTGGGCATCTCCTGCTTATCCGCGCGAGCGCCGGCAGTCGAAGTCTCTGCGCTCTTCAGATATTCAAGGAGCGATTGCAGGAGAGAGTCATCGACGTTCGGGAATCCAGGCATTCTTCCTTTCCCCTGATGAATTGCGAGCGCAATGTCCTTGTCTGATTGGCGTTTGTCTATCCCAATCAGTGTGGGAAAGGCTGGCGGCGCTCCTTCGCGATGCACTCCGTGGCAGACGCTGCAGAGTCTACCGTAAGCCTGCTCGCCTGATGTGCCACCGGTCTTTGCTGCAGTCAGGCCTGCGAGCCAGGCCATCTCATTTTCGTTGACGTAAAGTACGTTGGTCGATGGATCAAGAGCCGAACCACCCCATTCGGCACCGCCGTCAAAGCCGGGGAATATGACCGTGTCCTTGTCGACGGTGAAGGGCATGAATTGTCCATTACTGCGAGCAGCATTGAACTTATCCAGCGCGAACTGGTGAGCTTCCGGAGTGCGATTCGTCAGCATGTCCTTCGTGAGGAACTGCCGGCCGAAGGGTTCTGGCGCGAGCGGGAGCGGCTGTGTCGGAGAGATGACTTCTCCAGGCACGTCGCTGACAGGATATGGCTTTTCTGCGATCGGAAAGAGCGGTTTGCCGGTCACGCGATCGAAGAGATAAATGTAGGCCTGCTTGCTGGTCTGGGCGACTGCATCAATTCGCTTGCCATCTCTGACGACGGTTAGAAGCGTTGGCGGGGAAGGGAAGTCGCGGTCCCATAGATCGTGATGCACGCCTTGAAAATGCCAGATGCGTTTGCCTGTATTCGCATCCAGGGCAAGCAAAGTATTCGCATACAGATCATCTCCGACACGGTCTGCGCCGTAGAAATCAAAGACAGACGATCCTGTAGGTGCATATACGATGCCGCGCCCAACATCGACCGTCATGCCGGCCCAGTTGTTTGCGGCACCGGACTTCTTCCACGCCTCAGGAGGCCACGTATTGTATCCCTCTTCGCCTGGGTGAGGGATGGTGTGAAAACTCCAGCGCAGCGCACCGGTGCGGACGTCAAACGCTCGAATGTCGCCGGGAGGCGCCGGGTGAGTCTCGGGGTTTCGCCCGCCTACGATGATCAGGTCCTTATAGATGACTCCCGGGGACGTGAGGGCAATCGACTGTTGTTGATAATCGCCACGCAGCTCCTTGCGCAAGTCGATCCTGCCTCCCTCGCCGAAGGTGACGATCGGTTTTCCTGTTGCAGGATCGAGTGCATAGAGGTAATTCATGACACCGGCAAGCAGCCGGCTTTCGTTGCCTTCATGCCAGTATGCGAGGCCGCGAGCGGGTTGCGTCCCCATCACACCGGAATCAAATGTCCACAGAAGCTTGCCGGATGCGGCATCGATCGCAATTACCTTTTGCGATGGCGAATAACCATAAAGAGTGCGGCCCACAATAATAGGACTGCATTGCATGCCCCCTTTTTCATGGGTGTCGAAGGTCCACGCAACCTGAAGTTTTCCGACATTCCGGCGATTGATCTGCGTCAGGGCCGAGTAGTGGTCATTCGCAGTCTCCCCACCGTAAACGGGCCAATCGACGTCTCGCTTGGCGGCTTCTGCATGTTTGGGGGCTTTAGGAGATTTAAGATCCTCCGCGGCTTTTACGGGAGTGGACTGAGTCCAATAAAGGGCAGCCGCTAACGGAAGCGCACAGGCGATTGCGATTGCGAATGACTTCATATTCTTTACTTGCTCGGCCCGATCTTTCTTTGCGAGTGCGGTACGAAGTTCATCCCCGTGTCCAGGCGCCGTTGATCGAGCGCCAGGTATGCGGATTCTGAATCGTGTTTCGAAGCACCGCAGGAAGCCGATCTTCACGCACGCCATCGTAACACTGCAGCATGGCAAAGCGGGCGATGGCAGTCGGAATACCTACGGCCGTGAATCCAGGGTGCGAAGTTGCGGGAAAAGGTCCACCGTGTTGCATGGCAGGGCTCACTGCCACGCCCGTCGGCATCTTGTCATTGAGCAGACGTCCGACTTTCTTCCGAAGAAGAGGTTCAATTTGTGCATAAAGACTGTCGTCGATCCCTGATTTTGATGAATAGATTGAACCGGTCAGATTGCCTTCGAGGAGTTCGAGAATGGCTAGGAGTTCTTCGGTATTTTCGACCGTTACAGCCATCGTTGTATTGCCGAAGACTTCACGCTCCAGGTCGCGATGCCGAGCGAGGAACTGGCTCGCAGAAACACGTAGAACTGTATGGGCATAGCGATAGCCAGGCGCATCAACTTCATGCCCTCCCGTGACCAACTGGGCACCGGCGTTGAGGAGCGACGACACTCCTGACTCCAAATGACTCTTTCCCGCGAGGGAGAGCAAAGGTTGCGGAGCCCGTTGGTCGAAGATACCGGCCAGTTTCGTGATCAGACTCTCGGAATTTGAATCTTTCCACAAAAAAAACAGGTTGGGACTGGTGCACTGCTGACCTGCGGCCGCAAGGCAGCTGTCCGCAAGTTCGCGGGTCAGGCGATCTTCATCTTGAGCGATGGCTCCGGGAAGAAATATGACCGGATTGATGCTCGACATTTCGAGATAGATCGGCTTGCCGGCTTCGTCGGCGGACTTCTTCAGAGCCAAACCGGCCGCGCGGCTCCCAGTAAAGGCGACTGCTCCGATGCGTGGATCGCTGACCAATCTGAGACCATCTTCATTGCTGATGTTGTAGATCATCTGTACTGTACCGTCGGGCATCCCTGTTTCAACGGCAGCTTTGTTTGCTTCGATTGCGAGCAATCGCGTGGTATTGGGATGAAGCGGATGTGCCTTGGCGATTACCGGATTGCCTGCGGCAATTGCGGCAGCAAAATCGCCTCCGCTGACGCCGTTGAAGGCCAGCGGAAAATTATTGGGGCCGAAGACTACTACGGGTCCGATCGGGCCGAAACATGAACGGATATTCCGCTCGAGGTCGAGTATCGGATTTTTCCACGACTCCTCGCGCACTGCTTTGGCGGCCTCCCGCAACTGATTCACTGTGCGGGGAAGCTCATGATCCTTGAGCCTTGGAGCCACAGGCAACCCAGTCTCTTCGTTTGCCGCTTCGACAATTGCCGCAGAGGCTGCCACAAGATTCGCAGCGTAGGCGTCAAGGAATGCGGCCAATTTATCGGGAGGCATCGTTTGCAACGCGGTCGCGGCCCGTGATGCCGCGTCAAGGGCCAAATCGCAGTCGGCCCATTCACTTACCGGGAAGGTTTTTGCCAGAGCCTCGCCTGTCGCCGGATTGAAGGCATGAAAGGTGGTCTCGCTTGTTGCCTCCTGCCACTTGCCGTCAATCAATATCTCAGCCGTTTCCATTCTTAATTCCTCCGCCATCTCAGTTTTCAAGTTAACAGGCCAATCTATTCGACGTGCTATTCAACATGATTGACCAATGTGCCAATGCCGCCGATTGTGATCCGAATTTCGTCGCCACTCTGCAGCGTGAACGTATCGGGAGGAACGATGCCTGTTCCAGTCAGGAGGAAGCAGCCACTGGGAAAGCTCTGATCTCGATACAGGTAGTCCACCAGGGTCTGCGGGTCGCGTTTCATTTCACTGAGGGAGATGGTGGCGGAGAACTGGGAAGCGCCTGAACGGAGAATCTCCATTGCGATCTCGGTACTCGCTAGCATGGGTTCCTTGCGTATGAGAATCCCGGGACCGAGGGCGCAACTTCGATCGTAGACCTTGGCCTGGGGTAGATAGAGCGGATTCGCGCCTTCGATATCACGGGAACTCATATCATTTCCGATGGTGTACCCGATAATCTGACCTCGCGGGTTTACAGCCAGCGTCAACTCCGGCTCCGGGACCGACCAGTTTGCGTCTCTGCGGATCCTCACTCGAGAATTGGGGCCGGCTACTTTGTGGGCTACGGCTTTGAAGAAGAGCTCCGGCCTTTCGGCGGAGTAGACACGATCATAAAAGTCTCCACCCCCGGCATCTTTGGACTCCTCGATTCTGGCGCTACGGCTCCGGTAATAGGTAACACCTGAGGCCCACACTTCCTGATGTTCGATTGGAGCCTCGAGATATGCCAGGTCGACTTGCGCTTGTGTCGTCCGGGCACTGGAGAGTGATTTCAGATAGCCATGCAAATCCTCCATCGCAAAGAGAGCGTCGAGAGAATGCTCGCCCACTGTGTAGAACTGGTTGTCCTCTTCCAGAAAAAGTCCGCTGCCGGTGCGATAGAGAATCACTGAATTGCTCCTTTGATAGAACTCGTAATGGACCTTGTCTTGTCATCAGGTCTTTTCTGCCATCTCAATCTCAGACGATTTGCCGAGTTGTTTTCCTTTGGAGAGGACTGAAACGATTGCATCGACGTCATAGACGCACCCGCCCCATATGCCGCCGCTGGCTCGCACCAATGCAGCCCAGAGACGTGTATCGTCAGGCAGGTCGGGGTGGGGACGAAGGTCAGAACGAGATTGTCTTCGACCAAGTTCGCTGGCGCCTTGCTCGGCTCCGAAATTCAGGGACGAGTCTCCTACGAGATTGACTGTTCCCGTCAGACTTGCTCGATCGATAAGGATTTCAATTCTGTCCCCATCCTGAAGCTTACCAATGTTGCCTCCAGCGAGTGCTTCCGGGGAGATATGTCCAATACACGCTCCGGTTGATACTCCGCTGAAGCGTGCATCTGTCAGCACTGCGACATGTTTGCCAAAGGGCAGGGCCTTCAGAGCGGCAGTGATCTGATAGATCTCCTGCATCCCGGCTCCGGCGGGTCCGCTGCAGACAAGAACAAGCACATCTCCGGCGAAGATGCCGCCATTCTTGATGGCATGAATGGCTTCGGCCTCGGCAACGAATACTTTCGCTGGGCCAACATGCTTGTAGACACCGCTTTCATCGATAAGGGTTGGATCGATCGAGGTACTCTTGATCACGGATCCTTCAGGAGCGAGGTTGCCGATGGGAAAGCAGACTGTCGAAGTTAGCCCCCGGGAGCGCGCGCCGTCAGGGCTCATAACCACATCATCCGGGTCAATTCCGTCGCGATTCAGGAGGTTCTTTCTTAACTCCTGCCTGCGCGAACTTTGTTCCCACCAATCCAGGCTGTGGTCAAGAGATTCGCCGGTAACTGTGATGACACTTGTGTTCAGCAGGCCTGCGCGCCTCAAATGCAACATCACTTCGGGCGTTCCACCAGCGAGAAAGACCTGGACCGTTGCGTAGTTGCCGGGCCCGTTCGGAAGTGCATCCACAAGTCGTGGTACCTGGCGATTGATGCGAGCCCAGTCGGCTGCAACGGGTCGCCGAAGACTCGCGGAATGGGCAATCGCCGGCAGATGCAAAAGAAGATTGGTCGACCCGCCGAAGGCTGCGTGCACCACCATAGCGTTTTCTATGGACGCTTGGGTGAGCACGTCAGCCGTTCCCAATCCGAGTTGACGCAATCGAAGAACGGCACGGGCAGAGCGTCTTGCGGCATCCAGCCAGACGGGCTGACCTGAGGGTGCCAATGCGGTATGTGGCAGGGCGAGTCCGAGCGCTTCAGCAATTACCTGGGATGTAGCGGCTGTACCGAGAAACTGGCACCCACCGCCTGGTGTAGCGCAGGCCCGGCAACCCATTTCAGCCGCGTATTCGAGGGTGATCTGCTTCTGGGCGTAACGGGCTCCGATGGTCTGGACTTTCCCTGCATCCTCGCCATTCTCAGGGAGCAGTGTTACGCCGCCTGGGATGAGAACGGTTGGAATTGACCCTGAGGAGGCGAGCGCCATCATCATCGCAGGCAAACCCTTATCGCAAGTTGCCACTCCGAGCACGCCGGCTCGTGTCGGAAGCGAGCGCATGAGTCGCCGGAGAACAATAGCTGCGTCGTTTCGATAAGGCAAAGAGTCGAGCATTCCGCTTGTGCCTTGCGTTCGTCCATCGCACGGGTCGGTGCACGCGCCGGCAAAAGGGACGGCCTCCAAAGCAGATAACTCCCGCGCTGCTTCGGCAACCAGCAGTCCAACTTCCCAGTGGCCGGTATGGAACCCTAAAGCAATCGGAGTGCCGTCCGGGGCGCGGACGCCTCCGTGAGTGCTGAGAATCAATACTTCCGGCCCAAGCACGCGAGCCGGATCCCAACCCATCCCGACATTCATGGTCAGGCCAAAGAGATTTCCTGATGGTTGTTTCAACAGCATCTCGGGTGTGATTGGTAGTTGCCCGGACGGGCCCGGAGCATGTGTCGCTACATCGCCCAAATCGAGGCTCGGGGTTTCCAGAACGGACGTGACGGGTATCGGTTGAATGGCGCTCATCCTTTATTTCAGAGTTTAGCCGACGGGATCGGCTTCTGTTGTCGCGCGCAAAGCAACGCCGGAAGCGTCTATGTCTCCAACAGATCCGGAGGGGCAGTCGAAGGAGTGTTGCTGGAGGCCGAGCGCATCGAGAAAATGATGACGCCGGAGAGTATCAGCGAGACGGACATGAGAAGAAAACCGGCACGCGAATTGCCCGTTTTCGCCTCAAGTAATCCTACGAACCAGGTTCCAACGAATCCACCGAGTGCACCGCAGCTATTCACCAGTGCCGTGACTTCGCCGGCAACGTTTCTGGGAAGGATTTCCGGAATGATGGCAAAGAAAGGACCATACGGCGCATACATTGTGCTTCCGGCGATGATGAGAAATCCATAGGACCACCAGAAGCTCTCACCTGCAACAAGGTATGACCCGAAGAGTGCAAAGCCGGAAATTGTCAGGAATGGCCAGATAAAGCGCTTCCGCCGAAGATTCCTGTCAGAGAAGTACCCCACGATCAACATGAGCATAACAGCGAAGAGATAAGGCACTCCGCTGAGCAATCCTGTAATCGCGATGCCCTTTGCGGCGCCCTTTTGAATGACCGTTGGAAGCCAAAGCACGAATCCATAAACACCGAGACTCCAGAAGAAATACTGGACCGAGAGAAGGATCACGCTGGGATGGCGCAAGGCAGAGGCTATGTTTGCGACCTTTGGAAGCAGCCATTGCTCGCGCTCCATCTGATCGTTTAGAACTCGGCAGCTAACGGAGTCTAACCACCGCACTTGGTGGGGATGATCGCGAATCACAAGCAGCCATGCAAAACCCCAGATGACCGACGGAATGCCCTCAAACACGAAGGTCATTTGCCAGCCTACCGCTTTAATCAAATAGCCCGTCGCCAATGACATCCATACGACCGTAATAGGGTTTCCCAGTATCAGGAGTGTATTGGTGCGAGAGCGCTCTGCGCGGGTAAACCAGTTAGTCAGCAGGATCAGCATCGCCGGCAGAATGAAGCTCTCAGCCACACCCAACAGAAGGCGATCCGCGGCGAGGAGCCAGAAGTTTCGGATCACTCCCGTCAACGAAGCGAGAACCCCCCAGCTGATAAGTGCGAAGCATACCAGCAGCCGCGCACTCTTTCTTTGCGCGAAGGCCGCACCGGGAATTTGGAACAAGAAGTAGCCCAAAAAGAAGAGCGCCCCCAGCAAGGCTGAGCGCGACCCGCTGATGTTCAGCGTTCTTGCCAGACCAGCCGCGGCACCGAAGCCGTAATTTGCCCGGTCCAGATAGGCGAGGCTGTAGGTAATGAATACGGAAGGCAGAATGTACAACCACCGCTTTCTCAAGGCGGTCTCCGCGAGAAATCCTGAACCGATGCTGGTCGTTGGTTCGGGAGCTTTGAGAGTGTTTTTCATAGTAACGGAATCGATGAGACCACTGGTACATTCAGAAGTGCTATGGTACGTTACGTATCGTGCGCCACTCAGAAGACCGATGGCTCAAGGGCATTCCGCACTGAGGCAGTTTCACTTACCTGAAGCGACAACCTGACTGAAAAAAAGGAACCGATGCAAACCGCAAACTTGAAAATGATGATTGTGACAGGCCTTTGCGCCTTCTCCGTCTTTAATGTCGCTCGGGCGCAACAGGTAGATCATTACACTCCTGACTCGCTCCTCTCGGAGGCGAAACCGCTCAAGGAGAAAGCTGGCGCTACGAACGGTGCTGCCAGCGAGACCCTGCAAAAGTATGGTGTGGATTACACGATGTTGAGTGTTCGCAATAAAGATGGCGTTCCCGAACTGCACGAGAAGTTCGCCGATATATTCGTCATCATTGATGGCACCGCGACGCTCATTTCCGGAGGAAATCTTGTCAATTCCCAATCCATTAATCCAGGAGAATTTCATGGGTCGGCCATTCTGGAGGGAAAATCGACAAGTCTCATGAAGGGCGATGTTGTCCATATCCCGCCGAACACTCCACATCAATTACTGATTCCCAAGAACGTTACACTGACATACTTCGTGGTGAAGGTGAAGGAAAAAGACTGAATCGAGATTGCTTTTCCGTCTCGCAGACTGATTGGGCTCATGAACAACGGCGTGTTGTAAATCGCTT
>Ga0302309_10002652_pt1 | contig 14626 bp, 12 predicted proteins | sample III_Palsa_N1_1_FD_200453 | JGI IMG/M metagenome (GOLD analysis project Ga0302309, IMG submission 200453) | Peat permafrost microbial communities from Stordalen Mire near Abisko, Sweden - III_Palsa_N1_1 | ecosystem: Environmental > Terrestrial > Soil > Palsa > Peat permafrost | place: Sweden... | reverse complement strand
TAAGGCTTACTCTGTACATTTATCTTAATTCCATTGATCATTTGTCCTGGAAAAATCATAATATCATGCTTAATGAGATTATTAACCGACTGATCGCCATTGGTCCGACCAGACAAACTTGAACCAAATAGACAGCCCGCTGTTACCCATCGCTCAATCCCAGGAAAAACAAATTTTTTACTGAGCGATGAAGATGCCCAAGGATACAAATACATGCCCAGTTTGCCATACTTTTCATCATGAAAAGCAACGGGTAAAAATACTTCTTCTCGTCGATCTGGGTTAAAAATACAGCGACTTACCGCATCCGCATCATCATCTTTAGTGATAAAATGTTCCACAGCGTGAGTGAGTGATTCTCCCTGTCTTTTATCCCTCATAAAATTAATTGCTTGGCGGATAAAATGACTCACTAGTTGAAATGATTTTCTATCAGGAGTCGAGGTATCATCGCTATTTTGGCCATCATGTACTTTTAAAGTTCTTGAACCCAAAACAAAGGAATTAGCACTTACCCCAGCAGAAGGAGAAGTGGAACCTCGTTCTTCATCTTGCGTGGTTGTTAAAGCCGTGATACCACTATTAAACAATGGTGCATTCACTACCAACAACGTATCCTCGTAGGATTCCCAGTCTTTCATATCATGTTCATCTCAATAAAAACTACCCAGTACACTTTTGCACTGCGCTCACAATTAAACATATGAGTGCAAGCGCTTCGTTGAGTCTACCATACTTGATCAACATAGTCAGCTAAATTATAAGCTAAAAGTCCAGCCAGCCACCTTTTTTCACTTGTTGCAACAATTTCCGTGCTTTTTTATCCGGTCGTTTCCGTGGCGACTGCATACTCCCATCCAGTGGAATTCTAGCATACTTTTCCCGCATTGCCACGCTTTCGATCGTTTCTTCATATAAAAATACTGCTTCTTTTGCAGGACGACGAACCGCACTGACACCCAGCACTTTCACCGTCTTACTGCTTTCGCCGATTTGGATAGTGATCAACACTCCCACTTGCACCCGGTGGCTAGGCTTCACACGTGCTTGATTATAATGCACTTTACCACCACTCACGGCATCGGTTGCCAGCGATCGTGTTTTAAAAAAACGCGCGGCCCACAACCATTTATCAATACGTATCGGCTCTTGCGTCAATACAGGATGTTCATTCATGCGATGGATGCTCAAATACAAAAATCCACAACAATTCTCCCATTTCATGCGGCGCTGTCAACTGCTGAATATGCTGGCTATAACGCAGTTGTTCAGTGGTATTGGCCGCCTCACATATAATAGCGGCTTCTTCGAGCAAACCATGAGCCATTAAAAACCGCGCTTGCGACTCGGCCTCTTGTAACTGTAGACCACAAGCACTGGCCGTTTCTAGTAATAAAGTGAAATCAACATGAGCCGTGATGTCTTGCTCGCCAACTCGTTGAAAGGGATTATCCATGAGTTGATGTTGATAAAAACAGCGTAAAGTCCCACGATGTCTATCCCTATGATAATATTGCTCACGCCATAAACCATAATCACATAACAAAATTAATCCTTTTTCAAGACAGCCGCCCATTTTTTTTATAAAATCAGGTAAAGTCGCCGCGTATTCTGACTCATATCCCACCGCCAAAGTCGGCAAACTCCGGACAAACTCAATCACCGATGATTCAGCAGGTAACCATTGTGCTTGCCAACCTTGCGAGGAGTTCGCAACATATTGTTGCAAAATGTCGCTATTATCGTCGATTTTAAAGCGTTCAACCGGCAACGCATCCAACACCTCATTGGCCAAGATCACACCATTCACGTGATGAGGCAAATCATTCATCCAAGAAAAACGTTGAAAATCGTCTGCTGATAACTGTTGTTGCAGAAACTTTTGCTGTTCTTGCAGCAAATATGGACTAATTTCGTTAATAATGTAGCGATCTGGCAAAATATTAAATGCTTTCAAACGCAAAAAAATGTCCAACGCCAATCGTCCGCGGCCTGCGCCAATCTCAACCACGGTATTCCATTCAGGCTGCCACTGCTGCGCCAAATAACGCGCCAATGTATAACCAAATAAACAAGAAATCTCCGGCGCGGTTACGAAATCACCACCAGCACCTAGCTTGGGCGTGTGACGCATGTAATAGCCCTGGGTTGGATCATACAAGGCATATTGCATCCACTCTGAAAATCTAATGGCTTGTTTTGTCATGCTTTTTTATTACTTTACCGTTGCAAACTCGCTGATATTTCATAGTATGCCTGAAAATATCTGAATAAGTCATGGTTTTTGTAAAAAGTCATTTAACAAACTCTTTAGGATTGTTATCATATTAATAGTTTATTAATAAATAAACGGTGGTTTTTTAATAAAAATGACTGCAGCGGATGGAAATGCAAACAGCGGAATGATAGAGGAGCAATGGAATGCTCATTTAGATGAATTGACATCATCGGGGTATCTCGTCGCTAAAAAATATCAAATATCTTCTGATAAACCCAAAAGTCAAGCGGATCTCCCCAAAAATCCACCATGGTACCTACGCAGTAAATACGCTCGTCTTCTTAACGATGGCCTTGCCTTCATGCCATTAGGCATATGGGGCCTCATTGGCCTTGGTTTAGTCGGTGGCCCTACCGTCTTTATAGTCGGCTTTGCTAGTTTAGCGTTGGCGGGAATTGCAGATATTTATAATTCAGGGTTGCGTCTTCGAGATTTAAAACAAAAACGCAAAAAACTTGAAGAAAATGCGGATAAAAACAGTGTAGAACTCAAAAAAGTGAATACAGACATTGGTAAACAATGGGCCAAAATTATCACCGTTGATGTTCCGCTTATTGCTGTGGGTGTGAGTGGTGCTGTTGCCGCAAGTATTGGTCTTGTTGCTACAGTAGGAGCGGTCCTCATTGGTGTCAGTGCCGTTCTCACCATTGGTGCGGCTTATTTTGCGGGTGCCAATGCATATAAATGGTGGAAAGCGGCAAAACAGGTCAAAGAGACAAAAAAACTACTTACAAATTTAGAAAAAAAATTTCAATCAACTTTGGCAAATGAAAAATCGCTTCCTTCTAACCAACAATTGGTTACACAACAAATACAACGGGTAAAAGACGATCTAGCCGCACAAAAAAAACATTCTATCGTGCTCAGAAAGAAATTTATCGCATCCTCTGTTCTGTTTGGACTTTCAGCGTCCGGTCTTGTTTGCAGTATTTTAATCCCACATGTGGCGGCGGTCGCGGGGGGTATTTTAGGTTTAACGGCTGTCGTTGCTGCCGGTTATTGGGGATATAACGCTTATAAAGCTTATCAACAATACAAAAAAGAAGCCAAAGACAGCGGTGTTGAATTTGACAGCAAAACGGCTTTAAAAACATCCTGCGTCGACTCACTGAAAAAAACCACAGCTCCATTTAAAAAGTGTTGGAGATGGATAACAGGACAAGATCCGAAATCCGCTGAAGCAAAAGATAAAGATGACACACTTAGTGACAAACCAAAACTCCATGTCATCAAGGATAATGAATCAAGGCCTCGTTCTGTCAGTGCCCCACCTCATGTACGTCATCCCATTACATTGCTGAGAAATTCTAAGCGCGGGTTATCTACCGCTTCGCCTACATCCACTGCAAGCTTGCAAAATGATGCGGATCCACCGCAGGATGAAAACCCTCTTAAACGAGGTCGTAGTAACACATTCTGAAACCTGTTACACTATGTCTACTATGCAAACACAACTCAATCATTTAAATTCCGCCCAACGCGATGCCGTCACTGCCACCGAACGTCATTGTTTGGTTTTAGCCGGTGCTGGCAGCGGAAAAACACGCGTATTAACACAGCGTTTTGCTTGGTTAGTACAAGAACAAGGTTTATCTCCACACAGTTTATTGGCCGTGACCTTCACCAATAAAGCCGCTCGTGAAATGCATGAACGCATTGGACAATTATTAAAACAACAATTATCGGGCCTGTGGATAGGCACTTTTCATTCCATTGCGCATCGTTTATTAAGACAACACAGCGAAGAAGCCAAATTACCCAAACAATTTCAAATTTTTGACAGCGATGATCAACTGCGTTTAGTTAAACGTTTAATGAAAGAAGAAAACATCGATGACAAACAATGGCCACCTCGTCAAATGCAATGGTTTATTAATCATCAAAAAGAACAAGGTCTGCGCGCAAAAAATTGTCATGTAGAAAAACGTGACAGCAATAGCATTGCACAACACACCATTTATACGCGCTACGAAAATTATTGTCAGCAACAAGGCATTGTCGATTTTGCGGAATTATTATTGCGCAGTTACGAATTACTCAATGAAAACACGGCATTAAAACAACATTATCAAAGCCGTTTTGAACATATTTTGGTGGATGAATTTCAAGACACCAATACCATACAATGTGCGTGGTTGCGTCTTTTTAACAGCGGACACAATGGATTAATGATGGTCGGTGATGACGATCAATCTATTTATGGCTGGCGCGGTGCAAAAATAGAAAATATACAGCGTTTCCATGTGGATTTTCCCGAGGCGCGCACCATTCGCTTGGAACAAAATTATCGCTCCACTGGACATATTTTAAATGCCGCCAATTCACTGATTGCGCACAATGAAAAACGTTTGGGCAAATCATTGTGGACCGATGGCGCCGTGGGCGAACAGATTTCTGTCTATGAAGCCTTTAATGAACAAGATGAAGTTCAGTTTGTCATTGATCGCATTAAACAACATAAAACCAGTGGAACCGCATTAAAAGATTGCGCTATCTTATATCGATCCAACGCACAGTCGCGTTTGTTTGAAGAATATTTATTAAAAGCGAAAATACCGTATCGGATTTATGGCGGACAACGTTTTTATGAACGCGCTGAAATTAAAGATGCATTGGCTTATTTTCGTTTGGTGATCACACCTGAAGACAATACCTCATTTGAACGCTGCGTTAATTGGCCACCACGTGGCATCGGCGATAAAACACTAGAGCAATTACGTGATATTGCCAGAGAATTGGGCTGTAGCTTATGGCAAGCCGTCACATTGGCCGCGCAACAACAAACCTTAACCGCACGTGCGTTGACCGCATTACAACAGTTTGTAGAAAAAATTAATCTGTTACAAGAAGTCATTGAAGGTGAACCGTTGGCAACACAAATGCAACTGATCATTGACTCCAGCGGTTTAATCACACATTTTTCACAAGAAAAAGGTGAACAAGGTCGTGCCCGCGTTGAAAATTTACAAGAATTGATCAACGCCGCCAGTATGCACACAGAGATCTTACATGTAGCCGATTTTTTAAATGAAATTGCCCTTGATAGCGGCGACACGCAAGCCAGCGCCGATGAAAGCGCCGTGCAATTAATGACCCTACACAGCGCCAAAGGCTTAGAATTTCCCGTGGTGTTTTTAACCGGATTAGAAGAAGGCTTATTTCCCCATCAACAAAGTTTGGGCGAAAAAGGCCAAGAAGGCTTACAAGAAGAACGCCGCCTATGTTATGTCGGCATTACACGCGCCATGCAAAAGTTATATTTAACCCATGCCGAATCACGCGCATTATATGGCAAATTACAAATCAATCGTCCATCACGCTTTTTAAGTGAAATTGATGAAGCGTGTTTAGCACCCATTCGCTTAAAAAAGATAGTGAATAAATCCGCCTGGTCTACGTCCTATAGCCAAGCACCCACGCCACGTCCTATAGAAGTTAAACCACCACGTCCTAAAGTTTCTAAAAAGCAGCAGAAAGTACGTCATCCGAAGTTTGGAGATGGGGTTATTTTGGAAGCGGAAGGTGCGGGTGAGAGTGCTCGAGTTAGGGTATCGTTTAAAGAGCATGGGGAAAAATGGTTGGTTTGTGCGTTTGCCAAATTAGAGGTTATTTCCTAGCCGTCAATTCAAATTGCTTATACCTTCTTTAACTTATTGATAGTTAATTGATATTATTATCATTCTTTATTTTTTATTAAGGAGAGGAAGAATACTATAAGGAATTTGAACGGCGTAATTTGCCATTGTTGTTGGCTGCTAATCTCTCAGCAGAAAAAACGAAAGATGGTGTGATCCCATGGCCAGGTGTAGGCTGTGATGCCTTTGCTCCACTCAAGGATGCCACGCAGCTTTTTGGTGACAAAGTTGAAATGAGAGCTTATCTATTGAAAGCCATTCAACAAATTTTGGAAAAACATGGAGATAAACTACCGCATATTAAAATGATTTATCTGGATGTTTTTCAAAAGGATAAAATTGCAGATGTAGATTATCCCTCTCAAAAGGGTGGACCTTTGTTACGCGTTAGAGCTTATCAAGGAGCAGGTCAGGAAAGATCTCAAATGGAAGAAGCATCCGTATACAATGAACCTAGTGATCATGCAACGTTGGCCGTCGCTACAAATATTAAAATGGTCGCTGGTGATTTTGCTGCATGGTGTAATAATGATGCTAATAATGGAAGAAGGAACACTGATGACGGTGGAACTGGCATGTCCACAAATAGCATTGAAATTATTACAAATGTAACTGCAGCAACCAAAGGAGAAATAAAAGGTTTTTATTTAACAGACGTTAAATATGGTCTAGCGGATAGCCAAGCAACCACTATCACTGCTATGGATTCTGATGGAAATACACAAATAATAACACTTCCTACTAGTGATACGAACGTTAAAGCCAGCTTTAAGAAAGGTTTTTTCATACCGCTGCACAAAGCCGCTGGAGCGGCAGAATATAAATATAATAAAGACTATAAAACTTGGGGTGACGTCATTAGAGTCTTTGATATAAAGATACCCGTTAGCGAACATAATCTTTGTGTCGTGGATACAAAAGATGCGAAATGCTACAGGATACAGGCGGCGAACAGTAAGAGCTATGCTTTAGGTGAGATCAGTACTATAACTCCCGCTGTAACAAGTGAAGTACCAGAAAAACCTTTACCAACAATGTCCGTAACTTTTAGCTCAACCTCATTAGCACTTATTGCTGAAAAAGATGATAAGGTTGCTCAAAAGTGGAACAAAGCTTTTACGGAATTGTATAACACCGTGGTTAACAAAAGTGGCAGCAATTTTGCGAGCATGCATGGCGAGAGACCTTCGTTTGTAAGCAGCATAGGTTCTTTTGCTGACGTCATAAAAATCATCGCCAATATGCCAAAAGCAGCAAAACTGGTAAAAGATAGCTATAGCATGGAAATAGCACGCCATCCCGAGACAGCTCAGCTACCTGAGGACCTACCTTCGTCCATTATACAAGCAGAAAGAGCTGCCTTTAACCAATTATTCGATGAACACATAACGATCGATTCATCCTCTAACAGTGAAAACATGAAACGTCTTCAAAAGAATCTACTTAAAGAAACTGCCTTGTTATGCGCCGAATTAAGCCTGCACGCAGAACGCACCGAATCTAAATGTAGTAGCCGATTTTTAGGCTATAAATCAGAGGAGAGAGGTGCAAGAGTTACATTGTTAAGGGGGTTTGTTGCAGATATTGCTAACATGGTAGATAAAGGAAAGCTGAACGCATCCGTGTTGCATAACAAACTGGCGGAATTGAAGACAGATCTTGGAAAAAAATACAAAGGTGAAATCATAGAAACCATTGACAAATTTTCTTCTCCTATTGCTCACTGCTTGGCTGAATCGCATAAGGCTAATACTCAAGACGTGGCGCAACATGAACTTCATCAATCTATGCACTTGTAGTAACAAATTTTAGTCTTTTATTTGCGTAATATTCAAACACTCACTGCTGCACATACAACAGTCGAAAGTTCACTGGAACATCGGTATCGATGCTTTTCAACTGCATAATCTCACGCAGTTTTGCAACACCCGCGCCAAGATTAAACACATTGGCATCGACCATAACAGGCTTAACCGTTGCTATTTCTACTTTGTTCGACGCCAATCGCGTGACTTTTATATCTGCGGTTAATGGCTTTTGTTCACCATGCAATTGCAATTGGCCTTGCAATGTTTGATTTAAAGACTCCCCAACGTTGAGTTTGTCCAACGCCGTCATATCCAATTTGGTTGTAAATTGCGCCAAGGGATATGTACTGGTCTCAAATAGCATGGTATTCACGCGATCATCCCGTAAAGGTATTTTTGTGTCCACGGTATTTAATAAGATCGCCAAATTGGCTTCGCCATTGTCTTTCACTTCGCCGGTCAATTGGCTAAAAGTGTGGGTTTCGGTAACGGCTGCATTTTTGGTGGTGTTAAAGGTTAACTGTGATGATTGATTATCGAGTGTCCAGTTTGCCATTGACCATTGGCTGTATCCTAACAATATCAATAAGATCCATTTATTCATCGTGTATTCCCTTTTTGTTATTCCCGTCATAGTATGGACAATAATGTGTGGAAAGTGAAGTCGATTTATTCGATTGTAAAAATAGGAATAAACAATCATTTGGTTGTTAATTTATTATTTTACGTGCTGTAAAACTCCATTCCACTAATTAACTCTTTACGAAATTATAACACTATGTCAAAATAGCATCTTTATAAATGATAAGGACCTTCTTAGCATGTCTGAAATCATTATTTACACCAATGTCGATGGAAGTGTACAGATTGATGTTAATCTCTCTCATGATACGCTTTGGCTTTCTCAACAGCAAATAGCAGACTTATTTGGGACGAAGCGCCAAGCTATCACTAAGCATTTGAAAAATATATTTATTTCTCATGAACTTGATGAGCAAACAGTATGTTCCATTTTGGAACATACTGCCCAGGATGGTAAAGTTTATAAAACTAAATTTTATGCATTAGATGCCGTCATTTCCGTGGGATACCGTGTTAATTCACATCAAGCGACCCAATTTAGAGTGTGGGCCTCCCAAGCACTAAAAGAGCATCTCATTAAAGGCTTTACGATATATAAACCACGTTTGGCACAACAAGGTGTCCATGAGTTACAACAAACCATCGAATTACTGCAAAAAACATTAAAACACCATGATTTAGCCAATGACCTGGGTCAAGAGGCCATTCAGCTTATTCTAAGTTATGCAAAAACATGGAGTCTCTTGCTGGCTTATGACGAAGGTTTGCTCGAACTTCCCAAAAAAGGAAAGCAAGCTGTTTCTCCTTTAAATTGTGACGCCGCCATTGAAGCCATTCAGGTGCTAAAATCTGAACTAATCGCTCGAAATGAAGCAACTCCACTTTTTGGCAATGATTGCAATAAAGGTCTTAATAATATTCTTAATAACATTGAGCAAACTTTTGATGGCGAAGCGTTATACAAAACGGTAGAAGAAAAGAGCGCACATTTATTATATTTTATTATCAAAGATTACCCTTTTACTTCACATGCCCCAAAATTCCCTCTAGTTCATCCAAAGAATTATAACTAATCACCAATTGACCTTTGCCGCTTTTCTTGTGCCGAATGGACACTTTTGCCGCCAAGGTTTCTCCCAATTGTCTTTCTAATCGAGAAATATCCGGATCGGGTCTAACAATATTATCTTGCTGAGAACCTGGCTTTAATAATTGTTGTACCAACGCCTCTGTTTGTCTCACAGACAATGATTTAGCTACAATTTGTTTGGCTGCGTGTAATTGAGTGTTTTTATCTAAACTTAATAAAGCGCGGGCATGACCCATTTCGATATCGTGATTTTCTAATAAACGTTTTACTTCACTTTGTAGATTTAATAAACGTAATAAATTGGTGATCGCCACGCGTGATTTGCCGACCAAATCGGATAATTGTTGATGGGTTAATTTAAATTCTTCGCTTAAACGTTGTAAAGACATGGCTTGTTCAATGGCGTTGAGTTCTTCGCGTTGAATGTTCTCAATCAATGCAACGGCCAAGGCGGCTTCATCGCTTAGGACACGAATAACCGCGGGAATTTCTGTTAATCCGGCGATATGTGAGGCGCGCCAGCGTCTTTCTCCGGCGATTAATTCATATTTATCATCTGGCAACGGTCTAACCACGATCGGTTGTACCACACCTTGTGAACGAATAGACGCCGCTAAATCTTGTAACGCTTCTGGAGCAATATCTCGTCGTGGTTGATATTGACCTGGGACAATACGATCAAGTGGAAGATGTCGTAGGGTTTCATCTTGCGCACTGGTGTTGGCTAAAGACAAGTGCACATCGTCCAATTGTTCATTGGACAATAAGGCTTCCAATCCTTTGCCTAATCCACGAGGTTTTTTGCTGGTCATTATCGTTACTCTTTGTTCATTATGCGGTTGTCACGGCATGCGATTTTAAAATTTCTTTGGCCAACGCTTGATAGGATTCTGCGCCACGCGAATTTTTATCATACATCAATATCGACATACCATGACTGGGTGCTTCGGCCAAACGCACATTGCGTGGAATGATGGTTTGATATAATTTTCGACTAAAATGCTCGGTTAATTGCGCCGCAACATCTTGTGATAAACGATTGCGTGGATCATACATTGTCCGCACAATTCCTTCAATTTGTAAACGTGGATTGGCGCTGCGACGCACTGAATTAATGGTTTTTACCAATGCCGATAAACCTTCCAACGCAAAATATTCACATTGCATCGGAATGATCACGCCATCAGCCGCGACCAGTGCATTTAATGTCAACATATTTAATGATGGCGGACAATCGATAAAAATATAATCGTAATGATCTAACACCGATTCTAATAATAAATATAAGCGTTTTTCGCGGTGCACCGTTTCTAATAATTGTACTTCTGCAGCGGTGAGATCATCATTACCAGCCAATACATGATAACCACAGGTAGAGTCTTTAATAATGGCCGCCTCCAATGCGATATTTTGTAATAAAACATCATTCATGTTGGAAGCAACGGTTGATTTATCCACGCCACTGCCCATGGTGGCATTGCCTTGTGGATCCAAATCGATCAATAATACTTTTTGGCCAATCGCCGCAAAGGCTGCGGCTAAATTAATACACGTGGTGGTTTTCCCCACGCCGCCTTTTTGATTGGCTAATGCAAACACTCTTGCCAAAATAAAATCCTCTTTATACTATCCACTTAGTTCAACTAATCTTTTCTTGTTTTTTGATTATCACCAAATGTCGTTGCCACAATGGCTCATTTGGGATGGATAAACCAATCACTTCATTAATCGCAACCTCTTCTGATAACTGAGTCAATTCTTCCGTTGGATACTGTCCTTTCATCGCCAACCATTGTCCATCTGATCGCAGTAAATGTTTTGTCTGCTGCGTAAAACTCGTCAAATCACTAAACGCTCTAGAGGTCACTTGTGCAAACAACTCGGTCGCTTGATAATTTTCTACTCGCGCTTGCACCACCATCATATTATCTAATTTTAAGCTTAACTTCACCATGGTTAAGAACCGCGTTTTTTTACCATTGGTATCAAGCAAAGCAAATCTTGTCTGCGGCCTGAATATCGCCAACAACACGCCCGGCAATCCAGCACCTGAACCGACATCTAAACAGGTCGTCTCTCCAATGTATGGCAAAATACTCAAACTGTCTAAAACATGTTTGTAAATCATTTCGGACAAGTCATCAATGGCTGTTAAATTATAAACTTTATTCCATTGTTGTAATAATGCTAAATACGCCAAAATTTGATCAATATGGTGTGCCTCAATATTTTCATTGGGCAATAATTGCTGCAACTTTTGTTCAAGCAACGTCCGTATTGCTAAGCTTGTTTCGTTCATGCGAATGTTTCTTCAGATAAATTAATAATAAAGAAATGGCCGCTGGCGTCACGCCCGCAATGCGAGCCGCTTGTCCAACGGTTTGTGGTTTGATACGATTTAATTTTTCACGCACTTCATTCGACAAGCTATTCACCACGTGATAATCAAAATCGTCAGGAATATTCACATTTTCTTGTTTTTGCTGCCTCGCAATTTCATCGGCTTGTCTATTGACATACCCTTCATATTTCGCCTGTATTTCGACTTGTTGCACCACTGCTTCGGGCAACACGGTTTGCTCATCTTGTAATGCCGACATTAATAACGCATGATCCGCTTCTGGTCTGCGCAATAAATCAAACACATGAAATTCATGCGCCAATGGTTTGCCCCATAAAGCGGCCAAACGTTCGCCGGCTGTACTATTGGGTTGGATCCATACGGTTTTTAAACGTGTACTTTCTTGTTCAATCTGTTCGCGTTTTTTACAAAAGGCATGAAAGCGATCGTCTGAAACCACACCCAAGCGATGACCGATTTCTGTTAACCGTAAATCCGCATTGTCTTCACGCAAAATTAAACGATATTCTGCTCGACTGGTAAACATGCGATATGGTTCTTGCGTGCCTTGCGTAATTAAATCATCAATTAATACGCCAATATACGCTTCATCACGCCGTGGGCACCAGGCTTCTTGTTGTTTAACAAAACGTCCCGCATTTAAACCTGCCATCAAGCCTTGTGCGGCCGCTTCTTCATAACCCGTGGTTCCATTAATTTGACCAGCAAAAAATAAACCCTGAATATATTTGGTTTCTAAGGAAGATTTTAATCCACGTGGATCAAAAAAATCATATTCAATGGCATAACCCGGACGCGTGATATGCGCTTTTTCAAACCCTTTGATCGAACGCACCAAAGCCAATTGCACATCAAAGGGCAAGCTGGTTGAAATACCATTAGGGTATACTTCATGCGTGGTTAAACCTTCCGGTTCAATAAAAATTTGATGCGCTTGTCGTTGCGCAAAACGCACCACTTTATCTTCGATAGACGGGCAATAACGTGGACCAATGCCTTCAATTTCACCGGTGTATAATGGCGAACGATCCAAGCCTTGCGCGATGATATCGTGCGTTTGTTGATTGGTATGCGTAATATGACAATCGATTTGCAGTGGATGTTGCGCCGCATTGCCTAAAAAAGAAAACACCGGTAGCGGCGTATCGCCAGGTTGTGCTTGTAAACCAGTATAATCAATCGTACGACCATCAATGCGTGGCGGTGTACCAGTTTTTAAACGAGCCACATTAAAAGGCAATTCGCGCAAACGTTTGGCCAAAACAGTGGCTGGCGGATCGCCAGCACGACCACCTTGATAATTGGATAAACCAATATGAATTTTTCCAGCCAAGAACGTCCCCACCGTTAATACCACGGCAGGTGCATAAAAAGTCAAACCCATTTGTGTTACAACACCACGCACTGCGCCTTGTTCAATCACCAAATCTTCAACAGCTTGTTGAAATACACTTAAATTGCGTTCATTTTCGACCATACGGCGAATGGCTTGTTTATATAACATGCGATCTGCTTGCGCTCGAGTGGCTCGCACTGCAGGACCTTTACTGGCATTTAATATGCGAAACTGTATACCACCTTCATCAATGGCCTGCGCCATCGCACCACCTAAGGCATCAATTTCTTTCACCAAATGACCTTTACCAATCCCGCCGATGGCTGGATTGCATGACATTTGTCCAATGGTTTCAATGTTATGCGTGAGCAATACCGTCTTTAATCCCATGCGCGCAGCCGCCAACGCCGCCTCCGTGCCCGCATGTCCGCCACCCACCACAATCACATCAAACGTCGAAAATTCTTGTAACATCATAACTGCTTTCCGATAAACCAAGAGCAAAAAAGAGAAAAGTTAACTTGCCATTGTACTCGATGAAGGCCAAACTTGGCAAAAGGTTTATGCCTCAAAAAAGGAAGTATAATGACTAAAGTGACTATTTACCATAACCCTCGTTGCAGCAAATCACGTCAAACCTTAACGTTGATACAAGAGCAGGGCATTGAACCAACCATTGTTGAATATTTACTGAACCCTCCATCTGCAAAAACGCTGACTTATATTTTACAATTATTGGATAAAAAACCGCGTGAGTTAATGCGCCGACCAGAAGCGATTTACAAAGAATTGGGGCTGGATAATCCTGAATTAACGGATACACAATTGATACAAACGATGGTCTCGCATCCCATGTTGATTGAACGGCCGATCGTGGTGGTTAATGATCAGGCCGTTATCGGACGTCCACCGGAAAATGTATTGTCTATTTTATGAAAAAGAGGTCTCATTAATTTTGTGTCTTAAATAATGATCCATCACCACCAATGCCGACATGGCATCAACAATCGGCACGGCGCGTGGCAAAACGCAAGGATCGTGTCGACCCGCGGCTTTTAATAAAACAGATTCGCCAGTCACTGTCAGTGTTTGTTGTTCTTTGCTAATGGTGGACACAGGTTTAAAGGCCACACGAAAATAAATATCTTCTCCGGTAGAAATACCACCCAACGTTCCACCCGCATCATTTTTCTCTATTTTTAATTTGCCATCTTGCAAAACAAAGGGATCATTGTGCTGACTACCGCGCATATTAATACTGCTAAATCCAGCACCAATATCAAATCCCTTAACGGCATTAATACTCAACATGGCCTTGCCTAAATCTGCAGATAATTTATCAAACACAGGTTCACCCAAACCAGGCGGCACATGACGGATCACGCCTTTAATAATGCCACCAATAGAATCGCCTTCATTTTTGACGGTTTCAATTAATTCTATCATTTGTTTTGCAATGCGGGTGTCAGGACAGCGGATGATATTTGATTCAATCGCATCCATCGTCACGGTTTTTTCATCAATATCAGTGGCAA
>Ga0302309_10002651_pt1 | contig 14629 bp, 10 predicted proteins | sample III_Palsa_N1_1_FD_200453 | JGI IMG/M metagenome (GOLD analysis project Ga0302309, IMG submission 200453) | Peat permafrost microbial communities from Stordalen Mire near Abisko, Sweden - III_Palsa_N1_1 | ecosystem: Environmental > Terrestrial > Soil > Palsa > Peat permafrost | place: Sweden... | reverse complement strand
CACGGCGCCGGTCGGCAAGATTCACAATGACCTGGACGAGCAAAGCATTCGACTGGTCGGCCGCATTGAATCGCCATCCGATTTCGAAGGCATCATCGTAAAACGGAATGGCGACGAGGTAGTTCGACTTGGGCAACTAGCTACCACCGCCGACGGTTTCGCCGAACTCGCAAGCTATAGCCAGCGCAACAACCGGGCGAACGTTGACCTGTCCATTATACGGTCGCGCACCGCCAGCACCGTTTCGGTTGCGAACAAAGTGCGTGATGTCATTGCGGACATTAACAAAACACTGCCTGCCGGCACCAAAATGGAAGTAACGCGGGACCGCGGGGTCGATGCCGAGGATAGTCTGCACAACGTCACCGATGCGCTGATCTTTGGCGCCGGCTTGACCATTCTCGTGGTCTATGTGTTCCTCAATTCGTGGCGCTCGACACTGATTACTGCATTGAGCTTGCCGACCTCGGTGATCGCCGCGTTTATCGCAGTATGGCTGTGCGGATTCACCCTGAATTTCATGACTCTGCTGGGCCTCTCGCTGGCGATCGGTGTATTGATTGACGATGCGATCGTGGTCCGGGAAAACATCGTGCGGCACATGGAACGCGGTGTCGATCGCCGTACCGCCGCCAGCGCCGGCACCAAGGAAATCGGCATGGCAGTGGCATCGACCACATTTTCCATTATTGCCGTGTTTATTCCAGTGGCATTCATGCCGGGCATAACGGGCGAGTGGTTTCGTCCGTTTGCGCTCACGGTGGCCGGCTCGGTTATCGTCAGCTTGTTCATCTCGTTTACGCTGGATCCCATGCTGTCCGCCTATTGGGGCGATCCAGTAGGTGAACATCAGAAACCGAAGCGTGGCATATCTCGCGTCCTGGCACATTTCAATGTATGGTTTGATCACCAGTCGGATCGTTACGGCAATGTGATCGCCTGGGCTTTGCATCATCGGAAATGGATGGCCGGCATCGCCGTGCTAAGTTTCGCCGGTGCGATCGCACTACAGATTGTCGCCGGCGGTTCCGAGTTCTTGCCGAAAACAGATTACGGCAAGATCGCCATCGATATACGCACGCCATCGAGTTCCAGTATTGATTATGCGCGCTTAAAAGTGGAACGAGCAGCGGAGCTGGCACGCACCCTGCCGGAAGCCAAGGCCACAGATAGCAACGTGACTGCAGCAGGCGGCCGTGTCTACGTCGATCTTGGAAAGAGTTACGAACGCAAGCGCTCCTCCATAGAAATTGCAGCGCAATTACGCAAAATGATGGCGCGCCTGGTCGGTGCCGAATATGTGGTCCTGGACGACTTGAACAACGGTGCGAACAAACCGGTGCAAATACAATTTACGGGCTCAGATTCCAGGCGCTTGATGGCGATCACCAACGACTTCATGGAAAAGCTGCGTCAAGTCCCCGGCGCGGTCGATGTCGGCCTATCGGAGCAGGACCCGAAGGATGAATTGAAGATTGAGTTGAATCGCGGCCTTGCCAATTCGCTCGGCATCTCTGCCAATGACATCGCCCAATCCCTGCGGGTGGCGTTTGCCGGTGTCGAAGTCGGCGATTGGGTCGACCCGACCGGGGAAGCGCGCGACGTTGCCGTGCGCCTGAGTCCAGACGATCGTGTGAGGGCCGAAAATATCGAGCATTTGCCAATCGCCGTCGGCGGCAGCAAAGTGATGGTGCCGCTTGACCAGATCGCCACCATAACAATGGGCAAGGGGCCGTCGAAAATCGAGCATGAAGGCGGAAAACGCACTGTCACCGTATCAGCCAACGCGCAAGGACGCTCGGCCGGCGAAGTAACGAGTGATGCGATGAAGATTGCCAAGGCAATCGATTTCCCGCAGGGCTTTGGGCTGGAACTCGGCGGCGACTCGGCGGATCAGCAAGAAGTGTTTTCCCAAATGGGCATTGCCTTGATCATGGGCATCGGCTTGATGTACCTGGTGCTGGTGGTGCAATTCGGTTCCTTCAGCGCACCGCTGCCGGTCATGATGTCGCTGCCGCTGTCGCTGATCGGCGTCGTCATAAGCTTGATTGTCACGCACGGCACCTTGAACTTGATGAGTTTGATCGGCGTGATCATGCTGATGGGATTGGTGGCGAAGAATGCGATCCTGCTGCTTGATTGCGCCCGCAAACGTGAGGCGGAAGGCTATGACCGTGAGGATGCGTTGATGTATGCAGGCCGCCAGCGCTTGCGTCCTATCCTGATGACGACGTTTGCCTTGATTGCGGGCATGATGCCGGTTGCGATTGGCATGGGCGAAGGCGGCGAGTTCTATCGTCCCATGGCGGTTGCGATCATCGGTGGCACCATCACCTCTACCCTGCTCACGCTATTGGTCGTGCCGACTTTCTACGACAGTGTGGAAATCGCAGTTGATCACGCTCTCAACAAATATCGCCGGCGCGCAATGCGCTGGAACTCCGTGCTCGCGTTTGTGATGACGTTCTTTGAAGCGATCCTGACCTTGCTGTTGGCACGCTTTGTGTTCCGCTCAGTGTTGTGGGTTGGGCGTCGCGGCAAGCCGGCTCACACACGGAACAGCCCTGACGTCGTTTGAATTAAGTTGGAATCGCTCAGGTTACTATCGCACGCTCGCCATTCTTTGATTGGCGAGCGTGCGATTGAAACTCGCCCCATAACCGATCGTCAGCAACAGGCCCGGTTTTCCGAAGTAATAGCCTTGGCCGTACAGCACGCCGTACTGGCGCAGCATCTCAGCAGTTTCCTTGTCTTCCACCCATTCAGCGATCACGCGTAAATCGAATACGCGTGAAATTTCGACCATCGCGCGCACGAAAACCTGGTCATTGGGATTACGCGGTAAATTGGCGATGAACGAACCGTCCAGCTTCAGGTAATCGAATTCCAGTTCCTTGACATAGTAGAACGACGAAAAACCGACACCGAAATCATCCAGTGCAAAACGGCAGCCCAAACTCTTGATACGGCTGACGAAATGTCGAACCTCGTCAAGATTGTAAAATGCTGCAGTTTCGGTAAGCTCAAAAATCAGACGGGATGGATCTATGCGCAGGCGAGCAATTTGCGACTCGATGAAACTCAGCAATCCCAGGTCGCCGATCGATTTGCCCGACAAGTTGATGGCAACGCCCGCGCCATCCGGCAACTTGGGCATGTCTTCGAAACAAGCCTTGACCACGGCATGATCGAGACGCCCGATTAATCCGAATACTTCACAAGTCTTGACCAACTCACCGGTATTGCAAAGTTTGCCGTTTTCATCGACCAGGCGCAACAACGCTTCATAGTGACTGGTGCGCCCATTGAACAGATTGACAATCGGTTGGTAATGCATGAGCAGTCGAGTGGAATCCTCGAGCGCCGCGTGCACCAACGCCAGGGTATTCAATTGCTGGGATAGCGCTGCCTTGTGCACTTCGTCGGCCTCGCTGTAGATCTTGATGCGATTGCGGCTGCGCTCGCGCGCCATATGCAACGCAAAATCCGCGCGATTGAGCAAGTCTTCCACTTCCATTGACGGGTGAGTACAGGCGCCGCCAACGACCACGGTCAAATTGATTGCATCTCCGTTCAGCACCGTCTTCGCGCTTTCCAAACGCTTGGTAATCGCAGCAGTGCGCTGCTCCACCTGTCGGTGCAACACGCCTTCCAGGTAGACGGCAAATACGTCGCCACTGAAGCGCGCCAGCAAATCGGTTTCGCGCACCAATTCCGACAAGGTTTCAGCAGCGAATTTTAATATTTGATCGCCGTTAGCGCGTCCGTAGGATTGGTTGATATGGTTCAGGCCGTGTATCTTGATCAACAACATGGCGCCGCAATCCTGGCTTACCGAAGGCGCATGGTTGCGCAGCTTGAGTTGGCTGGAAAATTCATCTCTGTTGAGCAACCCGGTGAGCGCATCCTGACGCGCCATTTGATCTGCGTACAAAGCCGAGCTTTGTTCGTCGGCATACTTTTCCAAGGCTTCGTTGACGGTGCTACGCAGAGATTCCAAATTCAAGGGCTTGATCAGGTATCCATACGCGCCGCGCCGCAATGAGGCGACCACATGCTCAGCGTCGTTGTGGGTGGTCGACATGATGAAGAGCTGCGGCGGTTGATGCGTGCGGGTCGCATCGAGTAATTCCAGCCCGCCCATGCCCGGCAAGTCGTAGTTTGATTCGGCAAGCAGGTCTAACGCCTCTTCTCCACTGGCCGCGGGGGTCACCGCGAAACCCAATTTCTCCAGCATGGTTTTTCCGGCCAAACGCTCCAACGGGCCGTCATCGACCACCAGGGCGTTTCTGATACGCACGCTTTGTTCCAGCATGACTTTACTCCCGATTGCAGCTCGTCAACTCGTGATCATTGTTGGAATTGAGCAGACAACAGCTAAAACAGCGAAACAATCACGCCGCCAAATATGCTATCGAAATCTGGCGGCTCAAGCTGTGATTAAAATGTAATTTGACGAAGCAATCGTCTAGCCAAAATTCGTGAATCTTGCAAGAAAGAAACCGAATCCAGTCTACGTGCTTTCACCAGGAGCCGATATCCCATGAATATGGGATGACAAACCGCCGGATGTCAGAAATCATGCAACTAGTTCAACATTTTCTGACATGGCTTTCTTGTACAAAGATTGCTTGGGTTGTGCGAACAAACTACGCACCAGCGGTTCGAATTCGCTGAGAGGAAAAGTTTCTGTTTCTGGATCGAAGGCGCGACTGTCATACAATTCGATAAATTCTGCGGTCCGATCATAGTGTTCATGACCCTTGAACATGTCGCGCATATTCCGATCCATCCCCACATGATGGAAGAAGTTATATCCCTGGAAAATTCCGTGATTCTGGACCATCCAGTGATTGGCTTCGCTGACGAAGGGCTTCAATATCGCAGCAGCGACATCAGGATGATTGAACGTGCAGAGGCTGTCGCCAATGTCATGCAACAGCGCGCAGACCACGTATTCGTCGTCGCGCCCGTCACGCAGCGCCAGCGTAGCAGTTTGCAAGGAATGGCTGTAGCGATCGATTGCAAAGCCGCCAAAGTCACCATCCAGCAACTGCAGATGGTTCATTACCCGGTCAGCTAATCCTTTGCTGAATTTTACGAATTCTTCACCGATTATTTTCCAGTCTTCTGGTGTGCTTTTATCCATATGCACAAACTTGGCCCGATGATTCATGAAATCCTCCGAATTAAAAAATTGCCAAGCCTATTTTTCCGTCCGTGTAATTGAACGCTGAAAAAATAGCTTCCTTCAATCGATCATCATATAACGGATCGTCTTTTCGGGTTAACTTTTCAATTTTTGCGGTGGATTAAATCCGACTGACCGCCAATGTAAAGATGTCAATTGCCTATTTTGTCACGATCGCAAATGTACCCGGCGCCTTGTCGATCAGTGCAAAGAAACGCACCAGATCAATCCTGCTGCCCTCCACTTTCAAATCATCGCTCAGCAAGGTATCTTTCACACCCGCCGTACCTGCAATGGTTTTAATAAACAGACTTTTGGTTAACGTCAAAGTGGCATTGGCGTCGGCTGCCGGCGCCGTTTTCTTGAAGTGCAAGACGGCGTTTTCGATCCACAGTACAAAAGACTCTTTGGTATCCGACAGCACCAGATTGATTTTCAGATTCTTGCCTTCGGCGGCGGGGCCATCAAGACTGGCTGCCATCGCCTCAAGGAAACGCTCGACGGGGGTCTGGTCCAGCATGTCGACTAATCCTGCGCGACTGATTCCCTTTTTCGGGGGGCCGTTGCGTAGCTCGGCTGCGCCCGTGAGGTAGCTATTGCGCCAGGTCGCGGACTCGGCCATGTATCCCATTTGCTCGTAGGTGCGCGCCAACAATTCTTTCGCTGCCTGATTGTCCGGCTGCCCGAACACGACATGATTCAGCAATTCCGCAGCCCAGCGATACTCGCCCTTATCGTAAGCAGTTTGTGCTGCGGCTACCGCCTTATCCGCGCCACCTATCAATTCCAGGTAATGTTTTGCCGACTCTTGAGGCGGTAGCGGATTCAAATTGGCTGGATTGCCGTCGTAGGCGCCGAGATAAAATTGATACACCTCCTTGACGTTATGACGCAAGTCGCCGTAATAACCACGCGCCCCGAAATAGGACTCCAGAGATTTCGGCAGCTTGACCATGTCGGCAATTTCGCGCGGCGTGTAGCCGGCATTCATCAAGCGAACTGATTGATCGTGCGTGTATTTATAGACGTCGCGATGCATGGTGATGAACTCAGCAATGCGCGCATGACCCCACACCGGCCAATTATGCTGGCCGAAATACACTTCCGTGTCAGCGTTTTCGTCCAAAGCCTGCTGCATATACTCGGACCAGCGCAACGCATCGCGCGCCTTGGCGCCGCGTATCGGCAGCAAGTTGTGCATGGTTTGCGCCAGATTCTCGGCGCCGCCGTAGGCTTTCATTTCAGGCAGGTTGAAAGTCAGCTCTGCCGGCGCTTCTGCTCCCGGCACGTTGTGGAAGATGAAATGCACGCCATCCAGCGTCACGTCTTCGCTGGCTTGCGAGATCACTTGCGTCGGCGGCAAAATGCCAATGCTGCCGTACACCACCCCTTTGCCTAGGCCGGTATCGACCATTCCCTTGGGCGAGCGTTCCAGATCCTTGCCGAACTGGTACACGGAACGGCGCGCCATGGCGGTGCCAACCAACACATTTTCACTGGTCGCCTCTTCCATGAATCCGGTTGGCGCAATGATCGGGATTTTACGTTGTGCCGCTTCTTCCGGCGAAATCACGCCCAATGCACCGCCGAAATGGTCCGCATGACTATGCGTGAATACGATTGCCGATACCGGCTTGTCGCCCAATTGTTTGCGTGCAAAAGCCAGCGCAGCGGCGGCGCTTTCGCGAGCGGTCAAGGTATCGATCACGATCCAGCCGGTCTTGCCCTCGATCAGGGTCATGTTGGCAATATCGAAACCGCGCAACTGATAGATGCCATCGGTAACTTTGAATAAGCCGATTTGCGCATTCAAAATGGCATGTCGCCACAAACTCGGATTGACGGTTGGCGGAACCTTCCCGTCGACAAATTTAAACGCGTCGAAATCGATCAACACGCTGCCATCGGCGGCGAGAATCTTGCCTGTCGGGCGGGCGATAAAACCGCGTTTTGAATCCTCGAAATCCTGTTGATCGTCCAGCTTCAAGTCTTGCACGAACTGCTGATTGACCTTCAGCGTGGTTGGGGTGGCGTCACCCGTAGCGCCGCCGACGCCTCCGTTTTTGCTGCACCCGGCGACCACAGCCAATAGGACCGCGAAGGTCAGGAAATTGCGTGTCTTCATATTGATTGTGTCCCCTTGAATAGGCAAAAGTCGGATATTGACGACGATAGCCTAATGCTTATTCATCATGCAGTCCAATGCAATCGAGAATTGAAATCAATGCATTCGACGCATGACTATTTAAAGCGCAGGAACCGATGAAAACAAAGGGGGGGCGTTATCGATCAACTCAGTTTGCCAGAAAATCTCTCACGATGTTGATCTGTTCCGGCACGTTCAACGCGGGTGCATGGCCACATCCCGGTATTTCCACTACGCGCGCACGCGGTCCGCGTTGCGTCATTTCCTGCGTGACCTCGGGTTGCAGCAAGTCAGAATTTATCCCGCGCAATACCAAGGTCGGCATATCCAGTGTGTCGTAAGCGGCCCACGAATCATAGTCTTGCGGATGCATGACGAATTGCCGCACCATCGCCGGATCGTAATGCGTCGTGATCTTGCCGTTAGGCAGACGTCGAACGGAAGTCTCCGTCATGCGCCGCCATTGTGCGGCGCTTTGCCAGCCATAAGGAATGTAAATGGTGCGCAGATAAGCTTCCAGTTCCGTCACCGTATCAAATTCAGGAGGGCTGCCGGCATAGGTCTTGATACGCGTGATTGCAGCGGGATTGAGCACCGGGCCATTGTCGTTGAGAACGAGATGGCTGATGCGTCCCTTGAGTGTCGTCGCCGCAGCGCGGGTGCCGATTGCGCCCCCCATCGATGTCCCGACCCAGCGCATGCGCTCGATTCCTAATTGATCGACCAATGCTTGCGCGATCTTTGCGTAAAAGTCCAGGCAGTATTCGTTGTCGGGATCCGCGCTCCATTGCGACAGGCCGCGTCCTATCGTATCCGGGCAAAAAATATGATACTGGTCTGCCAAGGCGATCGCCAATTCGTCGAAATCCCGGCAGGTACGCGCCAGGCCGTGCCACAAGATCAAATGCGGCGCGCCGCTGCGCCCCCATTCAACCAAATGAATTTCACGGTCACAACACTTTAAATAATGAGAAATCGGTTGCATTGACATATCCTATTGAGAAATTTCGGTTTGGCTTATTTTTGATCTAGATCTAGGTTAACCACTACTGTCAAGAATAAGTTATTCACGCATATTAAATATCATAGCCGGGTTTTGCGTTTTCACGTTCAGCAGTTACACTGTCCTCTGTTCTGTGCATGCGAGATATCGCCGGCAACAGGAATTGAACTTTTTACGAACTTTTTGCGAACTTTTTATTTAACTACTTAAATCTCGGCAAATGCAAATTCGAAGAGCAACAGAAGCTGATTTTGTCGCAATGTGGTCCATCTTCCACGCTGTGGTGGCAACCGGCGACACCTACGTTTTCTTGCCAACTGCCAGTCGTGAAGACGCCCATGTCTATTGGCTGGATTCCGATATCACCACCTTTGTGGCGGAACTCAAGGGAAGTATCGTCGGATTCTATAAATTGATCCCCAATCAGCGTGACCTTGGTTCGCACGTCGCCAACGCATCTTTCATGGTCAGCCCTATTGCACACGGGAAAGGCGTCGGAAAAGCGATGGGACAGCATTGCCTGGTTGAGGCAAAGAAAGCCGGTTATCAAGCGGTGCAATTCAACTTCGTGGTCAGCACCAATAAAAGTGCCATCGCGCTTTGGAAGAAGCTGGGATTCACCATTGTCGGCACACTTCCCAAAGCTTTCAATCACCAGCAATTGGGCTATGTCGATGCGCATGTCATGCATCGATTCCTCGATGATATATCAATCTAACACTCAGCGATCTAACACTCGGCAGTCTAAAGAAAAATCCGGGCGATAGAAATACGGCAGTCCCTACCCAGCCGAATCCTGACCTTGCAATTCAGCAATCAATTTCCCTGCTACGTGGTCTGATGCACGTTGCATAGGATCGCGTAATTCATTATGTATCAGCCCTAAGTGGGCTAATGCCGCCTTTACGGGGCCAGGATTTGCTTCGGCAAACGACAACTGTATCATCGGAAGCAGGCGATGGAAAAGACTGCGCGCCTGCGCCAGTTCCTGATCGTGAATCAAGTGCGCAAGTTGCACGAACAGTTCAGGATGAAGATGGGCCGAAGCCGCAATCGCCCCTGCCCCGCCTAGACACATCGTCGAAAAAATCTGGATATCCTCGCCTGCCAGCACGGCTAATTGACCGTCGATAATCATTTGCATCGTCAGCGCCGAGTCCCCGCCGCAGTCTTTAATTGCGGTAACGTTCGGGTGCTCCGCAATGGTGCGAATGGTTTCCAGTGTCATGGCGACGCCGGTGCGGTAGGGGATATTGTAGATAATGACGGGAACGAAAGCAGCATCGGCGATGCTTTTAAAATAGACGCAGAGCCCCTGTTGTGATGGCCGAATATAGTAAGGCGGCGGAACCAGCACGCCAGCGATCGGGCGGCGCTGGATTTCACGCAGGCGGGCATGCACCTCATTCAAGTTGTTGCCGCAAAGTCCCATGACGACCGGCAAATCGGGAACTGCCGCAATCAGCGCGTCAAGCACCGCGAGTTGTTCGTCTTCATCTAACGCTGCCGCCTCTCCAGTGGTGCCGCAAGCAACCAGGCCGGATACGCCGGCATTTTTCAGGTGATGGGCTAATTTCTGCAACGCAGGGAAATCCACTTTACCATGTTGAAACGGCGTAACGATTGGAATCCAAATACCGTGAAAATTTTTACTCATAGTCGCCCTTGTCACTTAACGCTCCTTGATCGCCGGAACTCATTACCCGCTATGAATTGTCCCATACAAAAATCTCAAGCAAGCATAAATCCCTTGAAATTACACCTGTCAATATTGACATAGCTTTGTTGAATTATTCATAATAAACTAGATACTACAATTAGGTTGGCGCTACAATGACGTCATGCCGTGAGCCGTGCTGTGTTTCGGCCATCCACATTAGAGGTTTCAGTATGACAAGAGATGAATGCCTGGGCGCCGCAAGTGCAGCCTTCGGCGGAGCTTTTGCGTGGGCAAAGCGAGGATATTGGCAAATCAAGATTGAGACCACACCATTACGTACGCTCGTGTTATCGAAAGATTTTGTACAGAAGAATATTTTTGAAGATGAAATGAAAGCAGAGGAATTTCAGCAACTGATTCAAGAAATTCCGTCCGTACAATGGTCGATCGATGAAGATGGCTGTTTGCTCTACCTGATGCGATAGAGGAGTGAAGCATGATCAACGGGAGCGCATTGGCTCAAGTCGTGGAAGAAATACTGGAAGATATGAATTGCGGCGCCTGCCTGCAAACCGTGACCCAAACCGCCCAGGTCCTGGATCTAGGTAATGGAAAAAAAGTTGCAGTGCGCATCACTGTCACCACGGACGAAGAATGTTTCATGTAATGTAATCGCATTCAAAATCAGCGTTCCCCATAATGGAATGCAATATCACCAAGCGGCGCCGCCGCGACTACTAACCTGAAGCCACCACGCCACGCAATACCTCACCTCCCTTGCAAGTACGGAGGATTTGCACACCGTCATTTCCACTCTAACGGCAAGCAATCGAAAACTTTCATTCCAGCAAAGCGCGGACAAATTCACATCGATGGGGCGCGAATTCAATAATCGACAAGACAGACCATTTATGTATAATCAACCGGAAAAATAGGTAACCGATTCAGTCAAACATGCGCATCAGTCTTCGACAACTCCAAATCTTCGCGGCGGTAGCCGAATCGGGCAGCACTACTGCGGCAGCCGAGTTGGTGGCCTTGTCGCAATCTGCGGCCAGCGCCGGATTGAACGAACTGGAGAGCATGCTGCAACACAAGCTATTCGACCGAGTCGGCAAACGCTTATTACTCAACGACAATGGCCGCCTGTTGTTACCGCAAGCCCGGCAGATGTTGGACGCGGCCACGACCATTGAGCGGCAGTTTGGCGCCCTGGATGGCGCAGCCGGTTTGCGAATCGGCGCCAGTACAACCATTGGCATCTACCTTCTACCGGCGATTCTGGCCGCAGTGTCGACACGCACGACCGTGCTTCATCCAAGCGTGAACATCGCCAATACGGCAGATATTGCGACAGCGGTCGAGAACTTCGATATCGACATGGGCCTGGTTGAAGGCCCGTGCCATCAAGCGGATCTGCTGGTCGAGCCCTGGATCAAGGACGATTTGGTAATTGTCTGCGCGCCCGATCATCCGATTCTATCCGGCAAGCCAGGCAGTCGCATCAGTTTGAAAGCGCTGCGGGAAGCCGGGTGGTTATTACGCGAGTCCGGCTCGGGAACGCGCGAAGCGGTCGAGCATGCGCTGGTTCCGCATCTACACACCGTGCGCGCAGCGGGGGAATTCAGCAATGCGGAAGCTATCAAGCACGCAGCGGCAGCGGGGCTGGGCCTGGCGTGCCTATCGCGGCTGGTGGTGCGCGACATGCTCGAAGCGGGCCGCTTGGTGCAGCTGTCGACCGCCCTACCCCCGCTCAGCAGGCATTTTTACCTGATCTGCAATCGACATAAAATTTTGTCTACGCGACTCGAACATTTCCTCCGGTTTTGCCGTGACTGGAAAGCACCGTCCGCGGACCGATCATGAGCGGTTCTTCTCTCCGTTCAGATCGCATAGAGAATGGAACGTGCTTCAGTATTTGACGATTGCCAGTGAAAATCCGTCATAGCCTTTACTACCGACAGTTTGGATCGCCGTTGCCGAGAGACGCGGGTTTTCTGCGATCAAATCGATGAAACGGCGCACTCCTATAACATTCTTGTCTTCACTCGTTGCATCCACCACCGCGCCCATGCGCACGACGTTGTCACCGATAATAATTGTGCCTGGGCGCGAAAGTTTGAGGCTCCATTCCAGGTAGTCCGGGTTACTCGGCTTGTCGGCATCGATAAAAATCATATCGAAGGGACCTGCCCCTTCCTGCACCAGCAACGGTAGGGTTTCGATGGCTTTTCCGACGCGCACATCAACCATGTGGGACAGGCCCGCATAAGCAATGTTGGATTTTGCCAATGCGGCATAATCCGGGTTGGCCTCCAGCGTGACGACTCGCCCACCTTCAGGCAAAGCGCGCGCCAACCAGATCGCGCTGTAGCCACCAAGCGTTCCAATTTCCAGTATCTTCCTTGCGCCTTGCATCTGCGCGAAGAGCTGCAGTAATTTTCCTTGATTCGGTGCGACGTTATACGCCGGCAAACCGGCAGCCGTGCTGCTCGACAAGGCGCGTTCCAGTGCGGCATCGGAGGGAACCATGCGTTCGGAAAAATACGCATCGACCGCTGACCAGGTTTCTTGACTCATACAATTGCTCGATGGATGAAGTGAATGAACGCGACATCGTATCACCTTGTCGCGTTCATTGGGGCATGCCCCATAAGAACAGCCGTGAGACGGATAACACAATGCCGTCGCGTCGAATTAGTGCTTCATCACGATCAATCCTGTCACACCGTTAGTCGGCGTGAATGTCGAGATTGAGGTTCCCGACGAACTGCCCGAGCCGGCAATATTTCCGGTGGACATGCCGTAAAACAAGATCGCCCCTTGGGCACCGGCGATAAAATGACCTTCCACATAGCCTCTCGTTGATCCGGCACATGAACTGCCGGTGCAGGTTACCGTATCGACGATGCCATTCGAGCCGTTGAGGGCAACGTCGGATTTGAAGCCGCTGTTACTGCTAAACGGAACATTGTTTGCGGTCAAATTCCATGTGCTGGTGTTATTGGCCGCATTAAAACTGACGTTGATGGACGTATTAACCGTGGCATTGGCAAAATTTGCGCTCAAGGTGGCGGAATTCAAGGTCCCGGTATTGCCTTTGTAATCCGTGGGGTCGGTATTACCGGCCAATGTATAGGTTGCGGTGCCGGTCAATGGCAGGTTGAACAAGGTGTTGTTCACGCTTGAGGAGGTGACCCAATGAATGCTGCGATTGGAATTATCGATGGTGCCAAGCAAGGTGCTGCCATCCAGGCTGTATATATCCACGGTACCGCCGGCCCAACGCCCCCAGGATATCGTGGTCCCGCCGATTGTCGTCGATCCGAGGTCGGTATTGACTGCGGTGCCGACGTTGATGGTATTGAGCGGCCCGCTGCCGCTTGGGCCTGGCACGGTGACAGAGGAGTTGGCGGCGGTGTATCCGGATGCCTGGCCGATGAATGAGGTCAAGCCTGCGGCGCTTTCAACCACCGACGCGACCGGCTGCTCGCTACCGGTGATATTGCCATGATAAGACGGGGCATAATTGTATGTCGTACTGGCGGTGTTGGAAATGAGGTTCGATAGATTATTCCAGCCGTCATCGATGCCGACCACGCGAAATGGCGTGGTGACATCCTGCGTTGGCCCTGAAAATGCGGCAACGCCTTGTATCGCGTTGCTGACTGTCAGCACACCGGGGCCGACTACGGACGATGCCACGTCCTGCACAGAATATTCCAGCGCAGCGCCATTCAAACCGGCGCCGGTCAAAAAGCCGCTAAGATTACCGATCGAGTAATTGACGTTGGATGATGCGCCGCTGGGCGTGCTGCTGGTCAACACGCCATTTTTTGTCAGGCTCACATTATTCGTGCATTGTGTGCTGGCACAATTCGAATACGTGGAGAATTGCGCGCCATCGAGTAGCATTGGGCCGCTTTGCATGACCCAATTGTTGCCGGCAACTGTGAAGTTCACGCCGGCATTCACTACCTGGGTGGTGAAATTTACGCCCAGGCTCGCGCTGTTCAAGGTTCCGACATTGCCGTTCTGATCGGTCGGATTGGTGCCGCCGACCAGCGTGTAGTTCGCGGTGCCGGTCAACACCAGGGGCAAATAATACGGTGTCGGATTTGCTGCCGAGATCCAGTGCAGGCTTCCGCTACCCAGGTCAACCGATTGTGTTTGCGTATCGCCAATCACAAACGTGCCCGATGAGTTCGCCCCCAGCCCCCAATTACCGCTGGCATCCTGCCCGTAATTTTGACCGCTTTCCGTGATAGTCCCGCCTTGCCAGCGGCCCCATGCCAGGCCTGTTGCAGCATTGCTGCCGAAGTTGACCAAGGTCGATCCGCTTTGACTCAGGGAGAAATGCGCACCTGTTCCGAAAGAAAAAGCGCCGCTGCTGTCAGAGGCGTCGAAATTTCCGCTGAGCGACGCCGCCGTCAAATTACCAGTGGCATCATTGCTCAAGCTCAGTCCCGCACCACCGAGGGAGAAAAACTGTGGAATTGCACCTGCCGCTGATTGTGCAACAGGAAAACTGATTAGCAGCAAACTGCCTGCGGCGGCTGTCACTGGCGTCCCGGAAGTACCAGATGAGCCCGAACCGGAACTGGACCCCGAACCAGGATTACCGCCGGA
>Ga0302309_10002649_pt1 | contig 14634 bp, 15 predicted proteins | sample III_Palsa_N1_1_FD_200453 | JGI IMG/M metagenome (GOLD analysis project Ga0302309, IMG submission 200453) | Peat permafrost microbial communities from Stordalen Mire near Abisko, Sweden - III_Palsa_N1_1 | ecosystem: Environmental > Terrestrial > Soil > Palsa > Peat permafrost | place: Sweden... | reverse complement strand
GAAAGCTCAGCCCTGAAAACATTTTCTTCTATACATGTCAGCCCTTCGGTCACTACATAGCCAACCAGATGTTCGTGCCCTGCACTATCCATTTTCACAGCCACCGCCGCAGACCTTACCCCTGCAATTTCGTTCAGCTTTGATTCTATCTCACCCAGCTCAATCCGGTAGCCGCGCAGTTTTATCTGGTCATCAAGGCGGCCCTGCATATCAACGCTGCCATCTTTATTAATAATGGCGATATCCCCTGTGCGGTACACCATTTTACCCGGCAGCATGGCAAGTGAGGGCGGTTTTACAAGGAATTTTTCTTTGGTAAGCTGCGGCAATTTTACATAACCGGATGATACGCCAGGCCCGGTAATTACCAATTCGCCAGCCTCACCAACTGGCACCAGGTTTAATGCCCCGTCAACCACCGCTAAATTATAATTGGGCAGCGGTTGGCCGATAACAATAGGTTCTCCCGGTTTTAATGCCCCCATGGTTGCGGTTACCGTAGTTTCGGTAGGCCCGTAGCTGTTAAAGAACTGCATCCCCTCTTTCGACCATTTTGCCAGCACTTGGGGTGTGCAAGCCTCACCGCCTGCATTAACCAGCCTTAGCGACGATATGCTGTCTTCCATGACGGCCAGTAAACTGGGCACGGCATGCAGTATGGTTATATTTTCCCGTTTTAAGGTATCCGATAGCTCATCAATCGCTTTTGATGTCGTATTATCGGCAACCCATAAGGTAGCGCCAGCAAAATAGCTTATCCAGGTTTCCTCGCACCACATATCAAATGATACGGAAAAACCCTGGTACACCTTGTCTGTAGATTTTATCTGTAATATGGTCTGCTCTGACCGAACTAAATGGCATATTTGCCGCTGGCTGATCGGGATGCCTTTAGGCTTGCCTGTGCTGCCGGATGTATATAGCACGTAAGCGCAATCGCCGGGTAACGGGGCATCCTTAATACTTCCAACATCTGACTTCCGGCTTCTTTGCGGTACTTTCAGCATCGGGCAATCCACATTCAACTGCTCATGACTGAAACAGGCTGCTGCACCTACTTCCTTTATTATCACTTCCACACGCTCCGCAGGTATTTCACGGTCAACCGGGACATAGGTAGCCCCGGCTTTAACGATACCTAAAATGATCACATGCAGCTCTAAACCACGTTGCCACCAAACGCCGACATTGCTATTACGGCCAATCTTTTTTTTTGCAAGATAAACGGCAACCCTGTCACTCCACTCATCAAGTTCGGCGTAGGTTAATGATTGGTCATGAAAAATAAGGGCAATATTTTCAGGATATTCTTTTGCCGATCTGCGAAATAATTCCGGCAATGTTTCTTCTCTTATCAGGTCCGGACGGTCAGCGCCAAGAACAATACTTAATTCATTCATAAATATAATTAGCGCAAATTCACGCTATAAAATCGCTTAGAGTATTACGCTCTATAGCTTTGGATTGTTTGTAATGTTAGATAAATAAATTTGAATTGGTTTAACGTAAGGAAGTTAATAGTTGATGGTTCATAGTTCATAGAGAAGGTGATAGTTTATGGCGACCTTTCCGACTTTAACCATCAACATGGACTATGACCTAACTGAAGCTGCCATGAACTATGAACCAACAAAAACTATTCTCCCAATCAAATGTTCAATAATCAACTAAATCCCTATTTTTATAGCAGCTTTACAGGCATCATCAAACCATGAAGAAAATATTGCTTATTTTTTACTTAATAACTGCTTCTGCAAGTTTTGTTTTTGCCGATACCATCACAGTATCCATTAACCATTTTGTTATAAAAGAAAACCCCTTTGCAAAAGATGAAGTTGCCATAATAGCCACCGATTCGTTAGGTAATATCCGTGAAAATGTAAACGGCACCTTCAGTTTTACCATAAACGGTTTTGACGATACCCTGCATTTTGATAAAGGCACCGCTTTTTACAGGCATAAAATTGACCGCTCCACCTTTTTATATGCCAGGCACCAGAACGAAAGCGGTACACACTCCATCCTGTATTATATTTACAAAAACGATAAACTCAATCCCTTTCACATTAGTTGGGTACTGTTACTCGCCATACCATGCGGGCTCTTTTTGCTGGCTTACATGTTTAAACGGTTTATTATTATCGCCATAATCATCTTTGCCATTTTTGTATTTTTTAATTACCACAACGGATTAAGCATCCCCACGTTTTTTCAAAGCATTATTGATGGGCTGAAGAATATTTTTTAGGATTAAAGTCTCCTGCATCTAAATTCATCCGGGCCAGAACAAAACTGAGCGCCAGGCTAGAATGCCTTGTGACACTACGTACCAACATTTTCCACTTGTTCACCCCATCAATACCCCAATTTGTGTATTTTCAGAACCAGTTACTTTTAAATTTAAAAGAATTTAAAATTTCATGGTTACTTAATTTAAGTTTAATCAGCCAAAAAAACACGCGTTTAAATAGTCAAAATAAAGAATAAATTAAAAACCGCGGTTTATAACCATGTTTTTGACAGTAAGAGTAACTTCCCATTATTCCTAATCAAATGAGGTGGAACGAATATTGCAATTGTTTAAACAAATAAGCATAAAGTTTAAACATCATGAATATATTCATTTTGATAGGAATAACCTCAATAACACTTCCTGTTTTTTTTATAACCAGGACAAGCATTTCAATGATTAAGGACAAAAGATTAAGTTGAGGGCTCTGCGATGGACTATGATTTTTAAACATATTTTAAAGGGCACTATTGCAGAATTGATAAATTAACAACAAAATGTTTCTGAAATATTTAATCAGTGCATTCAATTAAGGTAAAAAAATTAAATTCTCGTAAAAATTAAAATTATTTCTAAACATATTTTATTAGCAACAAATTAATACTTATATTAGCATTATCATACCAAAAACTATCTATTATGGAAAAATTAATAATATTAAGAATATTCCTTTACTTTCCCCTTGTGGGCTTTGTTTTACCAGATGCCGGTATATGGTTATCACGGACACCTTCGGCTATTCCGCTTGCCCATCTTATAATTGAGGCAGTACTGATCGCATTTATTACACTTTGCTCGGTTATGGTTTCCATCCTGAAAAAACGCGAAAACGGTACGGATGAGGCTGATAAAGGATCAGCTTTTGGACTTTAATCACCGTTAAGTATCTTGTTATTCTTCTACAACCAGGCTTAACCAAAGGTCGGTTTTTAACTTATCTGCCCTTCCGACTTTAACTTCTTTTTTACATCCAGATAACAATTTTTTGAGTATCTTTGCAAATCATTAAAGCAAGAAAGATTAAACTCTCCCTTTATCTGCAGCACAAAACGTTTGCTGCGGGATGTTCATCATCAATGATTACTTATCTACTGATCAGCAATATTGAAACGCTATTTTGATAATTTATTTATTTCCATCCTGGTAGCCCGGTTGATTATTTCACAACCTGTTATGCCGGCTTGATTATTCATTAAAATGAGACAACTTAAAATAACCCAATCCATTACCAACCGCGAATCACAATCGCTTGAAAAATATTTACATGAAATTGGAAAAGTAGATCTGATTACGGCCCAGGAAGAAGTAATACTGGCCCAAAAGATCCGTGAAGGCGACCAGGCCGCCCTGGAACGCCTGACTAAAACCAACCTGCGTTTTGTGGTGTCGGTTGCCAAACAATACCAAAGCCAGGGCCTTACTTTAGGCGACCTTATAAATGAAGGGAACCTGGGTTTGATAAAAGCCGCCAAACGTTTTGACGAAACAAAGGGCTTTAAATTTATTTCATACGCGGTATGGTGGATCCGCCAGTCTATTTTATCGGCAGTTGCCGAGCAAAGCAGGATTGTGCGGTTACCTTTAAACCAGATAGGATCATTAAGCAAACTCCATAAGTCTGCATCAAAACTGGAGCAGCACCTGGAGCGCCAGCCTACGCCCGAAGAACTTGCAGCCGACCTTGAAATTTCCGTTGAAAAAGTATCTGATTCATTATCAAACTCAGGTCGTCAGGTATCTGTTGACGCACCCTTTATTGCAGGCGAAGAAAACACCCTGCTTGATGTATTACAAAGTACCGATGCCGGCACCGACAGCCAAATGATGACTGATTCCCTGTCGCAGGAGATCAGGCGTTCACTAAGCATCCTTGCTGAACGTGACAGGCAAGTTATCGTGCTGTTTTTTGGCCTGGGCAGTAATGCGCCACATTCATTAGAAGAAATTGGCGAAAAATTCAGCTTAACCCGCGAACGTGTACGCCAGATAAAAGATAAAGCGCTGATGCGCCTAAGGCATAATTCCAAAGCAAATTTGCTGCAGTCGTATTTGTAGCGGTTATAAAGTCAGACTTACGAAGTTTTGAAAATTTCGTAAGTCTGATTTTTACTTTCGCGCTTCCTCCCTCAATTAACTTTTACCGCTAAATTCCCGCTTGTGCTAAGCCTTACCAAAATATAATCATTTTCGGGCAATATGCCCTGCAGGCTTAAGCTATCAACGCTTCCTGATAAAGTAAGGTTAGTCCCTATCTGCCTGTTTAATGATTGGCTTAATTTGTCTTTTATGTCATTTACCTGGCCTGCAACATTAAAATGAACCTGGTTGTTCAAATATTTTTTCACTCCCGAGCTTAATATCCATACTGCAGGCCCTTCTTTTAGTTTGGTGATAGTATTTGCATCAAAATCTATATCGTTGATGTAAAAATTACCGGTGTTTATATCGTAAACTGGTACGCATGTAAAATATAAAATCCCGTGATAAAGCACCACTCCCTGTTTGCCCGAAAATTTCACTTTTATAAGCAAGTGATTATTACCCCTCCCGTAGATATCTGCATCCTTAATAAGCAGGTAACTATTTGCCCCAACAGGTATTTTTTGATTTTCAACTGCGCTTTTCAGCAAATTATTAAGGGGTCGGTAATCTAAATGAACATCTAAATTTAAATTAAACCCATTGCCGCCCGCGCCGGTAGAGATATCCGGCAAGATAGTACCCTCAGTTTTACCAGGATTATTTAAATAAAACACCGGTTTGGCTGTTACCCCTGCCAACAGGTTTAACAGGTTCCCCGGCCCTGACGTGCGCGACAACCTTATTGCTGACGGATTGATAACAATATAACCGATATCAGCTATTTTTATCGGCTGGTATAGTACATTCCATGCAGGTTCTATAAGGGTGCGGAAATTATATTGCTCTAGTTTTTCATTTAATGCTGCCAATGCATTGTTTATAGCATCGATAGCATGTGGCTTTAAAATTGGTGAAACATTAAAATTTACCACGTTAAGGTTACATGCGCTTAAATCAAACTGTGTTAAACTTGCATCCGCAGCCAGCGAATAATTGTTTGAAATATTAAAACCGGCGTGAATGCCTATAGTAACATCAACATCGCATGAGCAAACGCCGCTCCATTTTCCATTTAAAGGGTTTTTTAAATAACCGCCGCCATTGCAACGGGCCGCATCAATGATATGAAGTGAATCGCCGGAAAAAGACATATTGAAAGGTTGCCGTTGAATATGCCAGCGGTATTGCGCCGGCCCCACTAATCCTTCACCTGAAAATTCGGAAGGGATTTTTGAATTAAAATCATTAAAAACCTGGGTCAGGTCAATGCTGACCGGCACATCAATTTTTGAATCGGGCAAGGCCTCAGTATTAATTTGCGATACGGGTAAATTGGGCATAACTGGTTTTATGGTACCACATGAAACTAACAGGAATGTTAAAATAACAAACAGGGGTAATGTTTTCATATTACAATTTTTCAATTCAATAACCTAACGTATTAACCGGCTTAATATTTAGCTAATGAAAAAAGTAATTTTAAAAACTTCTAAAAAATAAAAAAAGCGATGGTATACCGCTTCCTATATTACGTTTTTTAAGATCAGGATAATTATATTTCAGTTACAACAAAGATTAATCATAATTTTTTTCTTAAAAACTCAAATACTAAATAACCCACAATTGCAGCACCTAAAGCTATTTCAAAATTGCTGGTCGTAAAAATATCCCTTAATACCCATATTAAACTCTTTTTTTGCCCGTTGCCTGTTTTGTTAAACTCGCCCATTAATAAATTTGAGTAGAATAGAAAAATTATAAACCCTGTTTCAATGAGCGCCCTTAAAATATGTACATAAGAATTCTCTTTGGGCTTATTATTTTCCATAAGATCATTATAGTAGCGTTTTCAAAAATTACAACCAGGATAAAGATAAATTAAAAAAGCCAGTCGTTAAACCGGCCTGGTTAATTTGTTCTCTTTAGTAAATGTCAAAATGCTTTAGCTAAATTTCCCATATCCAACATGGGCCATTCTCTTTCCCATTTCGGTATAAGCCTCATTGGGGCCAGGCGCCCAGGTACCCAGGCCGTCAACATAACGGTTGTACATACAAAATGCAGCGGCAATTAGTACGGTATCATGTATTTCAATATCCGTGGCGCCAAAATCACGCGCAAAAGCTACATCTTCATCGGTAACATTTTTACCATTGCGCTGCACCTGTTGTGCGATATGCAGCAGGGCCCTTAACTTATCCGAAACGGGGGTTTTTGGCAGACCGACCTTAATATCGTCAATTAAGCCAATTCCGCTTTTTAAATGTGCTGCCGCTGCTGCTGCATGCGAGGTATGGCAAAAGTGGCATTTGTTCCAGTATGACACTGATGCCGCGATGATTTCCCTTTCGCCGCTGGTAAGGCTGGAAGGGCCTCTTAACAGGGTTTCTGCAAGGTCGAGCAATGGTTTGGCAGTTTCGGGCCTGTAATTTAACAAGCCAACTATACCAGGTAATTCTTCGTTTAATAATTTAATATGTGCCATTTTTTTAATTTTTAGTTGTGGTTGCAATAGTTATAATGGTTATAGACGTGTAAAAGTTGTAGTAGTTGCAGCTACCCTTACAACATTTTCAACTTATAATAATTTAAGTAATTAACTGTGTACTACTGCTGTTATGATAGCCTTCGCGGGCGCGCAATTCGCCCATTTTGTCGTAGAGTTCGCCGTCATCAGGCTGCCAGGTAGCCAGGCCATCCACGTAGCGGTTATACATGCAAAAGGCAGCGGCTATCAATACCGTATCGTGAATTTCGATATCTGTTGCACCTTCTTCGCGGGCAAAGGCTACGTCATCTTCAGTAACATTTTTGCCGCCGCTTTGTACTTTGGCCGCAATTTTCAGCAATGCCTTCAATTTACTGCTGATTGGCGCGGTTTCTGGGTTGGCCAGTACCTGTTTTACAATTCCGGCATCTTCGCTCAACTGGTGCCGGGCGATAGCGGCATGCGAGTTTGTACAATACTTGCAGGTATTTAAATTGGATACATAAGCGGCAATTGTTTCGCGTTCCCCGGCACTTAATGTAGGGTGAGGATTGTACAATAAAGTTTGCGCGAGGTCGCACAGCGGGCCACCCGTTTCAGGCCTGAATACGAACAGGCTCCTGATACCCGGTACGTTTGGTGGTAATGTTATGTGGGGCATATTTAGTTGATTAAGTTTATTAAGTTAATTGGGTTGATTAAGTTGTTGTTGAAAAAAGTTGTAAAAGTTATAAAAGTTATAAAAGTTAAATATTTCATATTTGCCAATGGATTAACACAATGACCCAATGACCAATGACCAATGACTAATGACTCAATGACTAACCCTAAAAGGCGGTGTAAGGTATCCTTCCCTTGCGCGTTGTTCACCCATTTTATCGTATAGCACTTCATTGTCAGGTTGCCAGGTAGCCAGGCCATCAACATATCTGTTATACATGCAAAAGGCAGCGGCTATCAGTACAGTATCGTGAATTTCAATGTCGGTAGCGCTTTCTGAGCGGGCAAACGCAACATCATCCGTTGTTACATTTTTACCACCCGATTGTACTTTGGCAGCGATTTTTAATAGTGCTTTCATCTTGCTGCTTATTGGGGCAGTTTCGGGATCGGCCAATACTTGCCTTACAATTTCAGCATTGTTGCCTAACTGGTGCTGCGCTATTGCCCCATGTATATTGCAGCAATATTTACATGTATTTAACCGCGATACATAAGCGGCAATCAGTTCCCTTTCACCTGCACTTAAGGTTGGGTGTGGATTGTGCAGTAAAGTTTGCACAAGTGCATTTAGCGGCGCCGCAGTTTCGGGACGGAACATAAACAAGCTCCTGATCCCCGGAAATTCTTGTGGTAAATTAATGTGTGGCATAGATTAATTGATTAAGTTAGAATAAGTTGATTAAGTTGGATTGCATTGATTAGTTTGATTAGCTAACTACTCACCCAATCAACTTAATCAACCAATTTCCTAATTATATACACTTGACTGGTAACCTTCTAAAGCCCGTTGCGGAGCCCTGTTAATATAGAATTGCCTGTCCTGCGGCGCCCAGGTGCCCAGGCCATCCACATAACGGTTAAACATGCAAAACGCGGCGGCTATTAACACAGTATCGTGGATCTCCTTATCGGTAGCCCCATTTTCCCTCGCTTCCTCAATTTGAAGTTCGGTTACCTGTTTTCCTCCTTTTTGTACACTTCCGGCGATGCTAAGCAATGCTTTCATTTTTTCGGATAATGATGACGATTTGAAATCATGTTTGATGCTGTCTATTTGCTCTATATCACATTCCAGGTAATGTCCTGCTAACGCGCCATGCACATTCTGACAGAAAAAACAATCGTTCAGGTAGGATACATAAGCGCCGATAAGTTCGCGCTCGCCGCGGGTTAAAGTATTATCATCATTTCTTAACAGCATCTCCGCCAAAGCATTCAGCGGGGCTTCCGTTTCTGGGCGGTAAGCCATCAGCCCCCTTATCCCCGGTAAATCGTTTCCTAATTCAATATGTGCCATATTACTTCTATTTTAATTTATTTGATTTAAGATGCGTTCCCGGGTTGTATGTTTTTAATGAATATTACTGCAAGCAATCCTATTAAAAACACCAGGGAAAAAATGAATAATGAATTACCATATCCGCCTAAAACTGTTACAAAAACACCGACGAACAGTACCGCGACACCAGTGAACACCCGCCCTGTATTAAAGCAAAAACCAGTGGCTGATGCACGTATGGCCGTTGGGAAAAGCAGTGGTATGTAAATGGATAATATCCCCTGGCTTGCACCGAAAAACAGCGCCAGGATTGCTATCTCAACATAAATGACCACCGAAAATGAACTGTTTGTTTTAAACAGCACGAACGACATTACAGCGCAAACCGCATAACAGGCAATCAGCGATCTCCTTAATCCTGTAAGGTTCACCAGCCAGCCGGACAAAAAACCGCCGGTTAAACCACCCATGCCCAAAAACATCATGCTTATGCCACCTTCTTTTTGTAAATCGGTGGTTGAAAGGCTTTGTATCCAGGTGGGCAGCCAGGAAAATATGGCCCACATGCCAATAAGCATGGCGCCGAATATAACCGACCCTATTATCAGCATCTTATTACTTGAGCCCGAGAATAAACGTTGTACAGGCTTTATCCCCGAACGCTTGTCAACGCGGTGCCTCAGCCACAACTCCGATTCGTCTATCAGCCAGAAACAGGGAATAGCCAGCAGAACGGGGATGATCCCCATAAAAAATCCCTGGCGCCAGGAAGAAACTATGGTATTGATGAGACCTGCCGAGAAAATCCCTATCGGAAAAGCGATAGACAATATACCGATAAAAACAGCCCTGCTTTTTTCGGGCCATACCTCGCTTAATAAAGTGACTGATATTACCAATACACCGCCAACATCAAAACCGCTCAAAAAGCGGCATGCCATTACCTCGCCCCAATTTTGGGATAAACCTGTAAGTATGGTAAAAACACCATAACCGGCAATAGCCAGCAAGAGGGCGGCTTTGCGGCCTATTTTGTCGCTGATGAGGCCCCATAGAAAACCACCTATTGTCCACCCGAAAATGAACAAGGAGTTAACATAAGCGCTAGTATTGTTAAGTGCGTCGCCGGTTTGGTTGCCGTGCATATCTTTAACCACCGCCGGCAGGTAAACCGACATTAAAGTGGATACCGCCCCGCCAAATATGCTGCCGATAAAACAAATAATAAACAGTAAAACCAGTTTGGCCAATCTTACCTTAGTTTTTTCAATGGTGCTGATGTCTAATGTACTTTCCATAAATTCAGGGCTTTGCATTTTGTTTTTTTAAATGATCATATCCCTGAGGCAGGCGTGAATAGCCGTGGTTAACCAGCCTGTCGGCTAACATGGTGAAATAACTGTTATCATCCGGCATAGCTGTAGCCATACCATCTACGTAGCGGTTATACAAGCTAAAAAGGGCAGCAATTAAAACTGTATCATGAATTTCAATATCCGTTGCGCCTTCGGCCTTCGCCTTTTCGACCACTTCTTCTGTTACCAGCCTGCCACCTTTACCTATAAGCGCAGCTATGGTTAGTAACGCTTTCATTTTTTCGCTCACGGGGGCGGTAGAAATATCCTGTTTAACTTTTACGGAGGTATCACTTTCGCCTAACAGCATATCAACCGTTGCGGCATGGGCTGCGGTGCAAAACTTACACTGGTTGCCGTGTGATACCACCGTAGCAATCAGTTCGCGTTCAGCTTCGGTTAGTGTAGATGGGCCGCGCAGTAAAATTTGCGTCAGGTCTCGTATGGGTTGGCCTGTATCTTTACGATATTCCAATAACCCGGTTATACCGGGCAAATGTGCTTCAAGTTCAATATGGGGCATAAATACTTTTTTAGTCCGGAAAAACTGGACAATTAATTTTTTAGCAGTAAATAAAAAAAATCTGAAAGATCATTTTTTCAATCAATCACTAATTTAGCAAATCACTAATTCGCTAAATCACTAACTCACTAATTAAAAAATTAACAAAACTTAGGCGGTTGTTCGGGAATATCCGGCGAATGATAGATTAATTGCTGACAAGACGGTACAGCGATTATAACCGGACTTTTATAAGGTGAAGAAAATGTAAATTGTGTAAATTCAATATTAAAATTACCCAATAGGGTTGTTTTACCGTAGGGAACATGTTCTTTTGGTGAAACAGGAATATTCTTAACATTTTTTGCGCAAAGAATGTTCTGATCCGATAAACTGGTAGTTTCATAATTAGGAACGCACATCAGGTAAACAGCGGTCCTGGTTATTTTCATTTTAACATAATTGTAACTGCAATCCCCAAACTTTATCTGCCCTACTATATTTTCGTAATTGATCCAATTAGTTACTCCGGGCATATTCGCAGGTATTTTTACCTCTGTGAGGTCATTTACATTATACCGGCCCATCCTGGTTTGTTCCTTGAAAAACTTATCTGATAAATAAGCAAAATATTGATGCAAAGCCAACTGCCCCCCTATATTAAACAGGTAGATAGCAAGCAGCACTGCAGCAACAAATCTTTTCAATTTCCGGAGAATTATGATTAGTTGTCTAATATGAGGTTAATAAGTAAGTTTTCAAAATTTATTAAAAAAAACACGTGCTTCAGTCTGGTTGTTTACTTGTGGTATTTATTATCCAAAATCAGGATGATTTTATCTAATTTTTTATAAAAACCGCATTACAATTAAAATTAAGCGGTTATAAAATTAATGTGAACTAAATGTGTCGATTTTACACAAAAAATTTACTTTTTTTCTAAAAAGTTGATATATTTGCAGCTTCATATGGCAGGTTCTTGCTTGCCTTTTGTGATAAGGTTTAGGTTAAAGCCTCCGAACAGCGAGTGTGAGGAGGCTTTATAATTTTCGGTAAGTCCGGAAGTCGGAAAGTCAGTAAAGTCCGAAAGAAATAAACCTTGTGCGATTTTAACTAATCTCTAATCTCCAATCACTAATCTAAAAAGGCATCCCTATACCAAAGTTTAGCTGCATAAAGTTATAGGTATCCCCGCTGTTAGTTGCTGAATAGTTTGCTTTGAAAGATCCTGAATGGAAAAGCTCATTAAAATGATCGATAAGCACCCATTGGTCTGAACCATTAAACTGGGGGTCTTTAAATTTGAACGCGGCATCGAGCCTGAATACAAAAAACGCCAGGTCAAATCTTAAACCGGTACCAATATCCATTGCGGATGATTGCAAAACATTATTGAACCTGAATTCTACATTTGGATCATTGGGTTGTTTATCAAGGCGCCAAACATTTCCGGCATCAATAAATACAGCCCCCTTTAATTTCGAACCGAAAAAATTATCAACCAATTTATACCTGTATTCCAAATTCGAAATAATTTTTACTTCGCCAAACTGGTCAAGATATTTTAATCTTGTCCGAAGTGAATCACCACTTGATTCCACCCCATTTTGACCCGGGGGGCCGTAAAATGTAGCGCGGTTAAATTGTCCCGGCCCTAAAGTCCTTGGCAGCCAGGCCCTCATATCATTGGCGCCGCCTGCATAAAAGTTCTTTTCAAATATAAGGTCGGTACTGTTACCATACGGAACGCCTAAACCAGGGTTGAAACGAAAAATCAACTGGCGTTCACCGCCAAAGCTGTGGTAGATACGTAAATCTACTTCACCCTTGGCATATTGCTTAAAGGTGGTCCCTAAAAATGTGCGGGCGCCCAAGGTATCTTTTGGCGTATTAAAAAGTTTGCTCAGCAAATCAAGTAAATTACCGCCAATATCCAGGCTTCCGCGAAAATAAGTAAAACTTGAAAAAGAATTAAGCAGGTTAGCATTGAGCTGAAAGGTATATTGACTGCCCGTAGTGTATACCGTCCTTCCTATCAGGAAACTGTAGGCATACAGGTTTTTCGACAATAATTCCTGTTCGGCAACAGGGTCAATAACACCTTTTGAGTATTCAATATCAATTGGCGTAAAGGAATGTATTTTATTGGCCGTTTCGGCAAAATCATAGGTAACAGAATTAATAAAACTTGTACGCTGAACCAGTCCCAGTTCATAAAATAGTTGGTAATTGGTTGAAAAAGTAGTATGCGGCACACCGTATTTTCCTAATACCGGTAAATTGAAAGGGGTAATAATGCGCGGGTAAATAAGGCTGGCGCCAACGCGCAGGTCCTGGTTTTCAATGCCATTAGGATTGCTTGCATTGTTGCTATTATCAAATAAAACGCTCCAGTTAAGTTTTATCTGTAGTATAGCGGCATTTTTAAATACGTCCCTGTCTGTAAAAGTATTGCCCAGGTTATAACCATACTGCCCTGAATTGAACAAAAATTCGGCTTCTACCCTGTTCGACATTTGCTTTAGCGGCACAATATCTATTTTAGTATCTAAGCGGTTAGTACTATCGGGCAGTTTTTCATAAGCTGGATTAGGTACATTCCTGAACACATTTAACTCGGATAGGCGCGAGGTAGTAAGCGTTTGCCTGTCAATATCATACAATTGGCCTTTACGCTGAAATACATAATCAATAACCGTACGTGGTTGAAATTTATGTGAAAAATCGACATACCTGAACTGCGAATCAACCTGAAGGGTGTCGGCTTTCCCAATAGTACGGCCGGCGCTGTTGGCAATCGTTATCAAAGTATTATTAATTTTATAAACAGGGTGCGATGATTTGCCAATAGGGTTATCAATGGTCATCTTAATATCCACCACGCCGCTCCTGAAAGTAGAATCATAGGTAAAATTGATATACTGACGGTAAAAATCATAATAACCGTTACGTTTCATAACAAGGTAAAATTCATCCCTATCGTACGCCAGGCTATCGGTGTCAAAACGCCCGCCCGGCTGTACATGTGAAAACCTGGGACGGTTTACCAAGTACAGGTTCCGCACATTTTTGTCGGGTATGCTATCCTGTATTTTACGGATCCTGAACATCGGGCCTTCAACAGCAGTAAAAATCAATTCGGCCTTTTTCTTTTTTATGCTGATAGAATCGGCAACTTTAGCTTTTAAATAGCCCTTATTTTGCAAAAAGCGTTCAATTTGCACCCGCGAAAACTCCACAAGATTGCTATCTAAAATAGCTGGCGGCTCGCCTACATCGTTCTTGCCGTTTTTGCTGAACATGTAGTAAAATTGCAGGTTTATCACATTATTGGGCTGCTGCTCCTTATCTACATAATTTACAGCAGGTTCAGCAAATTCCTTATCAACACCTCTTATAGTAATTTTGCGCACTAGCGCCTGGTTATCTTTAAGCCGGCGGGTTAAACTACAGCCCGAAACCAGAATGATCAGAAGAATACTTAATATTGTAAAGCGGTAACCATTAGGTTTAATATATGCTCTCAAAATCTCAAATCATTTTATTAAAGTCCTTACAACATAAAAAAGATCGCCTGGCACATGGCTTATTTTTGGTTGAAGGCTATAAATCAGTTACTGAATTTATTAATTCCCATTACCAAATTGAAGCTATTTACCATGCCGCTTCATTTGATCCAAAAGTGCTGAAATTATCCCAAAAAATAAACTTATATAATATTTCCGTTACAGACATTCAAAAGATCAGCAGTTTAAAAACGCCGCAGGAAATTGCAGCCCTTGTTAAAATACCAAATTTACCTGCCCTGAATAACGCACAGCTTAAACAAAAGTTCTCATTAGTTTTAGATGGCATACAGGATCCCGGCAACATGGGCACTATTATCCGCACAGCCGATTGGTTTGATATAAGTAA
>Ga0302309_10002648_pt1 | contig 14637 bp, 14 predicted proteins | sample III_Palsa_N1_1_FD_200453 | JGI IMG/M metagenome (GOLD analysis project Ga0302309, IMG submission 200453) | Peat permafrost microbial communities from Stordalen Mire near Abisko, Sweden - III_Palsa_N1_1 | ecosystem: Environmental > Terrestrial > Soil > Palsa > Peat permafrost | place: Sweden... | reverse complement strand
TTTTACTGTGTGGCATCAACTTAAAAAAGCATGCCACGCGGCCTCAAATATGCGCAATCACCTCCTTCTTCTTGCATTGGCGATGAACCTCGCCTATAACGGCACTGCCCAAATCCAGGTCAGCCAGGAACCCCGCCACCATAAAGTATTCGAGAACGAGTGGGTACGCATCCTGGATGTACATATTCCACCCCATGATACCACGCTCATGCACAAACATTCCACACCCTCGGTCTTTATGGTCCTCAGCAATACAAAGACCGGATCGCAGGTCCTCATCGAACCGGGCAAGCCTTCTTTCGCCAATGGGAATATCTGGTTCGAGAGTTTTGCTGATACCCCTCGCATCCACCGGGTTTGGAATGAGGACACGGTGGAGTTCCATGTGATCGATATGGAACTACTGCACACACCCTCGTCAAACGCGCATCCAATCCCCGCGATCCCCTTTTCAATGGAACTCTTCAACGTGAAACCCGTCCAGGCATTTCGCGTCACCATGCCGCCAGGCAAATCCTTCACCCTGCCCGCCCTCAACGCTCCCCTGGTGATCGTCGGCCTAACCGGCCTCACGGCAACAGACGCCGCGCCAAGCGGCGCCACCGCAACAGGCATAGTCAATGGCAAACCCTTCACGAAAAAAGGCGACTACCTCTTCCTCCCTGCCAATGGCCCCCAACTCACCATTTCCAACAAGAGCGGCGCCGCCGAAACCCAATTCGCCGTATTCATCCTGTACTGACGCAGAAGGACCCACCACGGCTACCCCGCGGCCGACACCGCCAGCCTCAAAACCCTAAGACCCCACAGGCTTCGCCTTAGGGCTTAGATCAAACGGTACAACAACCTTAAAGCTCACATTCCGTCCCATATTGAAGATACCGGGCCGGACACCGGGCGGCACGACCGGGTTATCAAAATACTTCAACCGGCTCATGTTACTCTGATAATTCACATTGGCCAGATTGGTCCCCTCAACAAACAACTCGACCAGTTTTTTCCCTGCGGCATTGACCAGGTTGACCCCGAAGCCCGCGCTCAACAGGTTATACCCTGGTGTATAGGTCTCCGTACCATAAGCGGAAAAGAACCGGTTCTGGGCATTGTAGTGATCGAAGCCCAGGAAGGCGTAGGCATTCTTCCAGCGACCGAACCCCTTGGCATACGTGCCCCGCAACTCCGAATGCGTATGCGGCGGCGGAATAAAAGGCAGGTATTTCAGGCTGTCCGGCGCATGCCCCTTGTTGCTCAGGTTCGTGCCATAGGTCAGGGTCAGCGCGTTCTCAAAGTGAAGCCAGGAAACGGGGTGGATGTCCAGGTAGAATTCCGCTCCGTCGATCCGCGCCTTACTCTGCACATAGGTGAACTTGCTGTACTGCCCATTTGGATTGGGTGTGCCATCGGGGTTCACCCGCTCGGGATTACCATTGGCATCGAGGATCTGCTCCTGGAAGATATAGTTTTGGATGTTGTTGTCGAAAACGCTCGCGCTGGCCGATACTTTCGGCAGGGTCAGTGCCACCCCGACATCCTCCTGTACGCTGAACTCGGGTTTGAAATCACTGTTACCGACATGATAGATCTGGGAGCCAGGGTCCGGCCCATTGGCAGACAGTTCCGCAATACTCGGGGCCCGGAAGCCACGGGCGATATTGGCCTTCGCAAGGAATGAATTGGAGAAATTATACGTGGCGCCGGCGCTCCCGCTAAAACCGGAGAAGTCTTTGTGCAGGGCCGTGAATTGCTGGACAACATTCGGCGTACCCAGCGGATTGGAACCGGTATACAAAGTCGGATAATACGCCTTGACCGTGTCGATATAGGCGGCCTGCCCGGAGAACGACCTGCTATCGACCCTTCCTCCACCAGAAATATCCAGGTTCCCAAAACTCTTCTTCAGTACCACAAAAGGCCCGATATCGAATTGGTGATAAGCTGGTATCGGGAAATCGGTGCTATACCCCAGGGCATTGACCTGGTACATGCCGTTTACGCCGACGGTAGTCTCCACATCGTTGCCGATCGTGAAATTGTATTTGAAGTCATAGGTGTAGGTATGCAGTTCCAGGTTGAGTCCCGGCGTCGAGGCGTCCTGGGGGTGGGTGTACTCCCTTCTGTGGCTATACTGCCAGCCCAGGTTCACGGCCAGTGTGCCCTTGCCGATGGCAAAATTACTGTTATCGTATACGCGATACAGCTGCACGTGCTGATGCAGCACCGGAATGCCATAGGAGTTTAGCTCCGATTCCGGGACGATGGGGCGATAGGTGTCGGAATCGGTGATCTGTTTGGTGAACTTTCTGGTGAGCGAATCCCGGCTGCCATCGGGGATAGCCTGCAAGTCGTCAAAAATCGAAGCGTTCAGGTAGGAATAGCCCCAACTCTTGTTGACACCGATCATCGCCCGCGCATCTTTCTCATTGAAATTGGTGGCCCAGACCCGGCCGTCGTGCTGGTCCTGGTAGTCTTTGGCGATCTTCTGCGAAATTTGCGTGCCCCAAACGAGGCCATTGTTATTTCCCTGCAGCCGCATAGTCCCACTGATCAGTCCATTGTTGGTGCCATAGGTGCCACTGGCATAGCCGAGGATCTTCCCATCCGGAACGGGTGGGGGAGTGATGAGGTTGACGACGCCTCCGATCGCATCGGAGCCATAGCTGAGGCTGGCGGGGCCTTTGATGATCTCTATCCGGTCGATGGAGTTCTGGTCTACCTCGATACCGTGTTCGTCGCCCCATTGCTGGCCCTCCTGTCGGATGCCGTCTTCGAGGGTAACGACGCGGTTATATCCCAATCCATGAATGAACGGCTTCGATATATTCGGGCCGGTCGTAACGGCGCTGACTCCAGGCAGGTTGGCCACCTCGTCGATGACATTCCCTGATGCGGAGTGCTGATCGATATACGATTTGCCCACGGCCACGATCGGGATCGGCGCCCGCTTCAACAGCGTGGCCTTGCTTACGCCGGTGACCACTATTTCGTTGGACTCCATGGTCGATAGCGCCAATTGGACGTCCAGCACGGAGGTCTTATTGAAATCCACCCGCTGACTAAAAGTGCCATAGCCGACGGCAGTTATCTGTAATAGGTAGACACCTCTTGGCAAACCGTTGATGGCATACTTTCCATTTGAATCAGCGGCGACGCCGATCTTCAGGTCCGGGATGGAGATCGTGGCGCCCACGATCGGGTTGCCGTCTTTCTTATCTGTCACGGTGCCATGTATGGCGCCAGCCAACGAAATCAGACCGCCCGCCGCCATCGCGTCAGAAGCCCCGAAAACGCCAAAAACTAAAAACAAGAACTTTAATGCTCGGATCATGAGTTGGTAAAGCTGTAAATGTTAAGAAACGCCTGGCGATCAACACCGGCGAATGACATGGCAGCAATAGGAAAAAACAGGGATTACAGACAGGAGGAGGACGGCGGACCCTTTAAAGAATAGAAGAGTTTTTCGGCGGCAGAGAACGGGGGAAGATAAACAGCCGGCAGGATGATCACCTTCTGTGTCGGAACATCGAGGGCGATCAGGGACGATCCCTCCAGCGGCATCATCGCGTCGTCGATACAATCACATTTAAGGTGCAGGCTGGCGGCATTCGGAACCGTGGCGCTATGCGAGGCACGGCTCTCATGGACCCAATGGTGCATCCACAAACGAAGGCCAAGCTTCTGGCTGAAAACCAGGAGCAGTATCAGGGCTATTATTTTGGGATGCAGCCTTCGCATGCTGTAAAACTAACGAAAATGCAACAGTATAACAAAACCCATCGTCCAACCCCCATCTGTGCAAGTTCTTCCTCACCGCCGGAGCACACCCCCCTGATTCCCCCTTATTCGTGAGGTGGCAATCGTTTTGATAATGCTACTCGGAACGATTTCATCAATTAAAAAACATTGTTATGGACACGAACAAACCCAACAATTCCAGCACCGGCCTCAAGGTGAAGGGGAACTGGAATGAAGTGAAAGGCAAGATCAAACAGAAATATGCCAACCTCACCGATGACGATCTGCTCTATGAAGAAGGAAAGGAAGACGAACTCTATGGCCGGATCCAAAAGAAGACCGGTCATACAAAAGACGAAGTAAAAAGCTGGATCGACAAGTTATAAAGCTGGCCAGGAAACCCCTATAGCTGACCCGCCAGGGAATCGATCGCCTTTCCCACCTGTAGGCTGAGGTAGGTCTCCTTCTCGCTATCAACATGTACCCAATGACCATTCAATCGCTTGATGTGGACATCCGGCAGGACATTTTTATTGGGACTGCTGCAAAGCCGGAAATTGCCGACATGATACGAGGGGTTGATCTGATCAGACTCGACGTCTGCTCTAATGGAGATGATAAGGGCACCATTCTCAACCTGGAACGGAAATTCTATGCTGAATTTTTCAGTGATCATTTTATGACGGGCGGGGTCTCACCCGGAATTTCCACAAAGGTAGAAAAAAAATCCGTCGGCCATGGGCCGACGGATTTTTAATAACTTTTCAGTACGGTCGACTATCGGCTAACCATGTCTTTCGACACGCGTCACCTGCCAATTGGCGGAATGGCTCGTGGTAAGCTTCAATTTCTGGTCGGCGTTCTCCAAAGTAATAAAGTAGCAAGTCTTCCCATCAGCCGTGGCCTTATACAGGTCGGTGATCCAATAGGTCTTGTACTTGGTCTTTATGGGTGACAAAAGACGGGCAGGCAATTGTGTGGAGAGAATGTTGCGTACCGCTGTGTTGGTAACGCTTTTACGGGTAGTTGTTGCGTGGGCACCGGTTCCGTTCTCGGCCCGGGCGATCGTGATCCCGAATACTAATACGATCAGAAGGATTGTAGTTTTCATAAGAATTGTGCGCTTCGCGCATTTATTGCGCCCTTAAAACGCCTGTTGGAAGCAAAAAGTATCTCCGGAAGGCTTTTTTAGCCAAAAATCAGGGTAAATGGGGTGTCCCAAATGCGCTCAAAAAAACGCATATGATTGATAATTAAGAGGATAGGCCCGACCGTTTCAAATAGGTGGTATTTGGGGCGTATAAAAATAAACAGCTGCCACCCTTTATCTCATTGATAATGGGTTGATCCAGCTCCTCCGGAATGGCGGGACAGCCCTCGCTCCGGCCCAGGATGCCCCATTGGCGGATATGTTCTTCGCTCACATAATCAGCAGAATGCATAATGATCGCCCTGCGGTTGGCATGGTCGTTCCAGCCCCGTTCGATGCCTTCTAAACGCAGTGAATACCCGTGCTCACCTATAAAAGGATCTCCCGTAAGGTAAAAGCCCAGGCTGCTCATCAGGCTGTTCGTCCGGTTGGAGAATCTCGTGGCCATCAGTCCCCCGCTGTTCCGGCCATGGGCCACGAACGTGTTGAATAGCAGGCGTCCATTGGTCATATCGATGACGAACAGCCGTTTTTTGTTGGAGGGGAGTGAAAAGTCTATGATGGACAACACATCCGTATTGCGGATCTCGCCGGCCTGCTGGAGCGCCAGGAAGCCCTTCACCGCATGCTCGTACGCCGCCCGCGAAAGCTCTAAGGCCTCCAACCCAAGACTGTCATATAATATATTGAAACGTGCCGCAGCCCCTGCCGCGGAACCCATCACGGCCCCGGCGGCAGTCCGCACAGCGGCGCCAATGGCCCTCCGCGGGGCAGGCCTAAACGAAAACAACAAGCTGGAAATGAGGACGAAAAAGAACAAAAAGGATATTTTACCGATCGCGGTCCGCTTGGCTTTCATCTGCAGGTTGATTTTAAAAGTAGAGCAAAAATACACTTCGATCAGCCGCATGAAATGCCAATGTTTCCTTAAAATCCTTCCCTTGGCTGGAACACAACCCCGCCGAAATTCCCAGCAAGGGAAGCCAGCCGCCCGCCAAAAAACGCTAATCGTTTGTCTGTCAAAAAAATACGTTTTTGGCATTCCGTTGGCAACCTATATGGCATCACGCAGTTCTCTCTTTCTCTCTCCTCCAATTATTCTACGAATTTCTGCATCCATCCTTCCTTTTGAAAAACGAACCGGGTTTTCCACCGACAAGTTGTTCAAAACCAGATTCGTCCCTCAAAAACATTCCTTTTATGTCACGTTTGTATGCAGTAATCATCGCCACCTTCTTTTTCACCAATCTCGCAGTCGCCAACGAACCCACTATTTCTTCCGCCCCGGCTCCTATCGCCCATCAGTGGCAGAAGAATGCCGACCTGGTAATCGGCCACATCCGCAACACTACCCTCAACCGGATGAAGAACACCACCGCCGACATCATCTCTTGCTTCCGTGATTCTATCCTTACGCAAGGCGAATTCAGCCCCGTATGGCATGGCGAATATTTCCCCGCAGTCAATGGCGGTCCCCAGATCCGCTTCGGTGTAAGATGCATTTTCTATAATAATGAAGACAGCGCGCAGGACAGCAACAACGACCTGACCGTCTTCGCCAACGATATCAGCCCGCTGCTCGGCCACCTGAAACTCAACTTTACTGAATATACTACCGTTAAGAGCGCCGGTGACCAGGGTTACTACGAATTCGACATGGCGAATGGCCTCCACGTAAAAGCCTGGTTGATCACCGCCGATAGCACTTCCAGCCCTTATATCGCTGTCAGCCGGAAGGAATACCTCGAGGAAGCAAAAAAGGAACTGGATGCGCTCAAGGATATCGTCATCTCCGATGACCGCGGCAGGATCCACATCCGCACCGCCGCTGAGCAGGAAGCCGAAAAACAGCAGATGCTTCAGCAACTTCGCAGCACCTACTCCGGTGTCGAACTGGAAACCCGCACTCGCATTTATCTTAACAATTACATGAAGGATCCGGACCTGCTCATCCAGACCATCGCCCGCGACGTAGCAGGTTACAACAAGACGATCCGCATGATCGATAGCCTCCTCCGCAACAGCACTGCACAGGACCTGGCCAAACCCGCTGTCGTCTCCGTTGACGCCGCTCACTTCTGCGGATTCGAAGACGGCCATGCCAATACTACTACGCTCGTTCGCATGAACGCCAACTACTTCACCGGCACCGCCGATCAGGCTCCCAAATGTCTCCTCGTCTGCTGGCGCTATAATCCCTCTGAATCCCTCGCAACCGGCATCGACCGCCAGCTCAGCGAACATTTTGACGGCCAACAACTTCAGGCCCTTCTGGTCAAATAAAGACTCCTGGTAGGTCCCGGCGCTCGTCGGGACCTACATTTTGTGATACCAGCCCATAAAGCTCACGCGACATAGAAGGAAAAGCCCGATCCCCAGTAAAATAAGCGCCGCCGCATTCGCAGAGACCCCACTCCGGCAAACCCGCCTCACACCCACATAGCAAAGCCACGCCCCCAGGTAGAACGACCCGCAAAAAGCCCAAAAGAGAAGGAAAACGAGCATACCCGATTAGCCACAAAAAATATACCGGGCTTTCCGGCTGTTTATCAATTGGTTACAAAAATTGAAGAAAATTATCTAATCCGACCGCAGACTCTTCGTTGGGTTCATCAACGCCGCCCGGATCGACTGATAACTAACCGTCAATAACGTGATGAGCAAAGCCCCAAAACCTGCCACCGCAAAGATCCACCAGGACAGTTCGGCATGGTATTGATAATTCTCCAGCCATTTATGCATAAACGTATAAGCCAGCGGCGTGGCGATCAGCAGCGAAATGATCACCAGCACCACGAAGTCGGTCGACAACAACCGCCAGAGATTGAATACCGAAGCCCCCAGGACTTTTCTGACGCCGATCTCCTTGACCCGCTGCTCCGCCGTAAAGGAAGCCATTCCGAAAAGCCCGAGACAGCTGATAAACACGGCTAATATGGTAAAAGCATTGGCCAGCTTTCCAACCCGCTCTTCGTCCATGAATTTGTGCGCATATTCGTCGTCGGCAAACATGTAGGAGAACGGCTCTTCGGGCGAAAACTTTTTGCAAACCGCCGCCACTTTCGCCAATCCATCGGCCGTCGTCCTGTTCGGATTGAGCCGGATATTCAAAATGCCGCCAATGCTCGAATCAAGAAAATAGATGGTCGGCTTCACAGGCTCATAGGGTGACTCCATGACCATGTCCTTGATCACGCCGATAACCGTAAAGGGTTTATTATTCTGCCGGATCGTCTGCCCCACGGGGTTTTTAAAGCCGGTATATATCGCGGCAGCCTCGTTCAAAATAATGGAGGTCGAATCCGTGCCCATCCCCCTGCTAAAATCCCTGCCATTAATGAACTGAAATCCTACCGTATGTCCAAACTCCGGTGTTCCGCTGACCGTATTGAACTTCGCACTGACCTGGGGATCGCTACCCTGCCAGCTAAAGCCGTTATCGAAATGGTCGTTTTCGGTAACCGGGGTATTTGACTCCGCCATATCCGTTATCGCACCCATTTGCAACAGCTCGTTACGCATGCTGACAAGGTTGTTATGATAATTAAAGGTCTGCATGACAATGGCGGCAAAACGGCCTACTTTAAATGACCATCGTCCGAACTGCTTCGTCACGTTCGGACTCGGTCGGAAACCATAGTTTCCCTTCAACACCTTGACCGGTTTAAAGGCCGATAGGTAGAGCGCCGGATAAATGCCCGCCACTATCCCGGTAAACAAGCTGAAGCCGAGCCCCATCAACCAGAAATAGCCGTTTCCATAGGGCAGGCTCGTCTGCTTGCCGGACACCTCGTTGAAAAGCGGCAATATAAGCGCCACGAGCATGAGCGAAACGATAAAGCTATGGCCGCTGTCACTAGCGATTCGCTAAAGAACTGGCTGATCAATTGCCCGCGCAATGAACCGATGGCTTTGCGTATGCCGACCTCCTTGGCGCGTTTCTCACTACGGGCGGTACTCAGGTTCATAAAATTGATACAGGCCAGTAACAAGACAAAGCCACCGACCAGGGAGAAGATCCACACGTACTGTATGGCGCCGCCTGAATTAACCCCATCCTTGAACTCGGAGTATAAATGCCACCTGCTCATAGGATGCAAAAGCATCTGCGGCTTTTCAAGCTTTGCCGTTTGCGGGTCTATTTTTTTGAGTTTTACATCCTTGATTTTTGCCGATACGCTTGCCATATCTGCATGGTCCGCCAGTTGCACAAATAGCTGGAAGGATTCATTGTACCAGTTGTTCTCGTTGCCGGTCACCCAATTCGTCAGATCCAGAAAGGGGGCTATAAAAGATACGTCGCTAAACGAACTGTTTTTTGGCAGGTCTTCATATACGCCGGCGACCTTTTCGATAACCTGTCCATCTATTTTTACGATCTTCCCCATCGGATCGTCGCTCCCGAAAATAGCCTTGGCAGTTGACTGCGACAACAGAATGGAGGAATGCGCTTTAAACCCTTCCCGGGAGCCCGCAAGCATTGTCAGGCTAAGCATTTTCGGGGCATCGGTTTCCATATAATTGCCCTGGGTATTGATCTTCTTGTCGCCTGATGCGACAAGGCTAATTGAAGCTCCACGAGGAAAGCACTACGTATTTAAAATCGCCGCCATAGTTGCTGCGCAGCTCGGCGGCCAGCGGCATAACATTTCCCTTACCGGTATTCATCTTACCATTATGCGTTTCCGTCTGCATGACCTGCGCGATCCGCTTGTAATGGTCAAAATTGGTATCAAAGGACAGCTCGTCCCAGATCCATAAACCGATCAGCACGGCCACCGCCATACCCACCGAAAGCCCCAAAATATTAATGAACGAATGCGCCTTATTCCTGTGCAGATTGCGCAACGCGATCTTGAAATAGTTGCTGAACATTACATTAGTGTTTAGCTTTGGCGCCGCCAAGAAAATGCCAGTGTGTTAACTGACTAATAATCAACAAAATTTGCCGCCAATGCCCCGGCTAACTGTATGTTACTGGTACAGTGAGATGTCCGCTTTGCCTACCTTTGCACTACAAAACGCATATCATGAAAATTGCAAAAATGCTAGTCGAGATACTGGCCGCCGCAGGAGTAGAGCAGCTCCATGGATTAGTAGGCGATTCTGCCAACGCGATAGCCAATGAGATCAGGGAAACCAAGACCCTTCGCTGGAACCACTACCGGCATGAGGAGGCCGCCGCCTTTGCCGCCGGCGCCGAAGCGCAGCTTACGGGAAAACTGGCCGTTTGTATCGGCAGCTGCGGACCCGGTAACATGCATCTCATAAACGGGCTCTATGATGCCCATCGCAGTTATGCGCCGGTCTTGGCCATCGCCACCCATATTCCCAGCACGGAGATCGGTACGGGCTTTTTTCAGGAGACCGATCCCAAACATCTCTTCAAAGATTGCAGCCACTATTGTGAGCTCATCTCCTCCGGCGACCAGATGCCCCGGGTATTACAGATCGCGATGCAGCACGCCATCGGCCGGGGTGGGGTAGCCGTCATCGTGCTGAGCGGCGACATCGCCATAAAAGAAGTGGAATTCCCAAAGCTCCGCCACAACCTCCTCACGCAACAACCCGTGATCCGGCCCGCCGATACGGAATTGGCGGCTCTCGCCGACCTCATCAACCAGCACGATAGGATCACCCTCCTGTGCGGCAGCGGCTGCCGGGATGCGCACGACGAGATCATGGCCCTCTGTGCCAAAGCGAAGTCTCCTACCGTCATCGCGTTGCGGGGTAAGCAGTACGTGGAATACGATAATCCTTATGACGTCGGACTTACGGGACTCATTGGTTATCATTCCGGCTACCGCGCGATGGAAAAATGCGAGGTCCTGCTCATGCTCGGGACCGATTTTCCCTATAAAGATTTCTATCCTTCGGACGCGAAGATCGTCCAGCTCGATATCCGGGCGGAAAATCTTGGCCGCAGGGCTGCCATTCACACGGGCCTGGTAGGACATGTCAAAGAGACCATAAAAGCCCTGTTGCCCCTGCTTAAGGAGAAGACCGACGACACGCATCTCCAACATTGCCGCAAAGACTATCTCCATTCCCGCGAAGCGCTCGACAAAAAGGCCGCGGCCGGCAGAAGCAAGACCGTCGTTTTCCCGGAATATGTAGCCGCGGAGCTGAGCCGGCAGGTGGCCGACAATGCCATCTTCACCTGTGACGTAGGTACGCCCACCGTCTGGGCTGCCCGGCACCTCCAAATGCGCAAGGGAATGAACCTGCTGGGATCCTTCAACCATGGAAGCATGGCCAATGCCATGCCCCAGGCCATCGGTGCGCAATTCACGTATCCCGACAGACAGGTGATCTCCTTGTCGGGGGATGGGGGATTCAGCATGCTCATGGGCGATATACTCACCATCCGGCATTACAACCTCCCGGTGAAGATCGTGGTCTTCAACAACGGCATCCTGGGCTTTGTGGCGCTGGAAATGAAGGTCCAGGGTTATCCCCCCTATGCTACCGATCTGGACAACCCCGACTTCGCACTGATGGCGGAGTCTATGGGCATCAAAGGTATCGCGGTGCGCACACCCGATAGGGTCGCCCCGGCCATCGCCGAAGCACTGGCACATAAAGGCCCCGTTCTGCTGGACATGTATGTAAATCCTTCGGAGCTGAGCATGCCGCCGACCATTACGCTGGAAGAGGCAAAGGGATTCAGTCTGTATATGTACCGCCAGATCATGGACGGCGGCTTGGGCGAGATCGTCCAGACCGTCAAAACAAATTTTCTGACATAAACTACCGCGGTATCTCCCGCACCACCTGCTTCGGCTGCTTATCATTGCGAAAACCCAGGAAGGTAGCGGGTTTCCGGATGCGACCCGATTTGGTCCAGGTCGCAAACTCAAAATTGGCCACGAGCTCCGGCTTCACCCAATGCGTCACCGCGCCCTTGGAATCCAGCACGGGGTTCACAAAAGGGGAGTGGTCCGTTTCGAGGCGTTTCAGCTGCTTGAGGATACCCGGCATCTCCTGTTGTTTGTAACCGCCGCCCGAGCGGCCGATCCATTCCAGCTTTCCCTTTTTATAGGCGCCAAACAAAAGACTCTTAAACGAACGGTTCTTATCCGATTCCGCCCAGCCGCCGATCACGAACTCCTGGCGCTTGCGCGTCGGCGTCTTCAGCCAATCGGCGCCCCTGGCCCCCGGCTGATAAGCGCTGTCTCTTTTTTTGGAGACGATACCCTCCAGGTTGCGCGCCAGCATTTCTTTATACAGGCCCGGACCATCGTCAAAGCTCTCGCTGACCTGGAATGTCAGATGGCCCTTCACGAGCTGCGCCAACAGGTCTTTCCGTGCCGTCAGCGGCAAGTCCATCAGGTTGTAGCCATCCAGCCATAACAAGTCGAATACACAATAGGAGATCGCCGTATCATGACCGTTATACACTTGCAGGGCGTCAAAGTCCGGTGCGCCGGCTTCGTTAAAGACGACGACCTCGCCGTCGATCACCGCGTCATGTCCAAGCTTTTTCAGCGCCGCAACGATCGGCGGATAGCGCGTAGTATAGTCCTTGGCGCTCCGCGAGTCCATCCGCACGCGGCCCTTCCGCACATAGCTGATGATGCGATAGCCGTCCCACTTGATCTCATGCAAATAATCGGGGTCGTCAAGCGGCTCCTTCGTCAGCGTGCAGAGCATCGGGGCAACGCCGGCCGGCATGGCCCCCTTTTTCCCCTTTTTTACGGTTGTCGTTCGCATAAACACTAAGTTATAAAATCCATGCCAATGACTCCCCATCTCATGGCGGCGGTGGCGGAATTGCCACCGGCGGCTGCCAAAACCCCGGCTCCTTGCATTGCCAGAAAAGGCAGGCAAGGACAAAAACCATCACCGGTATGGTGGATGTTTTTTCAAGGCTCAATAGTTTGGCGGCCAATAGACGGGTCTGGATGTTGTCCCACCCTGGGCGCGGCAGTCGATGCAACCCACAAAATTGGAGATGTACCCGTCGGCGGTGACCATAGGAGGGGTGAGATGCGCAAAGAGGGGTATATAACCGTCCTCCGTAAAGGCCATTCTCGCCTTCACCGAATCCTCAGCGTCTCCCGGTAGCAGGTGTATTACGGTATCAGGGTTCGGACAGGAATAGCTATAATCCCATCCGGCGAGCTGGGTCCCATAGATCCAGATCCTTTTCTGCTGGATCGTCCCCGCGGAGACCCAGCCCACGACGGGTTCCGTCGGTTTGGTAAGACAGTGGATATTGCCGGCCAACTGCGAAGGCTGTACATCGAAGATCGACCCCAGCGACTCGGTGTTCGTTTTCATGATGCTCGCATAGTTGTAACCGGAATCCGTAAGCGACCATTGGTAGACCAACATTGAATAGAGTACAGAAGCCTGCACCCCATGCTCCGGCAGCGTTTGCAGTGGCTGCTCGTAGATCACGTCCTGCGCCAGTTTTATAGAACTACCCAGCAGAATATTGCTGGCCGTATCCGTGTGCCAGCAGGTATAGATCTCGGCGGCAGCCGGTCTTGCTATCACATAGCCCGTTGCCGTATCGTATTCAAGCGTGGCCTGCTCCGCGGAATGGTACTCCCAGGTCTCTACGAAATTCCATTCATAATAGCGCGTGGCATTGGCCGGGTCATGCGTATTGGCATAGATGGTCACACCCGTCGGGCCATTGATCCAATTGATGCTGTCAATAAGCGGCGAAACCCGGAACGGCACAAAATCACTCAAATAATCTTCTCCTTCCGCCGTATGGATCCGCAGCCGGTACCGGGCCAGTGCATTCAACGATAGCGTATCCACCGAACTATAAACTCCATTGCCTTGCCCCGCGAGCACATACACCGTATTGTCAGACCCCTCCACCTGTACAGTAGCGCCCTCCTCCTTCGGGATCGTCGTATCCCCCGGCAGCGGCAAAGTACGGCTCAGCATATATTGTATAGGTATATTACCACTAATAAACCCCTCTATCACCAGGTATCCCACATTCGGCGACTTATACGGACTCACATATTTATCCTTGCATTGCCCGCAAAGCGTGACAACGACAAGCAATATCGTCCGTATCTTGACCCTGTTTTTCATACTCCAGACAATTTTACGGCGGGCACGGACCGGTGCCGCTCGTTCAATTCGGCCAAAACGGCGGCGGATAAGTAACGCCTCCTGCCAACCTGCAGTCGGCGCAAGACACGAGTTGGCCCTCCCAGATGCCGTCTGTTCCATACGGATCGACGGGAACTCTACCGGAATATTCGAACTGATACCGCTCTTGTATCGAATCCCCAATTATCACTGGGGTGTACGGACAGCTATTCACATAGTCCCAGCCCGGCACATCGGCATTGCTGATCCAGATCCGCTCCTGCCGGACCGTTCCCGCCGAGATATACCCGATGACTTGTTTGCCGGGCGTGCTCAGACATTGGATATTGCCCACCAGCTGCGAAGGCTGCGCATCGAAGATTGACCCCAGCGACTCTGTATTCTTTTGCATGATACTCGCATAATTGTAGGCTGAGTCCGTCAATGCCCATTGCTTCACGAGCGTCGTATATAGGATGCTAAGCTCTACGCCGTTCGCAGATAGTAGCCGCAGGGGCTGCTCATAGATCACGTCGGAAGACAGCTTTGTCGAATTCCCCAGCAGGATATATGGGAACGGACCATCGTGCCAGCAAGTGTAGATCTCGTTCGCTGCCGGCCTGTCGATGACCTGCCCGGTCGCCGTATCGTATTCAAAATCCGACATCACTGCGGAATGGTATTCCCAGGTTTCG
>Ga0302309_10002646_pt1 | contig 14641 bp, 12 predicted proteins | sample III_Palsa_N1_1_FD_200453 | JGI IMG/M metagenome (GOLD analysis project Ga0302309, IMG submission 200453) | Peat permafrost microbial communities from Stordalen Mire near Abisko, Sweden - III_Palsa_N1_1 | ecosystem: Environmental > Terrestrial > Soil > Palsa > Peat permafrost | place: Sweden... | reverse complement strand
AAGAAGCGGATGCCTTTATTTTTGTTACCGCCGAATATGATTACAGCTACCCGGCATCGTTAAAAAATGCGTTGGAATATCTGGTACATGAGTGGGCCTATAAACCGGCTGGTTTGGTAAGTTATTCAATAGGGCCGTTTGCGGGCGTGAGGGCTGTATCTAACTTAAAACCCGACCTGCTATCGTTAAAAGTAATAGGCTTGGCCGAAGCTGTGAATATTGCCTCATACAACCAATACATTGGCGAAGATGGTGTATTTACGCCCGATGAAAAACTGGTAGCGGCAACCAACGTAATGCTTACCCAATTGGTACGCTGGACAAAAGGCCTGAAAGCCATAAAAGAAGACAAGTAATAAGCTGTACTGAAATATGGAGCCTGGTGTAAGTGCTTGTTGTTTATGCTATGTTTATACCGCTTTTTTGCGGGTTACTTTACCGATGGCTACCAGTAAGAATGAAAGGCCAACAAATACAAGTATTAAAACAGCAATGTTTATCATTACCCTTTCATAGCCATATTTACCGGCATCCATAAAAGGATATGGATAATAGTTTACAAGGGCCCCGCGAATGAGCGTGTAAACAGCATATATTATCGGGAAAATGAGCCAGGGGAAAATGTTCCATTTCAGCGTGGCTTTAGGTACATAAGCTGCCCAATAAATTACAAAAAGAACGGGCAGGGCTACGTGCAAAAGTTCATTAGCCATACGGCTTATACCTATGAGGTGATATAAATGCCGCAATACCAGGTTATACACCGCCCCTACCACAATAATATAAACCGTTAACGCCGTAAGCGTTGCCGGGCGCGAAAAGAATTTACCCCATGCTGATTGAGGGTTAAGCCAAATGGCAGCTACAGCGAGTGTTACCAGTATATTGCTTTCGATGGTGAAATAGCTAAAAAAACGTAAAAGTGTTTCACCAAGCGGCACTATGCGGGAATTGATAGCCGCGTAAAATTGTGCTGCCAGGGCAAAGGCCCCTACTATAGCAATAATTGACAGACAGAACTTTTCCCCACGTTGTTTCATAAAATAAATGTAAACAGATTTTAATATTTATGAGTAACTGATTAGCATAGTTTTCGGTATAAATTTATATTAGCTTTATATTGAAATTTTAACTGCTAATGCATGTCTCATTAATCGAGATGAATAAGGGCCAAATATGGTTTGAAAACAAACAACCTGCCGGTGCAAAGACAGAAATGCAGGTTTGTAATAATTTAACTATCAACAACTTGCATTTCTTGTTTTCAGTAACCTTCATTACCACTCTGATAAAGTGGCTTTAATTAAAATTTCAAGTCGTTAATTATCAATTACTTACAAAAGCAAAAGTGTTTGATTCTCCTTCTCTCATTTGTCATTAGTTAAACACAAACATTTTTTTGATTATCAATTGTTTATAATATTAAACTCTTTATCAATCCCATGTAATTGTAATATCGCGCATTGAACATCTTAACTCGCTATAAATCAATTTCTTTCGCCAAGGAAGAATTTTAGATCATAAAGCTGCTACCTTATGGAGGTTGGGTATTTTACTATATAATTACGGCTCCGGTTTAGCGGTGGTAAAGTTGAAGACCTGCAAAAAGCATAAGAAAGGCTAAAATGAAAAATAAGATAAATGCGATTATTATCACTAGCCAGCGTGGCAACTTGGATCCCTCAAATGAATGCTTTTTCATTATCAAGCAGTTAATTATAAATATCAATCTGTTTTACCTGCCCATTATTTGTTATAACGCGCGCTCTGAATTATTATTAGTAAAGCACGAAATATAACAAATCCATTGGAATGACGTACGTCATTTTGGAAATTAGAACTTGTAATACATACAAGCTGAATCATTCCTTTGCTGTGTTTTCCTGAGAAACCTTGTTCGTTTGGGGCAGTTTTTTTTATTATCAGCTTTTTTTTATTACTGCACCGGGATATAAATATTCCACCATGCAAAAACGCTTGTAAAAATTGCTCGTTAAGGTACAAAAATCGGCTTTTCAATCTGTCAGACCTGCTGAAAGCTCAAATCCTCAATAAAGTGTTCAGAAAGCTGTGCATCCTCACGTACCATATTTTATATCGAACTGCCTTATAGCGCCTACTCTTTCTTTTTCTTACCCTTTTTATCCGTATGGCCCTTTGCTTCCCTATCAGCTTTGTTTTGGTGATGTGATTCCGCTATATCATACTCCAGTTCGGGGTCGATATTGCTTTCTTCCACTTTTTTGGCTTTTTCCATCAGTTCATCATGGTGCTCCTGTAGCCATGCCAATTGCTTTTTACCGTAGGAAAAACGGGTGAACAATACAAATAGCACCGGTACTATAAATATGGAAATGGTTGATGAAGCGATCATTCCGCCTAAAACCGTCCACCCTATAGTGTTTCTTGAGGCACCGCCTGCTCCTGTTGCCAATGCTAAAGGTAATACGCCCAATATGAAGGCCATGGAGGTCATGATAATGGGCCGCAAACGTAAACTTACCGCTTCAAGCGTTGATTTGATGAGCTCTTCGCCACGATCAACCCTTATTTTGGCAAACTCTACAATCAGGATGGCGTTTTTGGCCGATAAGCCTATCAAAGTGATTAAACCTATTTGCGCGTACACGTTGTTGGTAAGATCGGGTTTTAAGGTAAGGGCCAATATAGCGCCAAATGCGCTGATAGGCACGGCCAGCATCACCGAAAACGGTACCGACCAGCTCTCATATAATGCCGCCAAAAACAGGAATACAAATACGATAGAGAACATGAAAATGTACACCGTAATAGAACCTGCCTTTATCTCCTCATAGCTTAATCCCGAAAACTCATAGGTATAACCGCGCGGTAATGTTTTTGCTGCCACCTGTTTTAAGGCATCCAGGGATTGGCCGCTGCTATAGCCATCAGGGATAGTACCATCAACTTCGGCAGAGCGGAAGATATTAAAGTGGGTGATGAGCGGCGCGGCTATGGTAGCTTTGTAAGTGATGAGCGTACTTAACGGAACCATGGAACCTGCCTGGTTGCGCACATAATATTTATTCATATCGGATATGAGCGCGCGGTAAGCGGTATCGGCCTGTACCACAACGTGATATGTCCGATTGTACAAAGTAAAGTTATTTACGAACAAGCTGCCCATATAGGCTTGCATGGTTGAAAACACATCGGAAATATTTACGCCCAGCTTCTCGCATTTTTCCCTGTCGACTGTTACATCGTAACTTGGGGTATGCGCGGAGAAGTAACAGAATGCCGTTGATGATGCCGGTACTTTTTTTGCTGCCGCTACAAATTTGTTAACCGCTTTTTCAAAAGCATGTATATCATCGGTTGAACTACCCTCTTCAATTTCCATGCTAAAACCGGCAGCTATCCCAACACCCCTGATTGTTGGTGGCTGAATAACTACTACGTTAGCATTTTTTATACCGGCCTTGGCTACCCGCTTTTTCAGCACGTCCATTATGCCGGGAACCATGGTTTGCGGTGTGGTACGCTGATCCCAGGGTGTGAGCATGATGAACATGGAACCGCTGTTTGAGGTAGCGCCGCCATTTAATATATTAAAGCCCGAAGATGCTGTATAATGCAGTATGCCAGGTGTGGAACTTACCACTTTCATCAACTTTTTCATTACATCAACCGATTGGGCGGTTGAGGATGCATCGGGCAGTTGGTAGGTAATGTAAAGCCGCCCGCCGTCTTCCGAAGGTACAAAGCCGGATGGCTTACTCATAAATAGCAGGTAGGCTGCCACACAAATAACAACCAGTATGCCAACTACTACCCATGCATATTTAATACTCCGCTTTACTCCATTCGTGTATCTTATGGTTACCCTGTCAAACCAATGATTGAACCAGTTGAAAAACTTATCAACCAGGTTTACAGACCAGGCAAAAAACCTGACCTTGCTTTTTGAGGCTTCATGATGCGATGGGCGTAATAACAAGGTACAAAGTGCCGGGGTTAATGATAACGCGACAAATGCCGAAAGTATAACAGATATGGCAATGGTGATGGCAAATTGCTGGTACAAGCGCCCCACAATGCCTGGTATAAAGCCCACAGGTACAAATACCGAAGCCAGAATAAGGGCGATGGCAATTACCGGCGCCGATATTTCCTTCATGGCATGGTAAGTGGCCTCTTTTGGCGACATGTGCTGCTCATCGATATAATGCTGTACCGCCTCCACCACAATAATGGCATCATCAACCACTATACCTATGGCCAGCACAAAGCCGAACATGGTTAAAGTGTTAATGGTAAAGCCCAGCGGTATAAAGAAGCAGAACGTACCCATAATTGATACAGGGATGGCCACAATAGGAATTATGGTTGAACGCCAGTTTTGCAGGAAGATAAATACCACTATGGCTACCAATGCCAGCGCTTTTAACAGCGTTCCCATTACTTCCTGCATGGAAACCTTTATAATGGTTATTGATTCAAAGGGTACAATGTAGTCGACATCCGCAGGGAAGGATTTTTTTAGCAGGTTAAGCTCGGCGTAAACATTATCGGCCGTTTGCAGGGCGTTACTACCCGGCGATTGAAAAATTTGCAGTATGGAGCATCGTTTACCATCAACAAAGGAGTTGCTGGAGAAGGTGAATTTTCCCAGCTCAATACGGGCAACATCTTTAAGGTAAACAACTTCGCCGGTAGCGGGTATGGTTTTGATAATGATATTTTGATATTCCGGCACCTTACTTAGCATACCGTTTACCAGGATCCCCGTTTCGAAAGATTGCGCGCTTGGCTGCGGCGGCGCGCCAACAGCACCGGCGGCCACATATACATTTTGCGCGGTAAGCGCCGCTGTAATATCAGTCGGGGTTAGGCTGTACGATGCCATTTTATCCGGGTTCATCCATATACGCATGCTGAACTGATCGGCACGCGCGGTTACATCACCTACGCCCGGAACGCGCAAAACGGCGTCCTCAATAAATGTATTGGTGTAGTTATCTAAAAAAGTGATACTGTGCGATGCCTTTGGCGAAAATATAGCCACCAGCATCAGCATATCCGGGTTACTGGCACGTACTGTTAAACCCAGTTTGCTTACAACCGCGGGTAACGACGGCCCTGCAATACCTACCCTGTTTTGTACGTTAAGCGCGGCTATTTGTACATTGGTACCAATGTTGAAGGTAACCCGCACGCTCATACCACCGCTATTGGTACTGGTGCTTTGCATGTATTCCATGCCTGGGGTACCGTTCACCTGTTCTTCAATAGGGATGGCTACGGTTTGTTCAACCGTTTCGGCATCGGCACCGGTGAATGAACCTGAAACAGATACGCTTGGAGGAGATATATTGGGATATTGATCGACAGCAAGGTTATCCAGGCAGATCAATCCCGCTATCACTAATACCAGTGATATCACGATAGCGGTTACCGGCCGTTTAATAAATGTATTTGCTATCATCCTTTAGTCGGCTTTATTCAGTTCACGGGATTTATTTATCTCGTATTCCAATTCAGGATCAATATTTTGCGCTTCTACTTTTTCGGCTTTTTCCATTAATTCCTTATGGTGCGATTTTAGGTATTCCAGTTTTTCGCTACCGTACGACAGGCGTGTGATGAGCACATACAGCACCGGCACAATAAATATGGCTATGGTTGATGCCGAGAGCATACCGCCCAATACGGTAAAACCTATTGTGCGCCTTGCTACGGCACCTGCACCGGTTGCCAGCACCAGCGGAAGCACACCCAGTATAAATGCCATAGAGGTCATGATAATGGGCCTTAACCGAAGGCTAACCGCGTCGAGGGTTGATTTTAGCAGATCCTCGCCCCTGTCAACCCTCACCTTTGCAAATTCCACTATCAGGATGGCGTTTTTGGCGGCGAGGCCGATGAGTGTTATCAAACCGATCTGGGCGTATACGTTATCAGTAAGCCCCGGAACGCATATCAATGCCAGTATGGCTCCAAAAGCGCCTATAGGTACCGCTAACAGTACCGAGAATGGTACCGACCAACTCTCATACAACGCGGCCAGGAACAGGAACACGAACGTTATGGAGAACATGAAGATATAAATGGTGGTTGAACCCGCCTTTATTTCCTCATAGCTTAGTCCCGAAAATTCATAAGTATATCCTTCGGGTAACTGGGTATTGGCTAATTGCTGCAATGCCGTGAGCGCGTCGGCACTGCTGTACCCGGCTTTTGATGAACCGTCGATCTCGGCAGTGCGGAAAATGTTAAAGTGCGATATCAGCGGCGCGGCATCTATCGGGGTATAACTTATTAAAGTACCTAATGGCACCATTGTACCCGCCTGGTTGCGCACATAATATTTATTAATATCGGATATTAAGGTACGATAGGCTGTATCCGCCTGTACCACTACGTGGAAAGTGCGGTTATAAGTAGTAAAATCGTTAATATACAAGCTACCCATGTACGCCTGGATGGTGGTAAACACATCGCCTACGTTAACGCCCAGCTTTTCGCATTTCTCCCTATCTACGGTAAGGTTATAGTTAGGTGTGTGGGCGGTGTAAAAAGTAAAGGCGCCTGTTATAGCCGGATTTTTATTGGCCTGGGCAACAAAATTATCCACCACCTTTTGAAAATCCTGCAAATTATCATTGGTGCTGCGCTGCTCTATCTGCATGCTGAAACCGACTGTTGAACCCACACCTGGTAATGGCGATGGCTGTATAACCTCCACATTGGCATTATTGATGCCGGCATTGTTAATACGTTTCTGCATTTCGCCAATAATACCGGGCACCTGCTCGCTTGATGTACTACGCTGATCCCAGGGGGCAAGCTGCACATATATGGTACCGTTGTTGGAGTTGCTGGCATTGGTAACCACGTTAAGCCCCGATAATGCCGCGTAATGCGCCACGCCCGGAGTTGCGGCCACTACTTTCATCAGCCTGCTCATCACATCAACAGATGCTGCTGTTGATGAAGCCGGAGGTAACTGGAAGGTAACATACAGGTTGCCGTCATCTTCTGATGGAATAAAGCCCGTAGGTTTTTCCTGGAATAAAAAGTAAGCCCCGGCGCAAATACATACCAGCAGGATAACGATATACCTGGAATATTCGATACTCTTTTTTACACCGTTGGTATATTTGGCGGTTACCTTATCAAACCATGTGTTAAACTTGTAGAATAATTTATTAAGCCCTTTTGCCTTTTTGTTGGTGTTTGTAGGCTTTAACAACAGCGTACAAAGTGATGGCGTTAATGATAAAGCTATAAATGCCGATATAATAACCGATATGGCAATGGTGATAGCGAATTGCTGATATAAGCGCCCAACTATACCCGGAATAAAGCCTACCGGCACAAACACCGCCGCCAGGATGAGCGCGATGGCTACAACCGGGGCCGATATATCTTTCATGGCCTGGTAAGTGGCCTCTTTGGCCGACATTCCCTCTTCATCAATATAATGCTGCACCGCCTCTACCACAATAATGGCATCATCCACCACTATACCTATGGCCAGCACAAAGCCGAACATGGTTAGGGTATTGATGGTGAAACCCAGTGGTATAAAAAAGCAGAACGTACCAAAAATGGATACCGGGATAGCCAGCACAGGTATAAGCGTTGAGCGCCAGTTTTGCAGGAAGAGGAAAACCACTATGGCTACCAATCCCAGCGTTTTTAACAGCGTCCACACCACATCAGACATGGAAACCTTTACCACAGTAACCGATTCGAACGGAACGCTGTATTCCACATCCGACGGGAAAGTTTGCCTTAATTTAGCCAGCTGATCATACACACCTTGCGCGGTTTGCAGGGCGTTGCTACCCGGTGCCTGGTAAATTTGCAGGTATGAAGCGCGGTGCCCATCAACAAATGAGTTGCTGGAGAAAGTAAATTTACCCAGTTCAACCCTTGCCACATCTTTCAGGTAAACCAATTCGCCCGTTGTGGGGTTATTTTTTACAATGATATTTTCAAATTCCGACACCTTGCTTAGGCGCCCGTTAACCAATATACCCAACTCGTATGTTTGGGTTGATGCCTGCGGCGGCACACCGGCGGTACCGGCGGCTACCTGTACGTTTTGGGCGTTCAGGGCATTAATAACATCAGTAGGTGTTAAGCTGTAGGATGCCATTTTATCCGGATTCATCCATATACGCATACTAAAATCATCCGTAAAACGGTTGATACTGCCTACACCCGGCACACGCAAAAGTGCATCCTGTATAAATATATTGGTGTAGTTATCTAAAAAAGTGATGTTATGCGTGTTTTTTGGCGCGTATATGGCCACCATCATCAGCATGCTGGGGTTAACCGCACGTACCGTAAGGCCTAAACGGCTTACTACAGCCGGTAATAATGGAGTGGCTATACTTACGCGGTTTTGCACATCGAGCGCGGCCACATCAATGTCGGTACCTATTTTAAAGGTTACGTTCATCTGCATCAGCCCGTTATTGGTGCTGTTGCTTTGCATGTATTCCATTCCGGGCGTACCGTTTACCTGCTCTTCAACGGGTGTGGCTACGGTTTGCTCAACGGTTTGCGCGTCGGCACCTGTAAACTGGCCGTTTACCTGTACAACAGGCGGTGTAATATCAGGGTATTGGTCAATAGGCAGCACCAGAATACTCACAATGCCAGTAATCACCAATACAATAGATATAACTATAGCAGTTACCGGCCTCTTAATAAAAGTATTAGCGATCATATATTATTTATATCTATAAATAGGAGCATCATTTTATTATTTGCCACCTTTACCACCACCTGAAGGGCCCACCTTATTGGCCGTAGTTATTTGTGAACCATCGTGCAGGGTTTGTACGCCATCCACAACAATTTTATCACCGGCGTTAATGCCGCTTTTTATAATAACGTTTGCCCCTATTGTTTGGCCAACCTGTACCTTTTTCTCGTTAGCCATCAGCTCTTTCTTCTTCTTAGTTGCCGAATCAGCACCTGCCTTAGGGTCATCTACCAGGGTATCTTTAGCTATGTACACAAAATACTCGCCCATTTGCTCAACAACGGCCTTGTTTGGCACTACCAGTTGCGGCGCGGTATCCTGGTTATGAACTTTTACTACACCGCTCATACCTACACGTAAAATTCCGTCGGGGTTGTCAAATACCAGCCTTACGGTTATCGTTCCGGTTTGAGAATCAACCGCGCGGTCTATCGCGTATATTTTTCCTAAATATGGATATAAGGTATTATCAGGTAATAAAATGGTAAACAATGAATCGATCGGCTTCGACTTTTTGGCCTGCATTTTTTCAAACTTGGGCAATTGTTTTTCGGTGATGACAAAGTCGACCGCCATCGGGTTATCTGTTGATACGGTATTTAAAACAGTTGAGCCAACCGTTACTACATTGCCCAATTTTACCTGGCTAAAGCCTATGGTACCATCAAAGGGGGCATAAATGGTGGAGTAGCTCAAATTTGTTTTGGCTGATTTTACCGCCTGCTCTGATGAACGTACCGTATTTTTTGAGTTTTCGAGCGTTATAACAGCGTGATCATATAATTGCTTGGCAACAGCGTTGTACTTGTTCAAATACTCATAACGATCAGCATCCTGCTGCGATTGTACCAATGTGCCCTGCGAAACTTTAAGGTTAGCTATAGCAGCATCATAATTATCCTGGTAAAGGCGCTGATCAATAGTGTATAGCTTCTGCCCTTTTTTAACATGGCTGCCATCGGCAAAAAATATACCGGTAATAGCGCCCTGCACTTCGGGTAACAGGCTAACCTGGCTTAATGCCGCCGTGGTAGATGGGTACTTATCATAATACAAAACGTGTTTTGCAGTTACGGTCATTAAGTTAACAGGCACCTCGGTATTTGGCGGTGGTTGCTTTTTTTTACAAGAAGCTAAAATAAGGCAACTTATAAAAACGGTATTTAATATTACTCTGTTCATTTAGGCTGTTTTTTATCGTTAATAAGATATATTTCCCATTGCTTTCTCCAGATCTATTTTATTGGACAGCACCTGGAATAAAGCATTTAAGTAACTGATTTCTGATGATATTAAGTTCGATTCGGCAGTAATTACATTTAAATAAGCCACTATACCCTGTTTATATTGCAGGGTTACTACAAAATAAGTACGCTTGGCCAAAGCCACATTTTTCTGTAGCAGCTCCAGGTTATACAAGTTGCCTTTATAGCTGGCTAAAGCGGTAGTATATTGAGTGTATATATTTGATTTCAGATCAGTTTCGGCCCAATCCAGCAGTTGATATTGCAGCTTGGCCCTGTGCAGGCTGTTCACCCGCGAAAACCCGGTAAAAATGGGTATGCTGATGGATAAACCTACCAATGAGCTTGGATATGAAGTATTCAGCAGGTCTGATAGCCGGTTGTTTTCATACGCCAGATCGTAATTATAGAAAGCTGATACCGTTGGCAAAAAAGCGGTACGGTAGTAACGGATCTGCTCGTCCTGCAAATTCTTTTGGGTGCGTAACTGTTGAAATTCGATACGTTTTTCATAGCTTAACTGCTGTGTGGTATCGATATGAATATCCTGCATCATTTGCAGCGTATCAAAATTAACGTTAAACTGTTTGTCGGGCGGGTAACCCATTAACTGCTTTAAGTTGGCATATAGCGGCGTAATGTTTTCATTTGCCTGCTTTAATGATGCCATGGAGTTATTTAAGCTTATTTCAGCCTCTTCATAATCTGTTTCATCAACAATACCACCAACATACTGATGGTAAGTATCCCTAAAGTTTTTGCCCAGGCGCGCGGTATCTTCCTTCAGCACATTAATCTGCTCCAGGTTAAGCAGCACATTATAAAATGATTTGCTCACGGCAGATACCAAATAGATCTTGGTGCTATCGGTAACCTGCTTGGCCTGGTTTAACAATAAAGGCGCGCTCCGCGAAGCGTATAAAAGGCTTGGACTAAATATGGCTTGTGAAACCGATAATTCGGGTATAAAGCTGTTACCGGCAGAAGCACGGGTTGTGGTGCCAGTGCTTGTACCCGTAGTGGTTGTGCCGCCTGTAACAGTAGCGGCGCCATAGTTTGATTGCTGTATATAATGTATAGCCTCGCCGGTGGCGTTAACCTGTGGCAACCAGGTTGATAAATTGATAGCGTTGGTTGCACGGGCAATATCTACATTAATTAATGATTGATTTAAGGCCGGCTGATGGATCATGGCATAATCAATACATTGTTTTATGGTAAGATACTCGGCGACAGCGTTTTTGCTGGAATCCCTCAAAATAGGGATGAGCAGTTTGCTGGTATCGGGGGTTTGTGAATAGCCGATAAAAGAAAAGCATGAAAATATGAAAGCTAATAAAGATATTCTGATCATAGTGCTTTTGTACAAACCTGTTATTTTAAAACGGCTTATTGAGAATTGTGATAATTTATCTTTCATAAATATGCTTATCCGGATGCTGATGTATATACATAAATAGATAATTTGTGTTTGCAAAAATGGAAAAATACTCGGTATTCGTAGGTAACAATATTGTTAAGCGCATGATATTAAGCCAAAGCGAATATTATTGTTACGATAGAGCATATTATAGCAGTAAAGAGTTATTTATAATTACCGGTAGCACAATTGTATAAATAACGCCAAACATTATTTGATATATTTGTTATAGTAATAAAAAAAATCTTTTGCTGCCTGCACGCCATTCTATTATCCCATTGCCTGATAACGAGGACGAAAGGCTTGTGGCTTTACGATCGTACAATATTTTAGATACTGCCGAAGAAAAAGATTTTGATGAATTAACCACGCTTGCATCAAGCATTTGCCAAACCCCTATTGCCTTAATTAGTTTGGTTGATGCCGAAAGGCAGTGGTTCAAGTCGCATATAGGCACCGATGAAAAAGAAAGCCCCAAAGAATATTCCTTTTGCGCGCATGCCATAGCATCGTCTGATGATATTATGGTGGTTGCCGATGCTACACAGGATGAACGTTTTTTTGATAACCCACTGGTTACCGGCGATACGCAGATTGTTTTTTATGCCGGTGTGCCCTTAATAAATGAGGATGGTTTCGCGCTGGGTTCCCTGTGTGTGATTGATCACCAGCGAAAAAACTTCAGCCAGGAACAGGCCAGCGCTTTAAAAATACTGGCCAAACAGGTGGTTGATAAATTAGAACTGCGAAGAAAGGTGAAAGCGCTGGAAATTGCCAACCAGGAACTTAGGGATGCCAATGTTTTTATACAAAAGTTTGCCTCGATGGCGGCGCATGATATTAAGAACCCTTTGAGCAGTATTTCATTAACCGCGCAGGCTTTAAAAATAAGGCTGCAAAAGCTGGAAGATGAAGGCTGCGAACGATTGATAGACCTGAACATCACATCCACCAACCGCTTATCGGTACTTATTGACGATATGCTGGCTTATTCGCAGTCGCCGGCCTTACTTTTAACAAAAAAACAAGAAATTGAACTTACCGTGCTGCTGAAAAGGGTAATAAGCCTGATTAATGTACCCGAGAATTTCGACATCAGTGTTCCTACAGATAAATACCAGCTCAACTTATCGATAGTGGCGTTTGAGCAAATATTCATCAATTTGCTTACCAACGCCATACGTTATAATAATAAGGAGAACGGCGTGGTAATCATCCGGTTTTTGCACGATGACGATTATTACAAATTTGAGGTTGAAGATAACGGCATCGGGATAGCGCCGGAATATCATGAAAAGATATTCACCAATAACTTCACCTTAAAAATAACCGACCGCTATAGTAAACAGGGAACGGGGATTGGTTTATCAACAGTAAAAGACCTGGTAAAGGCATTAAAGGGAACCATCTACGTAAAATCGATCCCCGGCGAAGGGACAACCTTTTTTGTGGCGATAAAAAAATAACAACATCTGCTATAACCAATTGTTATTAAAAGTAAAATTAGGGCTATTCCTTTCCAACCAAATATTTATATTTACCTGCCTGTAATTTGCAGGAATAACTTATGCTCGATTTTCGACTGTGTGTTTTTTATACGGTGGCCCGGCGGCTTAACTTCACCCGCGCCGCTGCCGAACTGTTTATTACCCAGCCGGCTGTAACCAAACACATAAAGGAACTGGAGAGCCAGTTTAAGGTTTCGTTATTTGAACGGAGCGGCAATAAAAAGATAACCCTTACCCCTGCCGGCGAAACGCTTTTACAATACACTACCCAGCTTTTAAATGTTTACCGCGAACTGGAATATGATATGAATATGCTGGTGAACCAGCACAGCGGTGTTTTGCGCATTGGGGCGAGCACCACGGTTGCCCAATACATCATCCCGCCGGTATTGGCGCAGTTTCATAAAAAATTCAAGGATCTGCAAGTGCTGCTGATCACCGGGAATACCGAGGATATAGAACAAGGACTGCTGAATAAAACCATAGAAATAGGCATTATTGAAGGTATACAGCGCAACGCGCAAATTAAGTACGAGGAATATTTGCAGGATGAACTGGTGCTGGTATGCGCGGTGAATAACCCGTTGATGAAAAAAGATATTATAAAACCCGAGGAACTGAAAAACTATCCTTTGTTATTGCGCGAACCCGGCTCGGGCACGCTGGATGTTATAGCGCATGCCTTAAAACCGCATCAGATCAAGTTATCCGACCTGCAGGTTGAAATGCAGCTGGGTGGCACCGAAAGTATAAAATCATACCTTTTGCACAGTAATTGCCTGGCGTTTTTATCTATCCACTCCATATTAAAGGAGCTGAAAAATAACGAATGCCGTATTATTGATATTAAAGGCCTCTCCATTTCGCGGCCATTTCATTTTATACAGCTTTATGGGCAGCCATCGCCCCTGGCAGAGCTATTTATCCGTTTTGCCCGCAATTATAAAGCGGATTGATAAAACGCTTTTTCTTTACATTATAACTTGCCATACTCCTGTCTTTTTTCAGGATCAATGCTTTTTGCTGCTATCGGCCTTCATTTTTGAGGTATCTTTAATTTTGGTACCGCCGGATGCGGTGTTATCCATAGTGGTAGCATCGGCGGCACTCACCTTTGAAGTATCTATTGTTGAACTGTCGGCCGTAACATGGTAGCTATTTTTTTCCGTATCGCGGCCCTTATTAGCCCCATGATCGCCCCCGCAGGAGCTTAACAAGCATCCGCCCAGCATTATGGCGGCTATTAAATTTATATTTTTCATTAGGCTGAAATTATTATAAGTTTTCGCCGGCCGGTCCTTTGCCTTTGTTTGATGAATCTTGCTGAGCCTGCGCCCCCGGTTGGCCGTCTTCATTATCAGAAGTTGGGATTATTGATTTGGTGCCGGGCTTTTGTGCCTTTTTACCTTTTTGTATGGATGAACCAGGATTTGCCTGGTAATTGTTATTACTTGCCATGATCTTATATTTTAATTATTAATGGATGATAACCCATCTCCTGATATATAACATAAACTATGCCGGGTTTTGGTTAATTAAATTTCTTTTATATTAAAGAATATCCGCCGCCATTAATGTCAAAAAATATCGCAATTATTTTCACGATAACTTAAAGTTATTGAACACAATATTTTATGATAAAAAAGCAGTGTTGAAAAAGCGGACTTTTGGATATTAAAGAAAAACAAAATGATAACTCCACATATCCAAACACAAAAAACCA
>Ga0302309_10002642_pt1 | contig 14661 bp, 8 predicted proteins | sample III_Palsa_N1_1_FD_200453 | JGI IMG/M metagenome (GOLD analysis project Ga0302309, IMG submission 200453) | Peat permafrost microbial communities from Stordalen Mire near Abisko, Sweden - III_Palsa_N1_1 | ecosystem: Environmental > Terrestrial > Soil > Palsa > Peat permafrost | place: Sweden... | reverse complement strand
TAAGCAGCAATGGCCACACCAATTTTTGCATTGGCTTGCGCCATTAAACGTTCTGCTTGTGCAATATCAGGTCTACGCTCAAGCAGCACAGAAGGCAATTGCACCGGAATACTCGGTGGCGTTGCGGTTAATGGGCTGGGTTTCAATGAAAATTCAGCGGGTGGTTTGCCGATCAATACCGAAACGGCATGTTCTGTTTGTGCGCGGGCAATACCATTGTTAATGGCTTGTGCTTGTGTGGTTTGCAACACAGTTTTTGCTTGGACAATATCTGCGCGCATTGCAACGCCCGCATTATATTGATGTTGCGTTAATTGTAATAATTTTTCGTATTTAAGCACGGTATCATCGAGTATTTTTTGATCACTGTCCAACGCTTGCAATTGAAAATACGATTGTGCCAATAACGCTTGCACGGATAAACGTGTGGAAGCCAATAAAGCCGCGCTGGCTTGTTCACCGGCAACATTGGCTTCGACATTACGACGTACACTGCCCCACAAATCCGGTTCCCAGCTTGCATCTAACAAGGCAGAGTGACTATCTAAAATTGTGGTCAATGCATGATCGGAGGGCGTTATGCTTGAAGTGGTTTGGCGTTGTCTGGTGATCGATCCACTGCCTGTTAATATTGGAAAAAAAGCAGCACGTGCTTCATTGACCATGGCGTGTGCTTGTTGATAATTGGCCTTTGCGTTGATAATAGTTTGGTTGGATATATTTAATTGATCTTCTAATTGATTTAATTGTGGATCATTAAAAATAAGCCACCATTGTCCACGCGCCTGCATGTCCTGCGGATCCGCGATTTTCCATACGGCATCGTCGGGCGCTTTTGCAAACTCTTTATATTCAACAGGCATTTGCATACTCGGTTGCACATAATCTGGCCCCACGGCACACGCTGACAAAAAGAAAGTGAAAAATATAATAACGCGATGTTTCATGCTGTTTTTTCTCTCCATTGAGACCATCGCTGCCGCAGTCGAAGGCCTAATTTATCCAATTCTAAATAAATCACTGGCGTGGTATAAATCGTTAATAACTGACTCACCATCAATCCACCCACAATCGCAACCCCCAATGGCCGACGTAATTCTGCACCCAAACCAAAACCCAACACCAAAGGCAATGCACCCAATAATGCCGCCATGGTGGTCATCATAATCGGACGAAAGCGCAATAATGCCGCTTCATAAATGGCTTCGCGTGGCGATTTATTTTCCTGTCTTTCCACCTGCAATGCAAAATCTATCATCATAATGGCATTTTTTTTCACAATACCAATCAGGAGTATGATGCCAATTAATCCAATAATATCCAAACCCAATCGCGTTAATAGCAACGCCAATAATGCGCCCACACCCGCAGATGGCAAAGTGGACAAGATCGTGATCGGATGAATTAAATTTTCATACAACATGCCCAATACGATATATACCGCCAATAATGCCGCTAAAATTAAATATACTTGGTTGGCTAAAGAATCTTGAAATGCTTGTGCAACCCCTTGAAATGATCCACGTACCGTTGGCGGCAATGTCATCTGCGTCATGGCATTGTTCACTTCTGTGACGGCATCGCCCAGGGCAACATTGGGTAATAAATTAAACGATAAGGTTGATGCCGGTGCTTGTCCTTGATGATTCACCGACAATAAAGTGTTCGACGTGGCAAAACTGGCGATGGCGGACAACGGCACTTGTTGTCCTGTGGATGCAGTGACATAAATCGTATCCAATGTAGTGGGATGTTGCCAATATTGTGGCGCCACTTCCATCACCACATGGTATTGATTCATCGGCATAAATATCGTAGATACTTGTCTTTGTCCAAAAGCACTGTATAAAGTGGCATCAATTTGTTCTGGCGTAATACCCAATCGAGAGGCTGCATCATGATCAATATTCACCAACACCTGCAAACCTTGATCACGTTGATCACTGCTGACATCGGCAATGCCTGCTAACTTTGTCAGATGTTCCAATGCTTTTGGCGTCCAACTATTCAATTCTTCTAAAGAATCCGCCGATAATGCATATAAAAACTGCGCATTACTTTGCCTTCCACCTATCGACAAATCTTGCGCGGATTGCATATATAATGATGATCCTGGCACTTTTGCCACTTGAGAACGTAACCGATTAATCACACCATCCGCTGAAATACCGCGTTTTTCTAGCGGTTTTAACGTAATATATAATGAGCCTGAATTAGCATTGGTCCCACCCACAATACCCACCACATTTTCTATTGCCGGATCAGCGCGTACAATATCAACGTATTTGGTTAATTTTTTCTCTAATGCTTGAAATGAAATATCCTGCTCTGCTTGTATAGAACCGGTAATACGCCCCGTGTCTTGTTGCGGGAAAAAACCTTTGGGCACTACCACAAATAAAAAGACATTCAGAACAATAGTGGTCAAGATGAGCAACAAAATAAGCCGTGGATGATATAAAACCCAATGCAAACTGCGCGCATACCCCTGTTTCATCCGTTCAAAAAAATGCGTATAGCGATTGGGGGTTTCCAGTGTATCTTCCACGCGTAATAAACGACTACACATCATGGGTGTCACCGTCAATGACACCACCAATGAAACCAAAATGGCCACGGCCAATGTTATCGCAAACTCACGAAACAAGCGTCCAACAATTCCGCCCATTAACAAAATGGGGATAAACACTGCAATTAACGATAAGCTCATGGACAAGACGGTAAATCCAACTTCTTTGGCGCCTTCCAGCGCGGCTTGTATGGGTTTTAAACCTTTTTCAAGATGCCTGGAAATATTTTCTAGCACCACAACGGCATCATCGACCACAAATCCCGTGGCAATGGTTAGTGCCATTAACGATAAATTATCCAAACTAAAGCCTAAAAATCGCATAATGCAACACGTGCCCAGCAATGACAATGGTACAGCCACTCCCGGGATCATCATGGCTCGAACATTACCCAAAAAAGCATACGTCACTAAAATCACCAATAACATCGCCAATAATAATGTCATTTCAATGTCATGTAATGATGCACGGATCGTCGATGTGCGATCCATCATAACCGTCATCTCAATACCCGCGGGAATAGCAGCCATTAACTGTGGCAATGCGTTGTTGACATGCGTCACTGCATCAATCACATTGGCACCTGGTTCTTTAAAAATCACTAAAGAAACCGCTGGTTTTCCATTGGCCAAACCCGCATTGCGCAGATCTTCAACAGAATCCACCACTTCACCCACATCTGAGACTCGCACCGCATTGCCATTGCGATAAGCAATAATCAAGGGCTCATATTGTGCCGCTTTAAACAATTGATCATTGGTCATGATATCCGATGCAGTCGCACCGTGAATGAGTTGTCCTTTAGGGGAATTCACATTGGCCGCAGCCAGCGTATTTGCAACATCAGTTAAGCCAATCGTATATTGTGTTAATGCATGTGGATTTAATTCAACTCGGACGCCTGGTAAAGAACTGCCGCCCACCGATACTTGACCCACACCATCAATTTGCGATAATTTTTGTTGCAAAATGGTGGATGCCGCATCATACATTTGTCCGGTGTTATATTGATCCGAGGTTAATGACAAAATCATAATCGGCGCATCGGCTGGATTGACTTTACGATACGTGGGATTGCTCGGTAAATTGGCCGGCAAGTTACTGCGTGCGGCACTAATGGCCGCTTGTACATCACGTGCGGCGCCATCAATATTGCGCGATAAGTCAAATTGTAATATTACCCGTGTAGAACCCAAACTACTGGTGGACGTCATTTCTGTCACACCGGCAATATTGCCCAATTGATGTTCTAATGGTGTTGCCACGGAAGTGGCCATGATTTCAGCACTGGCGCCTGGTAAAGAGGCTTGTACACTGATCGTTGGGAAATCCACTTCTGGTAAAGCAGAAACAGGCAACAAATTAAAAGCAACAATCCCTGCAATGGCGATACCCACGGCCAATAATGTCGTGGCAATGGGACGATGAATAAACACAGCGGAAATATTCATTAACGCTTCCAGATCTTTTGTAATAATCGATCAAAGGCCAAATAAATCACGGGTGTGGTATACAATGTTAATAATTGGCTCACCATTAATCCACCGATAATAGCAATACCCAGCGGTTGACGTAATTCAGCGCCCATGCCTGCGCCCACTGCTAATGGTATCGCACCAAATAAAGAGGCCATGGTTGTCATTAAAATGGGACGAAAACGCAATAAAGCAGCCTCATAAATCGCCTCTCGTGGCGACTTACCATGCCTGCGTTCTTGTTCTAAGGCAAAATCGATCATCATAATGGCATTTTTCATGACAATACCAATTAACAAAATAATACCAATCAGGGCAACCACACTTAATTCATTGCCGGTTAATAATAATGCCAATAACGCACCCATGCCCGCCGAAGGTAATGTCGATAAAATGGTGATCGGATGGATATAACTTTCATACAATACACCCAACACAATATACACCACCACAATCGCCGCCAGAATTAACCAACCTTCATTGTGTAATGAACTTTGGAAAATTTTTGCAGCGCCTTGAAAACCGGCTTCAATACTCACTGGAAAATCCAAACTTTTCTCAATCTCTTCCATCGCCTGCATGGCTTCTCCCAATGCAATATTGGGCGCGAGATTAAAAGAAAGATTGGCCACCGGAAATTGTCCTTGTCGATTAATCGATAAAGGTCCAAAACCTTGTGATACTTGGGTAAATGTTTGCAAAGGTATAGCAGCACCTTGACTGGAATTAACATAAATATTATTGAGGGCATTTGGGCTGTGTTGTAATACGGGTGTTGCTTCTAGTATCACATGATATTGATTGCGTTGTGTGAAAATCGTTGAGACTTGCCTTTGTCCAAACGCATCATATAAAGCATCATCAATTAATTGTGTGCTTATACCTAATCGGTATGATGTGTCGCGATCAATCGTAATCAAGGTTTGCAAACCTTGATCTTGATTATCGCTGGCAACATCACGTAATTGCGATGTCGCCAACATTTTTTCTTGCATGATTGTGGCCCATTTGCTCACTTGCGCCGCATCGGGCGAGCTCAAACTGTACTGATATTGTGTCCGACTCACGCGATCGTCCACACTTAGATCTTGCACCGGCTGCATATACAAGGTTACATCCATTAAATCGGCCAATTTTGGCACGATACGACGGATCACTTCGCTGGCACTGACATCTCTTTCAGCAACGGGTTTTAAAGTGATTAACATGCGACCACTGTTTAAGGTGGTATTCACGCCATCCACACCGATAAAAGACGATAAATTTTCAACCGCTGGATCAGATAACACTTCTTTGGCCACGAGTTGTTGTTGTGCTGTCATCGCTTTAAATGAAATAGAAGGTGACGCTTGTGTCACACCTTGGATCACACCCGTGTCTTGTACCGGAAAAAAACCTTTGGGGATCCAATAAAACAATACGCAGGTCATCATCAACGTTAGTATTGCCACCACTAACGTTTGTGGTTGACGCTCCAAAACCCAACGTAATGACACGCTGTATCGTTCAATCACGCGATCCAGCGTCTTGGCTGACCACTGCTCAAATCGACTGGTTTCCTTCATAGGTCGATGTCGTAAAATCTTGGCACATAACATGGGCGTTAACGTTAATGAAACAAAACCTGAAATTAAAATGGTCACGGATAAGGTCATGGCAAATTCACGAAACAAACGCCCAATCACATCACTCATAAAAAGCAAAGGAATAAGCACCGCAATTAAAGAAACGGTTAAGGATAAGATGGTAAAGCCAATTTGCGCCGCACCTTTCATTGCTGCATTAAAAGGTGTTTCGCCCTGTTCCATATAGCGTGAAATATTTTCAATCATCACAATGGCATCATCCACCACAAACCCAGCCGCAATGGTTAAAGCCATTAATGTTAAATTATTAATACTAAATCCCAATAAATACATCGCACCAAACGTTCCGATTAATGATAAAGGCACCGCGATACTGGGAATAATTGTCGCCGGCAGATTGCGTAAAAATAGGAAAATAACCAAGACCACCAAACCCACCGAGAGCATCAATTCAAATTGCACATCTTTGACAGACGCACGAATGGTATTGGTGCGATCAGTTAAAATATTGACCTCAATGCCATTGGGCAACGCAGAACTTAAGCGTGGTAATAGGCTTTTAATGCGATCAACCACCTCTATCACATTCGCACCCGGTTGACGTTGTATATTGATGATCACAGCAGGATCTAAGTTCATCCACGCTGCTTCTTGCACATTTTCAACATCATCTTTCACTAACGCCACTTCTGACAACCGCACAGGGGCACCATTTTGATAAGCAATAATGAGTGGTTTGTAATCATCACTGGATAATAATTGATCATTGGCATTGATCGTATAAGCCAAACGTGGACCATCAAAGCCACCTTTAGCCGCATTCACGTTTGCGGCTGTAATGGCATTACGCACATTTTCTAAACTTAAACCATACGCAGACAATGCATTGGGATTGGCTTGCACACGCACAGCAGGACGTTGTCCACCACTAATGCTGACCAAACCCACACCCGATAATTGTGAAATTTTTTGCGCTAACCGTGTTTCCGCCAGATCTTCAACTTGTGATAAAGGTAAATCTTTAGAGGTCAAGGCTAACGTCAAAATCGGCGCATCGGCTGGATTGACTTTGCTATAAACCGGCGGCGTGGGCAGTTGTGCGGGTAAATAGCTGGTGGCGGCATTAATGGCGGCCTGCACTTGTTGTTCCGCCACATCCAAACTCATGGTTAAATTAAACTGCAAGGTGATCACCGATGCGCCCATTGAACTGGTTGAATTCATTTGATCAAGACCTGGCATTTGACCCAATTGTTTTTCTAATGGTGCAGTGATAGATGAAGCCATCACATCAGGACTGGCACCTGGGTAAAAAGTCAGCACTTGCATGGTTGGATATTCAACCTCAGGCAAGGACGAAGCCGGTAATAATAAATACGACAGTATTCCAGCCAATAAAATAGCAATCATCAATAATGATGTGGCAATGGGTCGTTGTATAAAAGGACTCGACAAGCTCATATGGCATCTTGTCCTTTAGTCAACGAGTCTGCTGTTGAGACGTCGTCACTCATCAAACGAATGCGCGCACCATCAACCAGTTTGTCTGCCCCCTCAACCACCACCCAATCTCCCGCATCAATTCCATCCATCACCGCAATATTATCACCAGCACTCACCCCCAATACCACCGGTTTGATGCTCACGGTATGATCATCATTTTTTAAATACACAAAACGTTGCTGTGATTTATAACGAATGGCCGCAGAAGGTACCACCGTGGCTTGTTGTAGCGTGTCGACCAATAAACGTATATTGACAAATTGATTGGCAAACAATTGGTTTTTATCATTTTTAAATTGTGCTTTTAACTTAACCGTACCGGTCGTGGGATCAATTTGATTATCAATGGTTAATAATATTCCGGTTGCCAGTAATTGTTTTTGTTGTCTGTCATACGCCAAGACTTCTACTTTTTTGTTGATATTTAAGCTTTGTAATACCTGTGGGATATCGTCTTCTGCAATAGAAAAAATCACTGTGATGGGGTCGATCGTATTGACCACCGCAATACCCGCTGCATCACTGGTTTGCACAAAATTGCCTGGATCGACCAAGCGCAAACCGACTCGACCCGTGGTGGGCGCGGTAATATTACAATAATCCAGCTCCACGCGCGTGGCTTCGATCAAACCCTTATCAATTTGCACATCCCCTTCATATTGCTTCACCAACGCCTGTTGTGTGGCCACGGTTTGTTGTGACACGGCGTCTTGTGACCATAATAATTGATAACGTTTCAGATCAATGTTTGCATTGTCTAACAACGCTTGATCTCGCTGCAATTGGCCCAGATATTGTGTCAATTGTGCTTGATAAGGTCTGGGATCCACCTGCGCCAATACATCGCCGGCTTTGACTCTTTGTCCTTCTTGAAACAATACGCGCAATAAACGACCATTGATTTGCGTTCTGACCGTCACCGTATAGGTGGGTGTCACACTGCCCAAGGCATCCAAATACACAGGCACATTGCTGCTTTTTGCTTGCGCTACAACCACCGGCTGACCGGATTTGACAGCATTTTTGGAGGCATCATGACCACCACAGGTGGGCAAAAACAACAGTAGGGCAAAAACCAACACGACAACAATCAATGCAAAACGAAACTTTCGCCGAGAAATGGTCAATAAATAAGTAGAAATAGTCATATAATAAACACACCTTTTAATGCATTTTCAAATAATAGTGTTAAAATAAACAATTAACAATCCTCTGTCTCTATCAATAAGGACATCACCATGGCCACCTTAGTACTACTGTTAATCGTGTTTCTGGCCGTCACCATTATTTTCATGGGTGTCAAACAGGTCCCACAAGGATTTGAAATGACCGTAGAACGTTTTGGACGTTATATCAAAACCCTACATCCCGGTTTACACGTCATTATCCCTTTTTGTGATCGCATTGGCAAACGCATCAACATGATGGAACAAGTCATGGATATTCCATCACAAGAAGTCATCAGTAAAGACAATGCCATGGTGGGCGTCGATGGAATACTCTTCTTCCAAATTGTCGATAGCCCCAAAGCGGCGTATGAAGTTAGCAACTTAGAATCTGCCGTGCGCAATCTGACCATGACCAATATTCGTACCGTATTGGGTTCTTTGGTGTTGGATGAAATGTTATCACAACGCGATGTCATTAACTCAAAATTATTAAACGTGGTCGATGAAGCCGCTAATCCCTGGGGCATCAAAATCACACGTATTGAAATTAAAAATATACAGCCACCACAAAACCTGGTGGAAGCCATGGCTAGGCAAATGAAAGCGGAAAGAGAAAAACGCGCCAATATTTTAGATGCCGAAGGTTTTCGTCAAGCCGCTATTTTAAAAGCAGAAGGTGAAAAACAAGCCAACATTTTACAAGCAGAAGGCCAACGTGAAGCCGCCTATCGTACCGCCGAAGCCAGAGAACGTTCTGCACAAGCAGAAGCTGCCGCCACCACGATGGTATCACAAGCCATTGGCAGTGGTAATATACAAGCCATTAATTATTTTGTTGCACAAAAATATATCGAAGCGTTAGGACAGATTGCCAGCGCGCCCAATCAAAAAGTGATATTAATGCCACTGGAAGCCGCGGGTGTGATCGGATCGTTGGGTGGTATTCAGGAGGTATTACGTGCTGTATCAACAAAAGAGTAAGTATTTTTTTTCATTCTTTTTTGCGTTATTTTTCTTTATTATCAATGCCAGCGCACATGCAAGCTGGCTTGATGGTGTCAAACCATCTGCAACGTTTTTGCCGGTGGATAGCGCTTTTTCCTTTTCGCATCAGTGGGATGAAACCACGCATCAATTAAAATTACACTGGAAAGTCACGCCGGGTTACTATTTATACCAAGATAAATTTAAAATCACGACGCAAAATGCCACGCTCGGTACGATTGAGTGGCCTCAAGCCAGTCAAAAAATAGAGCCTGAGATTGGGACTTTATCGGTGTATGAACATGATCTCACCATTGAAGTGCCGGTGACGTCTATTGATAACAATGCTTTTAATATTGAGGTGGAGTATCAAGGTTGCAGTGCGCAAGGCTATTGTTATCCGCCGGTCAAACAAATCATTGCATTAACCAGTGCGCCACATTCTAGTCAGACAAGCGATCTTCAAACCCATCAAATTCTCACCTTGCTGTCTTTTTTTGGCGCTGGTTTGTTATTGAGTTTTACGCCTTGTGTTTTACCGATGTTGCCTATTTTATCCAGCATTTTAATGGATAAACAACGTCAAACAAAATATTCACGTTTTTATGGCGCCTATTTATCCAGTTTGTATGTGTTAAGTGCCAGTGTTATTTATACAATATTGGGCGTGGTGGCCGGATTAACCGGTGATAATTTACAAGCGCACTTACAAGCGCCGTGGATTTTAATCACTTTGTCAGTGTTATTTGTTTTATTGGCATTGTCGTTGTTTGATGTGTATCAACTACCGTCATTTCATCGTTTTCAACAAAAATTACACATGCCCAGTCGGTTTAATCACCCGGTGTTGAAGGCCATTATATTGGGTTGTTTCTCTGCATTGGTGGTGACACCGTGTATCACACCGCCTTTGGTGGGTGCATTGGCGTATATTAGTCAAAGCCGTGATGCGGTGTTGGGTGGCTTGGCATTGTTTTGTTTGGGATTGGGCATGGGTTTACCTTTGATTATCATCGGCACATTTGGCACGCAATTTTTACCCAAAACAGGCAAATGGATGAATTATATTAAATATCTATTTGGCATTTTATTGTTGTTGGTTGCAGCCAGTTTGTTGTGGCGTTTATTTCCGATGACATCAAGTGAGACCTCATCAAGCACAATGCAAACGGTCAATGAAAACACGCTGTCTTTTGAAAAAATAAGCACCTTACCCGCATTACAACTGGCATTGCAGAAAAATAAATACACGGTCGTGTATTTTACGGCTGATTGGTGTATTTCTTGTCAAATATTGAAAAAGACCACTTTTGCTGATACCAATGTTTTAAAAGCCGCACAGCAATGGCAACGTTTAGAAGTGGACATGACACATGACACCACTGAAAACAGCGCGCTGCTAAAACATTATCAAGTGTTTGCGCCACCCACACTGTTGTTTTTTGATAACAAAGGTCAAGAATTGTCTTCTGAGCGCTTGGTCGGCGATGTCACTTCTTTGCAATTGTTGTCAGTGATAAAACAACATGAATAAATCCGCCGCATTTACATTTTATAAAATGCACGGCTTAGGCAATGATTTTGCGGTGCTGGATGGTGTACGCAATACCTTACCGGATTTATCGCCCACACTCATTCAACAATGGGCAGATCGACATACGGGGATTGGTTTTGATCAATTACTCATACTACGCCCTTGTTCAGATTTACAAGCCGATCTGCTGTATCAAATTTTTAACGCAGATGGTGGAGAAGTTGCACAATGTGGCAATGGCGCACGTTGTGTGTCTTTTTTTGCTTATCATACCCAATTGGTCCATAAACCACTGATCACCTTACAAACCATGCAAGGTCGATTGATCCATACAGAGGTCCTGGCCGATCAAACCGTCAAAGTCAATATGGGTGCGCCCATATTTAGTCCTTTAGAGATCCCATTCAATCAGCAATATGCAACATTGTTATCCAATGGACAATATGAGATCACCGTAAACCAGCAAAAAGTGATCTGCAGCGTGCTGTCGATGGGAAATCCGCATGCCGTTATTTTAGTGGATAACTCTTTTAATGATGCAATGATAGTGGAGATTGGAAAAAGCTTAAACGCTCATCCCGCTTTTCCACAAGGCGTGAATGTCGGATTTTTACGTGTGATCAATCTATACACCGCTCAATTGTGCGTGTATGAACGTGGCGCAGGAGAAACATTGGCATGTGGTAGTGGTGCTTGCGCTGCACATGTGGCAGGAATGACGCTACGATTACTTTCAAGTTCAGCACAAATGATGTTACTGGGCGGTGAGTTGACCATTCAATGGGAAAATAATCATCATCCTGTTTGGATGCAAGGGCCTGCCGCGTTGGTTTATAAGGGTGAATATCAGCATGTGCAGTGAATTAAATACATCCATCATGCAAACATGGCTAGATGAATTCCTAGATTATTTGCACATCGAAAAACGCTTTTCACCGCATACATTGGCAGCTTATCGCAGTGATCTTACCGATTGGCAACACTATTTAATTCACGTCGCCAATACCACTTGGGTGCTAGCCAACACCGATGATGTGCGCGCGTTTATCGCAAAGCATTACCATCAAAACATGCATCCCCGCTCATTACAGCGCCGTTTATGCACGATCCGTTGCTTTTACCGATTTTTAAAAAAACGTGATTTACACAGCAGCAATCCCGCGATAGGGATCCGCACCCCCAAATATATCAAACGATTACCCAACGTATTATCCGTCGATGCCATGGCCAATATTGTGGATCTGCAAAAAGATGATCCTCTCACCTTGCGTGACAATGCTATTTTTGAATTAATGTATTCGTGTGGTTTGCGTTTAAGCGAAACAATCCATTTAAATGTCAGCGATTTAAATATGACAGAAGGCATGATCCATGTGATTGGTAAAGGTAATCGCGAGCGTTTATTACCAATGGGTCGTCACGCCATGACCGCATTACAACGATGGTTAATACAACGTGATCAATGGTGTACACAAACTGAACCGGCATTATTTACCGGTAAAAAAGGCCAACGCTTAACACCTCGTGCCGTACAAAAACGTTTGGCTCAACGCGGCATACAAGTGGGTGGATCGCACCATCTACATCCACATTTACTACGCCATGCGTGTGCCAGCCATTTGCTTGAATCCAGTCAAGATCTGCGCGCAGTTCAGGAATTATTGGGGCATGCAGATATTAGTACCACACAAATTTATACCCATGTGGATTATCAATATTTGGCGCAAGTGTATGATAAGGCGCATCCGCGGGCAAAATAGTAGTTAAGAACGGATAGATACGAAATTTTCGCCTACGTTTCTAGTAATTTTCCAAAATCAATGATTGTCGAAAAATAATCAGCATCAATAACATCATCGGTGACGCCATTTACATGTATCAGCACTGGTCGAAATGAAAATCCTTTAGGAGAGGTTATCGAATCTATTTTCTCCTGCACCTCTTGAATGATAGCACTTCCTATTGGAGACTTAGAAAATTTTATCTCGCAAATATATAGCGTTTTAAATTTTGTTTGAATCATATAATCGATCTGACAACCTCGAAATCGACTTGATTTTTTTTGAAAAAATGGATTGTCGCAAATAATTTCCTCAGGTCGGATACCAATGATATGATGTATAAAAGTCCTATTATTTAATACCAAGTTTTCAAATTGAAAACCCATCATGGCTGGCCATTGTTCTAGTGAAGTAATCGATTTCACTGCAAAAGTATCTCGATTTATTTTGCTGAGATTCATCTCAATATACTTTAAATAAAATCGGATATAATTATCGGATAAACGGGACCGACTTAACTCAGAATCTTGCCCTGTTCCTAAGTTCCAAGTGTGATCTCTGGTAATAAATCCGGCCAACTCAAGCTCTGAAAGATATTCAGAAATGCGTCCGTTTCTATGAGAACTTAAAGTCTGCGAGATTTCATTGTTTTCTTTTGGACCACCAGATAATGCCATAATTATCTTTTTGTAATAATCAGATTTTCGCATGAAGATATCAGAAAAAATCTGCTCAAATTCATCAACCAAAAATCCACCCTTTGTGAAACAAAGCCTTTTAATATTTTCTTCCGCACTATATTTTGCATTAATTTCTTCAAGATATTTTGGAACTCCTCCAGTCACCGCAAGCATCTTAAATTTTTCATATGCTGAAATATTTTTTGGCCAAAATTTAGCACAATCAAATAACGGAAGCTCATTCAATGTAAGAGTAAAAGATATTCGCCCAACAAACCCAGTACTACCAAGAATATTTTTTTCAATCCAAGCGGATGCAGATCCACAAACAACAAAAATTAGCTGATCATTTTCTTTTAATTGTAAATCCCAAAAATTTTTAATTTTCCCTAAAAAAGTTGGATCTTTTGAACCCATCCATGATATTTCATCAAATAATAATAAAACTTTCCCCGCTTTTAATCGTTCACCGATCGCCCAGAAGGCATCGCTCCAATCATCATAACGAGCAAATACCGTTTTGAACTCTCGTGCTATTTGCCGAGAAAATTCATCCAGTTGATGCCTAGTGGTCGTATTCTTATCCGGTGCCAAACCAATGAAGGAATAAAAGTGATCAAAATACTTGCCAAATTCTTTAATTAAACGGCTTTTACCAACACGTCGCCGCCCCTTGACCACGACGAAGGACGCGTTTTTTTTCTCACTCAAGTCCACCAACTGTTTAATTTCTTTCTCACGTCCAATAAATTTGGCCATGTCGTCTCCGAGGCTAATATGAACATTTCAGTGTTTTGTCCACCATTTTATCACTGAGTACATGAGTTGTAAATGCACAAATGCATGTTTTGACCACCAGATAAATATAACTATTTAATTTTATTATATTTAGGGCGTGTCCCCATTCTGAACTAGCGCTTTTGTATTAAACGTATAGAATCTCCGTTAGGGAAAAACGGAGTTAAAGAGATGACACGGAAAATTATCACGGATGAAATATGGGTCGAGTTAGAGAAGACACTGCGAAAATTTGGTTGCCATCGATGGAAAAATGATAGGAATATTATGGAAGGGATCCTCTGGAAACTCAGAACTGGTGCGCCTTGGCGAGATATTCCACCTGAATTTTGTATATGGAAAACGGCGTATAATCGATTTAATCGTTGTGCATCAAAAGGGTTATGGAATAATTTTTTTTTAGCTTACGAAATGAAATTGATACGGAGTGGGTATTCACCGATGGAAGCTACGTACGAGCTCATCAGCATGCAAGTGGAGCTAGGCGTGGTGAAGAAAGAGCAATTGGACGTTCCTGTGGAGGACTCACGAGCAAAATCCATTTATGCGCCGATGCGCATGGAAATCCGCTCGATTTTGAA